>Ga0136558_1001093_pt1 | contig 14198 bp, 9 predicted proteins | sample AntRauTorckE6833_FD_101391 | JGI IMG/M metagenome (GOLD analysis project Ga0136558, IMG submission 101391) | Saline lake microbial communities from Rauer Islands, Antarctica - Metagenome Torckler E6 #833 | ecosystem: Environmental > Aquatic > Non-marine Saline and Alkaline > Saline | place...
GCTTGGTCATGCACACTATAATCAAGAAGTAGTATAAGTTGGGCTGTGCTCGGTATTATCACAAAATCCGCACCAAACATTCCCGCTTAGTTTTCTTCGGCGCCAAAGAAAACGAACAATAAAACCATTGAATTGGTACTTGAAAGCTATTAAGTAAGCGGGAGAGATTATATTTATGGCGAAAGCAGTCGCAGCACATCACAAGCAAACACTAAAAACATCAAAAATAACTAGAACCGACAAACGCAAATTTTTTACCGATACGGATGAGATTTTGGATTTGCCAAATCTGGTTGATCACCAGAATCGGTCTTTTCAATGGTTTGTTGAAGAGGGCTTAGGCGAGCTATTGGCGGAAGTCAGCCCGATTGACGATTACACGGGCACTAAGCTGAGTTTACGGTTTAAGGATTATCACTTCGAGGCACCAAAAACCACCGAGGCTGAGGCTCGCGAGAATAATGTTAGTTTTGACGCGCCGCTTAAGGCTGTCGTTGAGCTGACTAACAAAGTTACTGGCGAGGTTAAAGATCAGGAGATTTATCTGGGTGATTACCCGTGGATGACATCGCGGGGGACATTTGTGATCAATGGCGCGGAGCGTGTTGTGGTCAGTCAGTTGATTCGTTCGGCTGGCGTGTTCTTTACGGCTGACGCTAAGGGCACGAATAATTTGTACGGCGCGAAGGTTATCCCCGGCCGCGGCGCGTGGCTGGAGTTTGAAACAGCCGCTAATGGCGCTATTTATGTCAAGATTGACCGCAAACGTAAAATTCCGGTAACCACACTTTTGCGGGCGCTCAGTATGAGCGATGCTAAGATGAAAGATGCTTTCCAGCATGTCGATCAGGGCAAGACAAATTACCTTGACGCGACACTGGATAAAGATACGGCTCGCGGTGCCAACGAGGCGTTAATTGGCGTTTATCGCCGGCTGCGCCCGGGCGATCTGGCTACCGTGGATAATGCCCGCTCTCTTCTGGAGAACATGTTTTATAACCATAAACGGTTTGATTTTTCCCGCGTCGGTCGTTACAAAATTAACCAGCGGTTGAATATGGATATTCCCAACATTGCTGAAAATCGGATTATGCGTTTGGATGATCTAATCGCGATTATCGCCGAGATTATGCGCCTTAATAATACTCAAGAGCCGGCTGATGATATTGACAGCCTGGCTAACCGCCGCGTCAAGCTGGTTGGCGAGCTGGTGCAACGTCAGTTCCGCATAGGGTTGCTGCGCATGGAGCGCAACACCAAAGATCGCATGAGTATGTCCGAGATAGAAACGGTAACGCCCGGTCAGTTAGTGAACGCCCGGCCGGTGGTTGCCGCGGTGCGCGAATTTTTTGCTAGCTCGCAACTGAGTCAGTTTATGGATCAAATGAATCCATTGTCTGAGCTGGCGCACAAGCGGCGTTTGAGCTCTATGGGGCCAGGCGGACTGAGCCGAGAGCGCGCTGGGTTTGAAGTGCGCGATGCCCACGCTACGCACTATGGCCGTATTTGCGCGGTGGAGACACCGGAAGGCGCCAACATTGGTCTGGTGCTGAACCTTGCCAATTACGCGCGCATCAATGACTACGGCTTTATCGAGACACCGTACCGTCGAGTGATTACTGCCGTGACTGCCAAAGATGCCGTTGGGCACATTGCTTCTGTTGATTTAGAGACCGAAAAAGGTGTGGTAATTGTTAAGAAAGACGCCCGGATTACCGCTGAGGCCGCCAAGAAGTTGGCAGCTGAAAAAACTCGCGTCACTTGGCCTGTGAAAGCTCGTGTAACAGATGAAGTATTGTATCTCGGTGCCGCTGACGAGGAAGGAGCGATCATCGCCAGCGCCGGTGAAGCGGTTGATAGTAATGGGTATTTTGTCGGTGAGCGCGTCAGCGCTCGTCGACACCTGAGTTCTGGCGAGGTTGATGCCGATGACGTGACCCACATGGACGCTTCCCGTAAACAGATTATCGGTAGTAGCGCCGGTCTGATTCCATTTATCGAGAAAAACTACGTGTACCGCTCGCTCATGGGTAGTAACCAGCAGCGCCAGGCTGTGCCGCTGATTCGACCAGCCGCACCACTAGTTGGTACGGGGCTTGAAGACGTGGCGGCAAACAACTCCGGACAATTGATTGTCGCCGAAGGTAGCGGCAAAGTTACGCGGGCTGACGCCCAAGGAGTGACGGTCAGCTATAAATCCAGCTCAAAAACCTACGTTCCGCAGCATTACATCCGTAGTAACGCTGGCACTAGCATTAATCAAAAAGTCGTTGTCAGTAACGGTGATAGCGTGGCTGAGGGCGACGTGTTGATTGAAGGTATGTCGATTGCTGGCGGCGAGCTGGCACTGGGCAAAGATTTACTGACGGCGTTTATGCCGTGGTCTGGCTATAATTTTGAAGACGCGATTATCATTTCGCGCAAGTTGATTGAGGACGACACTCTGACATCGATTCACATTGTTGATTTTATGACGGAAGTGCGTGAAACCAAGCTTGGTCCAGAAATCATTACCCGAGACATCCCAAATGTTAGTGAAGACGCGCTACGCCACCTGGATGATGACGGCATTGTACGCATCGGCGCCGAAGTTCACCCTGGCGATATTCTAGTCGGCAAAATTACTCCTAAGGGCGAGCAGGAATTGTCCAGTGAGGAGCGCTTGCTACGTGCGATATTTGGTGAAAAAGCCAAAGAAGTTCGCGACACCTCGCAGCGCATGAGTAACGGCAAGCACGGCAAAGTTGTTGGCGTCAAAGTCTTCTCCCGCGAGAAAGGCCACGAATTAAAAGCCGGTGTGATTATGCAGATTCAGGTCTTTGTAGCCCAAATGCGTAAAATTGCCGTCGGCGATAAGCTTGGCGGACGGCACGGTAACAAAGGCGTTATCGCCCGCATATTGCCCGTTGAGGACATGCCGTTTACGGAAGACGGTACTCCGGTTGACATTGTGCTAAACCCACTTGGTGTGCCATCGCGTATGAACATCGGCCAGCTATTTGAAACACACCTCGGCATGGCTGCTCGAGCGTTGGGGATTAAAGTTGCCAGCCCGGCCTTTAACGGCGTGCCGACCGAAAAGATTCGCGAGCTACTAAAGCAAGCGGGTTTGCCTGATGATGGTAAACAGCAGCTGTATGATGGCCGCACCGGCGAGGCGTTCTTAGAGAGAACTACTGTAGGCAGTATGTATATCATCAAACTTAACCACATGATTGCGGATAAAATTCATGCTCGCTCGACCGGGCCATACACTATGGTTACTCAGCAACCACTTGGCGGCAAAGCCCAAAATGGCGGCCAGCGGTTTGGCGAGATGGAAGTTTGGGCGCTTGAAGCCTACGGCGCCGCTAATATCTTGCAGGAAATGCTGACCATTAAGTCTGATGATGTCTACGGTCGTTCTAAAGCTTACGAATCGATCATCAAGGGAACCGAAATCGTTGGACCGAAAGTGCCGGAGAGCTTTAACGTGCTTGTCAAAGAGCTGCAAGGTTTGTGTTTGAAGGTTGACCTAATGGCTAGTGGCGATGTCATTGACGCCGAAGCGATTCTCGCGGAAAACATCAAAGAAGAAGCCGCGGCAATTCCCAAAACAGTTGTGCCCGAGCCGGAAGCATCGGATGTTGACGTGACAGAAGACGCGGCGGTTGATGAGTTTGCCATCTTGGAGCTCCAGGATAGCTCGCCAGCAGCAACTACGAGCAGCGACGATACAGTACTCGTCACCAATGATGGCGACACAGATGTTGATACAGATACAAAAGGAGAATCCCCGCCGAAAGAATCCACCACAAATGAAAGGAGCAAGACATGAGACGTTACGCCCACGGAACCGATATTGCTGATTTTGATGCCGTGCGCCTGGCGGTTGCCAGCGCCGGCGACATTGCCGATTGGAGTAATGGTGAGGTTACTAAGCCGGAGACAATCAATTACCGCACGCAGAAGCCGGAGCGTGACGGCCTCTTCTGCGAACGTATTTTTGGGCCGGTAAAAGATATCAACCCGCACGACACCAAGCACAAAGGTGTTCGCTCCCGCGAGTCCGCGGTTGATAAAAACGGCGAGTTAGTCACCCGTAGTATTGTACGGCGCGAGCGCATGGGTCACATCAGCCTGGCCGTGCCGGTTGCCCACATCTGGTTCTTGCGCGGAACACCGTCTGCCATCGGCTTACTATTAGGCATGACTGTTAAGAATCTGGAGCGTGTCGCATATTTTGCTAGCTACATAATTAAGAGTGTTAAAACTGAACAGCGCGACAAACTGCTTGCCGACAAAGAAGCGGAGTTCGCTGCCGCCCAAGTTGCTATCAAGGCTCGCTACGAAAAAGAAGCGGCTGCCGAAGACGCCAACGTCAAGGCGCTGGCCGAGATGCAAACCAAAGAGCTAGAGGAAGTCACTGAAGAATTTGAGCAAATCAAAGAACAGCTGAACAGCTTGGAATACTTACGGCTGATAAATGAGAGTGACTACCGGAATTTACCTGATGAATTACAAGATTTAGTGACTGTTGGCATGGGTGGTGCCGCGTTGAGTGACCTGTTGCATGAAATTGATTTGCCGCGGCTAATCGCAGATTTGACCGAAGAAGCCGAAGCAACCAAAGGGCAACGCAAGAAAAAACTCTTGAAACGTCTGCGTTTGTTGGAAAGTATGGAGCGCGCCGGTATCAGCCCGGCTTCAATGTGTGTGTCTATACTGCCGGTTATCCCGCCGGATCTGCGTCCAATGGTGCAGTTGACTGGCGGGCGGTTCGCGACATCCGACTTAAACGATTTGTATCGACGGGTTATTAACCGCAATAATCGTTTGAAGAAGTTGATGGATTTGAACGCGCCAGAAGTGATTCGTCGCAACGAGCAACGTATGTTGCAAGAGGCGGTTGACGCGCTGATTGATAACAACAGCGCGCGCTCTGGCCGTGCCGTGGCTGCTACCGGCCAACGTCGACGCTTGAAGTCGCTGTCGGATATGCTTAAAGGCAAGCAAGGCCGCTTCCGTCAGAACCTACTCGGCAAGCGTGTCGACTACTCTGGTCGTAGCGTTATTGTCGCTGGTCCGGAACTTAAGATGTATCAATGTGGTCTGCCTAAGATGATGGCGCTGGAGCTATTTAAACCGTTTGTTATTGGCTATCTCATAACCAACGAATATGCTCATAATATTCGCAGCGCTACGCGCATGATTGAAACCGGCGAGACCTATGTTTGGGATGGCCTTGATGAAGTAATTAAGGGTAAATACGTGCTGCTTAACCGCGCTCCTAGCCTACATCGTTTGAGTATTCAGGCGTTCCAGCCGGTACTGATTGAGGGCAAAGCTATTCAACTGCACCCATTGGTCTGTAAAGGATTTAACGCCGATTTTGACGGTGACCAAATGGCTGTTCACTTGCCGCTTAGTGACGCGGCGCAGGCCGAAGCCAGAGACATTATGTCGGCCGCCAAGAACCTGCTGAAGCCGGCAGACGGCTCGCCAATTTTGCACATCGAGCAAGATATCGTGCTGGGTTGTTATTATCTGACCTACGAGCGGTCAGACGCGAAGGCAGGAGTAGGCAAGTCGTTCATCGGCATAGAAGACGCGCTCATGGCGTTACAATCCGGGTTGATTACCCTACAGGATCAAGTGCGCCTACCTTTCCGCGGTCAAGTGCGTGAAACTACCATTGGTCGAGTGTTATTTAACGAGATATTTCCGGATGATTTTCCGTTCCAAGACGAAACTATGACCAAAAAGAAATTAACGGCTGTCATGGCGCTAGCCTACGAGCAGTATGGTCAGGTTAAGACCGCCGAACTCGCCGATGCACTTAAGGATATTGGCTTTGAGTACGCCACAAAATCTGGGTTGAGTATGGGCATGACTGATTTTCGCGATATCAAAGCTCTTGATGGGCTGATTGATGCCGGTGAAAAGAAAGCTGCCAAAATCAGCGATCAGTTCGAGCAAGGCTTTATCACCGATGATGAGCGTTATCGTTTAACAGTAGAAACTTGGATGGATGCGGACGCTGCCGTGCAGGCAGCCTTGAGTGAGCAATTTGGCCAGGAGGATAGTTCTATGGCCATCGCCGTTATTTCCGGTGCGCGCGGTAACATCGGCCAGGTGAAGACTGCCGTCGGTATGCTTGGTGTCGGTATTGATGCTACCGGTCGGGCAATCGAGCTGCCGATTCGTAGCAATTATAAGTCCGGGTTGAAGCCGTTGGAATATTTCACGGCTACCCGCGGCGCGCGTAAAGGTATGATCGATACCGCGCTTAAAACCGCCGATTCTGGTTATCTGACACGGCGCTTGGTTGATGTCAGCCAGGATGTCTTTACGCTGGACGAGGAGAAAGACATTGATCCCGGTTTTGCTATCTTTCGGGCTGACGCCGAGGAGATTGGTGTTAGCTACGCGTCACGTTTGCAAGGTCGCTTCGCAGCCCAGAACATCGGTAAGCACATTAAGAAAGCCACGCTAATCACCACAGAGATCGCTGCAGCTATTGATGCCGACGAATCGCTCGATGGCGTCAAGATCATGAGCGTGCTGAGTAATGTCAGCGCCAGAGGCATTTCCCGTAAAAGTTACGGCCTAGACCCGGCTACCGGCGAGTTGGTTGCTGAACGTTACCCAGTCGGTGTTATTGCCGCCCAGAGTATCGGCGAGCCGGGCACGCAGTTAACGCTCCGAACTTTCCACGGCGGTGGAGTGGCCGCGGCTGACGATATTACCCAAGGTCTGCCGCGTGTCGAAGAGTTGTTTGAGGCGCGCAGTCCGAAGGGGCAGGCGTTCGTGTCAGAAATTGCCGGCACCGCGGTTGTCTGGGAAGAAGGCGATCACTATATAGTGCAAGTCGCCGCCGCCGGAGACAAGTCGTTAGAGCTGCCGCTGGAAAAACGCAAACCGCACGTAGCGGCTGGCAGCGAGGTCGCCATTGGCGATATTCTCGCCGCTAACAAAGATGACAGCGAGCCGCTTGTCGCGTCGGTGGCCGGCACGGTAGAAGTTACCAACAAGTCCATTTTCATTAAACCGGCCGACCACCAGACCGTTCGCTACGAAATCCCGGGCTACAAGCAAATGCTGGTTAGCGATGGTGATCAAGTAGCGATTGGCCAGCGTCTGACCAATGGCTCAATTAATCTGCACGAATTAATGCGTCTTAGCGGTGTTGAGGCGACACAACGCTACATCATGAACGAGATTTTGCGGATTTTTGCCAGCCAGGGACAGAATATTGCTGACAAGCACCTGGAAGTCATCGTTCGGCAAATGTTTAGCCGCGTACAAATCGACGACTCCGGCGATAGTGAGTTCGTTACGGGCGATGTTGCCAGCAAATTGGCTGTCGATCGCGCCAATGAGGCCATTCGGGCACAGGGCAAAGAGCCGGTAAAATACGCGCAGTTGTTACTTGGCATCACTAAGGCTTCGCTTAGCACGGATTCATTCCTGAGCGCGGCTAGCTTCCAGGACACTACAAGAGTGTTGATTAGTGCGGCGACCAGCGGCAAAGTTGATCACTTGTTTGGCTTGAAAGAAAATGTGATTCTTGGCCGGCCAATTCCGGTCGGTACAGGCTATCGTAAAGCGGAAATCGCAGAAACTGTTGCGACAGATGAATAACTCTGGTAGAATACTGCCTAGAGTTTCGACAAGTACGTTAACGCAGTAGAAAGTAGGGAGTAGAAAGTAGAAAGGGCTCGTGCTGGAGCCCTGATTACTGACGACTGACTACTGACTACTGCACAATCTATAAGGATTTTGCTTTGCCCACAATCAATCAATTAGTTAGAAAACCGCGCGTGAAAGTAGTGACTAAATCCAAGTCGCCGGCTTTGCAGCGCGTGGTCAACAATCTCAAAACCCGCAATTACGAGAAGCCTTCGCCGTTCAAACGTGGAGTTTGCGTCAAAGTCACTACTAAGACACCCAAAAAGCCCAACTCAGCCTTGCGCAAAGTCGCCCGTGTGCGCTTGAATAATGGCTACGAAGTATGGGCGTACATTGGCGGTGAAGGTCACAACCTCCAGGAGCATGCTGTGGTATTGGTGCGCGGTGGTCGGGTCAAAGACCTTCCAGGTGTTCGCTACCACATTGTCCGCGGCAGCCTCGACCTCCAGGGCGTCAGCAATCGCAAACAAGGCCGCAGCAAATACGGTGCCAAAAAGGAAACCAAGTAACCATGAAAAATGAAAAAAGAAATATGAAAAATGGGGAAGACGGTAAGATCAGGTGTCTCGAAACCCATATTTCATATTTCATATTTCATATTTCTCCCCGGGAGCCCCACCATGCCTAGGAAGAAAACCAAAGTCCTAATCCGCGACATTCAGCCCGACCGATTATATGAGAGTGTCATGGTGCAACGCTTTATCAACCGCGTCATGCGTGATGGCAAGAAGCAGATGGCCGAGCGGTTAGTATATAACGGCATGCAAAAAGCCGCTGACAAGCTAAAAGTACAGAACCCGGTCGAAGTGTTCGACCAAGCCATGAAAAACGTCCAGCCCCATATGGAAACGCGTTCTCGTCGTGTTGGTGGCGCTAACTACCAGATTCCGTTTGAAGTTCGCGGCCAACGTCAAACACACTTGACCATTATGTGGTTTGTGGCCGCAGCCCGAGCCCGCAGCGGCATGAGCATGGAAGACCGCATCGCGCTAGAACTGATGGATGCCTACAACAGCGCCGGTTCCGCTGTGAAAAAGCGTGAGGATAGTCATAAAATGGCCGAGGCCAACCGTGCCTTCGCCCACTTCGCCAGGTATTAACGGCTTATGTATATGGCGCATTTTGAATTTTTTCTTTCCAGTGCTCAGGCACGGTACTACACAAGTACCGCTTCTTCCGCGCTTCAAGAAGAAAATCCAAACTGCACTCATATACAAAACCCTCAGACGGTCGGTAACGATCGAGGCTATGACAAATTCAATATAAAAAAGTAAGGACTAAATAATGGCAGCGAAGAAATATGAGTTAGGGAAAATTAGGAACATTGGGATTATCGCGCATATTGATGCCGGAAAGACCACGACTACTGAAGGGATTTTGTACCGCACGGGGCTGAAGCACAAGATTGGTGCGGTTCACGAGGGTGGAACCACGACTGACTGGATGGCGCAGGAACGCGAGCGTGGTATTACGATCGTTTCGGCGGCCGTAACTTGCTACTGGAAAGGCCACCAGATCAACATTATTGACACACCCGGGCACATTGACTTTACGGTTGAGGTGGAGCGCAGTTTGCGCGTGTTGGACGGTGCGGTGGTAGTATTTGACGGCAAGATGGGCGTGGAATCACAGTCAGAGACCGTTTGGCGTCAGGCCGATAAGTACAATGTGCCGCGCATTTGCTTTATCAACAAAATTAACCAAACTGGCGGCGATTTCTATAAATCGTTGGACAGTATTCACGCCCGTTTGAACAAGCGAGCTTTCCCTATTCACCTGCCAATTGGTTTTGAGCAAAGCATCAATGGCATCATTGATCTGATCGACATGAAGGCTTACACCTACAAAGATTTTACCGATAAAGAACTGGTTGTGAGCGAGATTCCGGCCGATATGCTAGATAAGGCCAAGAAATACCGCAGTCTGCTGATCGAAAACGCTGTGGCTGAGGATGAAACTTTGCTGGAACGGTACTTTGAAGTTGGCGAAGAAGGCTTAAGCCAGGATGATATTAAACAGGCGATCCGGTCGGCAATCCTGAGCGGTAATTTCTTTGTAGTAACCGGCGGCGATGGACGTGGCGTGGTCGTTGAAAAAGTTCTGGATCTGGTGACCGAACTTTTGCCAGCGCCAGACAATCGCGGCAGTACGTGGGGTCTTCACCCAAAAACTGGCGATAAAGTTGAGCGTAAAACGAGCGAGGACGAGCCGCTGGCTGGCCTGGCATTTAAGATTGCCACTGATCCATTTGTCGGTAAGTTGGCCTATTTCCGTCTGTATTCCGGCAAGCTGCAATCAGGCTCGTATGTCCTAAATAGCTCTACTGGTGAGAAAGAACGCATCGGCCGTGTGGTACGCATGCAGGCCGATAAACGCGAGGATGTTCCGGAAGTAACTGCTGGTGACATCGCTGCGATAGTTGGTCTGAAAGGCACAACCACAGGTCACACGTTGTGCGACCCAAATCACCCGATTGTGCTGGAGAGCATTACCTTCCCGGAGCCACCAGTCAGTATTGCCATTGAACCTAAGACCAAAGCTGACCAGGAAAAAATGAGCTTGGCGCTGCAACGCCTGGCAGAAGAAGATCCGACCTTCCGTATTCGCGTTGACGATGAAACCGGCCAAACCATCATTAGTGGCATGGGTGAGCTGCACCTGGAAATTTTGGTTGACCGTATGAAGCGCGAGTTTAATGTTGAGGCCAACATTGGCCAGCCGCAAGTCGCCTACCGCGAAACCATCCGCAAAGATGCCGTAGAAGTCCAGGGTAAATTTGTCCGTCAATCCGGTGGTCGTGGCCAGTACGGTGATGTCTATTTGCGCCTCAGCCAGAACGAAAGCGGCAAAGGATTGGAGTTCATCAACTCCATCAAGGGCGGCGTCATTCCCGGTGAATACATTAAACCCGTCCATCAAGGTATCATCGAAGCCATGAGTAACGGTGTATTAGCCGGCTACCCAGTGGTTGACATCAAAGCCGAACTTTATGACGGCAGTTATCACGATGTTGACTCCTCAGAAATGGCCTTCAAAATTGCCGGTTCAATGGCGCTGCAAGACGGCGTGCGCAAAGCCAACCCGGTACTTATGGAGCCGGTCATGAAAGTCGTTGTTGTCACACCCGAAGAGTTCATGGGTGACGTCATTGGCGATCTCAACAGCAAACGCGGCCGCATAGAATCCATGGAAGACCTCAGCCAAGGAATCAAAGAAATCACTGCGTTCGTCCCTTTAGGCGAAATGTTTGGCTATACTACCAACTTGCGCAGTATGACCCAAGGCCGAGCCAGCTCCAGCATGGAGCTCGATCGTTACGCCGATGTCCCCGGCCACGTCGCCGAAGCCATCATTGCCAAAAACGCCAAGTAACTGCTCGCACTCCAGAACAAGTGTGCACTCTACGGATGAGCCTCAACCCGGCTCAGCCAGTGGCGTTAGCAACCCACTTTTTTCGAAGTACTCGCTCTCGTTTACGGTTGTATCCGTATTCGCTGGCCTGTGTGCTATTATTGAATTATGCCAAAGAAAAAAGCTGATATCGAGGATGTGCTGAGCGTCATCACCGACCTTTCAAATATGATCAGTGCCCGGTTTGATCAAGTCGAGCATCGTCTTGATATACATGACGAGCGCTTCGACACCCAAGATAGGAAAATTGACCAGATTTATAATATTCTCGACGCGCACCTCAAACGGATTGAAGAAATTTTGCAGGAGAACACTATGCGCGACCATCAGCAAGCCCGAATGGAGTAGTGGATTTTCTAACTGGCCGATGCCGCCGGTGTCAAGTTGAAGTACGAATAACAAGGGGAGAAGCCTAGTGGTTACGCGTAAGGTGATTAATTAATGGAAGATAGGCGTACGTTTAGACTACCGTCTGCAGTAGTTGAAGAGCTTGCCGCATACGGAACTGACGTGACTGTACTCGGTGAGCAGTTTACCGATATTTTACCGCCCGGATTAAGCCTTGAAGAAGTATATGACGTTGGATTGCAGGTTAACAAACGGGTCGAGCTCGATGCTCCAAGCCGTGACGGGTATTCACGCGGTCAAGACACCGAGGAGCAGGTAACTATGGGTATTGGACTGGCCGCAGTTGACACTGGTGACATAGTGACCGCAGAAAGCGCGACCCAGCGTCTTCGGGAACTCGGTGGTGTAGGTGGTTGGCTAGGCTATTTTATGCTTAAACGATATCAAAAACGCGCTGGGTAGTGGAAGAAGTTTATTACTCGTTACTAATTCCGGCTTGACCGGGGCTTGAAGCAATCGCTACACTGTGGGAACTATGAAACAAATTAAACGCGTTTTGAAGAAAATTCCAAGACGATTGCCTAACGCGGTTAAGGAGAAGAAGCCGTTGTCGCCGGCGTCGCTGGCGCTACGCAGCGTCACGAGTAAGACGGGTAAAGGTGTCTACGCTAGTTCTGATACGCTTTTTCGGGGCGCGGTATTTGGCCGGGATTCGCTGGAAGTCGCCGAAGATTTAATTCGTCTCAAGCCGCGGCTGGTGCGGCACATTTTAACAACATTGGCGAATTTGCAAGGACTTCATAGCAGTGACGTGAGCGAAGAGGAACATGGCAAAATCGTCCACGAATACCGGACGCGAATCGTTGACGGTAAACAGCTGGATTCCGTTTCTAAGCATATCTTCGAGCAGTTATCCTCTCGCTGGGGCGGCAATCAGGACGAACTGGCCTATTATGGGTCTATTGATGCCACGCCGCATTTTATTCGAGTAGTCGGTCGGTATTGTCATTTGTACGGGGACGCGTTTTTGAATCAATCTGTCAAACGCCGCGATGGTCGAGTAGAATTGATGCGTGATTCGCTGATCTTGGCGATTGATTGGCTAATGGACAAATTAGCCGACTCCAGCTCTGGTTTGTTGGAGTACCGCGCACGCAATCCAGAAGGTATCGAGAATCAGGTCTGGAAGGATTCTCGTGAATTTTATGTACACCAAAATGGCGAGCTGGCTAATCACGCCCAGCCCATCGCATCCATTGAAGTACAAGGTTTGGCCTATGACGCGCTCAAGCAGGCTGCCCGATTTTTCCCGGAACGTCAGGAGGAGTTTTGCGCGCGAGCTGAGAGGCTACGCGACCGCACGTTGGCGCTTCTCTGGCGAGAAGAATCAAACTATTTTGCCCTCGGTATTGATCACACTGATGACAGCACAATCCGCCCAATCGAAACGCAAACCGCCAACCCGGCCGCCTTGCTTGACACGACATTTTTTGATGAACTGCCGCCAGAGCAACAACAAATATATATTCAAGGCATTACTCGCAACATTATGGGGGCAGATTTTCTGACTGATGCCGGCATTCGCAGTCGCAGTCTTAGCGAAAACCGTTTGATCAAATTCTGGGATTATCATGGTTCGTTCACCAGCTGGCCGAAAGAAACGTATGACATAGCCAAAGGTCTGCGGCGGCAGGGTTTTCCAAAATTGGCGCGCGAATTAGAGAATCGATTGCTCAATGTCATGAAAGTCAGCCGCGGCTATCCGGAGTTCGTATATGTTGATTTTCGTGGTCGGGTACTAGCCGGACCTCCGCGGCGTCTAAAACATGGGCGTCTTTCTGTGGTGAATAGCACTAATAAACCAGAGACGGTACAGGCCTGGACAGTTTCGGCGATTCTGGCAATCACCTACGGCAAGCCGCCTCTTATTGGCGCGAGCGTGTCAAAGCAAACAGATTGGCAGCAAGATTTGGAGCAAGAAATTTTGGCGCACATTCCGCACGTACCGGCTTTGCGCAACGCCAAAGCCTTAGCCGCCCGCTACCCGGATTATCCATATCAGCTTCAAGACACTGGCCAACCTTGAATTTCAAGCCAAATAGAGGACTTCTGCGACAGTAGACTTCTTCCGTTACCCTATCTGGTCTGCAATCAATTTTCAGGGCAATCTGGCAATTTTTGATCCAAAAAAGTAGCTTTTGCTACTATTTTGGATCAAAAACCGCCAGCTTACTCCCGAAAATCGCTTTCGCCTTCAGATGGGGTAGCGGAAGAAGTCTAATGGTTTCGCCTGAACCTTGTGGCTTTAACGAAAGGGATGGCTATAATTCGCCGAGGCTTCGCAGGTCAGGCCGGAGCGCAAGATTTGGGCGGAAATGTGCGATTTTGCGAAAGTCCTACCAAATTCCTATTTACAAACTTGTGGCGTTCCCCTATACTGCCCTAGTAATTCGTGTGAGTAGTATATGTTTGTGCGCGAGTATATCAGAAGTAACTAGTTAATAAGGAGTTTTGCACTATGGCAGATCAATTCGACAGGACTAAACCGCATGTAAACGTTGGCACAATGGGCCACGTTGACCACGGCAAAACCACGCTTACCGCTGCAATTACCGCAGTACTGGCTAAGAAAAATCCCAGCACGGTAAACAAGCCGATATCTTACGCGGAAATCGACAAAGCTCCAGAAGAACGCGCTCGTGGTATTACTATCTCTACTTCACACCAGGAGTACGAAAGCGAAAAGCGCCACTATGCCCACGTTGACA
>Ga0136558_1001096_pt1 | contig 14174 bp, 12 predicted proteins | sample AntRauTorckE6833_FD_101391 | JGI IMG/M metagenome (GOLD analysis project Ga0136558, IMG submission 101391) | Saline lake microbial communities from Rauer Islands, Antarctica - Metagenome Torckler E6 #833 | ecosystem: Environmental > Aquatic > Non-marine Saline and Alkaline > Saline | place...
ACGACCGACATTGCAGTAATTTCGCTTAATGGCTTGGTAGTGTCTAAAAACCTGCGGGTAGCCGGAGACCACCTTAATGCCTCTATCTCTTCTTATATTCGTGACCAATTTAAAGTCTATGTTGGTGAAAAAACCGCTGAAGACGCTAAAATCGCCTTAGCTTCAATTGCTCATTCTGAAGCCGGTAAAGAGTTGGTCGCCAGAGGCAGGGATGTGGTAACTGGTCTGCCTCGAGAAGTGATAATTACTGATGCTGATGTACGTGACGCTGTGTCGGGACAAGTAGATACAATTGTCGAAACGGTAAAGAATTTACTAGAGATTACTCCCCCAGAAGTACTAGCAGATATAATGCAAAGAGGAGTACACTTGTCTGGTGGCGGAGCTTTGATTCCTGGACTTGCTCCACTGCTTGAGCATGCGCTACAAGTACCAGTTATCGTTGTGCCAGATCCGTTGAGGGCCGCTATCAGAGGAGCGGGAATTGTTATTGAAAACCTAGAACAGTATAAAGAAATTTTAATTGATCATGAAGGTGCAATCGCGACACAACTCTAGTAAAAAGAGGCGATACCAAATCGTCCTTATTGCTGTTTTGTTTGTAGTGATGGGACTTTTCTTACCTAAGATTATTTCTTCGGTTGCTAGTGTTTTGCTGTATCCGGTCCACTCCACCAGCGCATGGCTCAATGAATCTTCCTCTTTAGTGCCTTCATTCGTCCGCGAACGAATTTCTTTAGCTAACCAAATCAAAGATTTAGAAAATGAACTAGTTAAAGCTGGACGTATTGACGTTACTCAAGAAAGACTAGTAGAAGAAAATATTCAATTAAGAAGCTTGTTAGGAATAAATACTGAAGAGAGAACGGCCGCGGCTATCATTGCTCGTCCCGACGAACTCCCTTATGACTTACTGCAAATTGACAGAGGAAGTAACCACGGTATAGAAGTTGGAGCACCAGTGTTTATTGGGCGAGATATTGTACTTGGTTTAGTTGTTCATACTGCACCAAATTATTCTTTTGTAGAATTGATTACTACACCAGAGTTTAGGGCTACTGCTTTTATATCTGGCCCCGATGTGGTGGTAAATATGGAGGGTCTAGGAGGAGGTGTTGCCCGAGTTTTAGTTCCTCAGGGAGTACCAATGTCAGTAGGAAACCTTGTTTACTTACCTAGCGTTGAGCCAGGGGTCTTTGGTCGAATCTCTTACGTAGAAAACCGACCAACTCAGCCTCAGCAATATGGATATATAACTCCAGAAATTCCAATTTCGGGTCTGCATAGGGTAGCGGTCGGTAAATTGTCACAAATCTCACAATCAGCCGAAATCATAGATGAACGGATTATAGAGCTTATACGTAACAAACTTCAGGTGCCTGATGTAAGTGTAGGAACAACCAGCTCTTCTAGCCGTCTTGATGGAGCTCAAGCTGGTGTGGCGGAAGAATAAATATGAAAATTTTAACTGCAATACTATTATATTCAGCCATCATCTTAGCAGTTTTTCAGAATTGGCTTTGGTTAGGGGGACTATTTGTTTTTATATTTAGTTTAAGGTTTGGGGCGGTTACTTTGATACCGCTAGCAATTTTAATCGATGGTTATTTTGGCAATTTCCACCATTGGCCGTATTTAAGTATCTTTTCTATCATTTGGTATATTTTTATTGACTACCTAAGACCAAAGATTCTTAATCCCAATTTAGTAAAAAACGGAGTATGGCAAAATTAAAAGATAGATATAAAAATCAAGTAGATTTTGAAGAAGTTCTGCTTGATGCTTCTAACATTCCTGAATTCAATCGAGGAAGAATGGAGGGTAAAAGAGAGCTACCGATAAGTAAAACCAGTGTGTATACGGTAGGAATCTTGTTTTTGTTGATTTCAGTCGCCTTTCTCGGACAGATTTTTAAATTACAAATCGTTGAAGGTGGCAACTACGCAACCATTGCTGGGAATAATAGTATTGATAAAGCTTTGATTATTGCTGAGAGAGGAGTGGTGTACGACCGGAAAAATGAGATGTTGGCTTGGAATGAAGCTGACGATTCTGGAGAGTATGATTTTCCTATACGTGCATATACAAACCGGTTAGGTTTAGGGCAAGTGCTGGGATACGTTAGCTATCCTAAAAAAGACTCGAGAGGCTTTTTCTTTAGAACCGACTATCTGGGCCGTAGTGGAGTCGAATTGGCTTTTGACGATATTTTAAAGGGTAATAATGGTAGTAAAATAGTCGAAGTTGATGCTTTAGATGATGTTGTTAGTGAGTTTGCTATCGATGCTCCTAGTGAAGGCGGTCCAATAACTCTATCAATCGATGCTGAACTGTCCGAGATTATGTACAACATCATCGCTACCTCAACTGCGCAAGCAAGCTTTAGAAGTGGAGCTGGCGCGATTATGAACATTCATACCGGTGAGCTGTTGGCTCTCACTAGTTTTCCGTCTTTTGATCCCGAAGTAATGGCCGATGGGGATGATGTTGAACTCATTCAGGAATACAACCAAGATGAGCGGTTACCGTTTCTAAACAAAGTAATTGGCGGAGCTTATACTCCGGGTTCAATTGTGAAACCGTTCGTAGCTTACGCCGCTCTTGAAGAAGAAATTATCTCACCTAACAAAGAGATTATCAGTAATGGCTATATTTTATTACCAAACCCCTACAACCCCAGTAATCCAACTAGGTTTAACGACTGGCGAGCCCACGGAAAGATGACTATGAGAGAGGCTATCGCTTTTTCTTCAAATGTTTATTTTTATATTATTGGTGGTGGTTTTGATGGTCAGGAAGGATTGGGCATTACTCGTATGGCGGAAAATTATCGCCGTTTCGGCATGGGGGATCTAACCAACATAAATATTGCGGAAGAACAGTCTGGCGTAGTCCCAGATCCAGCCTGGAAAGAGGAAGTCTTCGCTGACGAATGGCGCCTTGGAGATACTTATTTTACTGCAATCGGTCAGTTTGGTTTTTTGACTACTCCAATTCAGATGCTTCGGGCCTATTCCGCTTTGGCTAATGGAGGCTACTTAGTTGAGCCACACGTAATTTCTGGTCGACAGGGTGAAAAAGTTGATATTAATATTGATGAGAAAAAAATGCAGATAATTCATGAAGGAATGCGTAAAACAGTTAATTTTGATGGTGGTACTGCTAGAGCTCTAGAACGTGATGACGTGGCGATAGCTGCTAAGTCAGGCACAGCTGAGGTTGGGGTCGGAAATGCCTATGTAAACTCCTGGTCGGCTGGTTTTTGGCCCTATGAGGAGCCTGAGTATGCTTTCATCTTGATGATGGATAAGGCTCCTAGAAGCAACGCGCTGGGAGCCACAAGAATTATGGGTGATGTGGTTGAATGGATGGCTGTAAATCGTCCAGAGTATTTAGGAATAGAGGAACAGTTGCAAGGAGAGAGTCCGACACAAGAAGAGTAATTGTGTTCTAATGTCCGAATTAATTACTAACAGTTTGACCGTTCGTTACTACTAAGTATAATTGAAGAAAATTTATATTATGAATGACACACAATCTTTCCTGACGCCTGAGAAGTTCGATGAACTAAAGAAGGAACTGGATCAATTAAAAACCGTACGAAGAAAAGAAATTGCTGAATCTCTAGAGTACGCTCGAAGCCTCGGAGACCTATCAGAAAATGCTGAATACCAAGAAGCTCGTGATATGCAAGCTGCTATTGAAGAGAGAATTGGTTATCTAGAAAAAACTATAAAAGAGGCTAAAATTGTCTCTCACGATAAGCACGGTGATGTAGTGGGACTCGGTTCAATTGTTACTATTCAGAAAGATAAAGACAAGGATAAGAAAGAGTACACTATAGTTGGTTCAGACGAAGCCAACATCCATGATAGAAAATTATCTTATCTGTCGCCACTCGGTGAAGCTCTTATGGGTAAAAAGAAAGGGGATGAGTTTGAGTTTGAGACTCCAGTCGGCAAGCAAAAGTATAAAGTCCTCAAGGTCGATTAAGCACTGATCAGCGTCTTGTCTATAAGCGCTATCAGCTTTGATAGAAAAGAGCGGAAGTCGTTCACGACTTTCGCTCTTTTCTTGGTTGACCGACGCCAAATTACCCAATATGACCGAGCCAACTCAAATAATGCTAGCATTTTAACCGATATAGTTATTGTCTAGGTTTCAAACTAGCGGATTTATAGAGTATAAAATTAGCTATATACAAATTAAATTTAATATGTATAATAGCGGTTCGCCAATGACGGCGTGCTCTTTAAATAAATTGGAGGTTTAGTGACAGAATTGATAGTTAACTCCGCTCGAGGATTCTATTCATCCTTACCAATTTACTGGTTGACTGATTATGGTCACCGTTTTGCTCACTGGTTTTTGCCAACCGTAATGTTTTTAGTAGCACTGGTTCCGATGAGTATGATTTTCTTGAAAATCCAACCAGTTGCTAGTAATGCCGTTTGGTACGGCCTGTGGCCAGGCTTTCTGTGTGGAGTGTTCATGTTCGCATTTTCTCTGCCAGATAAGCATAAAAACTATAAACCAAAAATAAATCTGGTGGCTCCAATCTACGCAATATTTATGGTTATCGGTTCCATTTCCTGGTAATCAGCAAATTAGCTAATCAAAACCCAGTGAGACTTTACCTCTCATTGGGCTTTTCTTTTTTCCTTTCTCACGTTACGATAATTCTCATGTCTAACATAGAAGATCTAAGCGCCGATAGAGAGTTAAAAATTAAGAAACTGACTGAGTCGGGAATAAATCCATATCCCAGCAAGACCAATCGTACACATGAAATAAAAGAAGTACTCACTCAATTTGAAAATTTAGAAAAAGATCAGTCTACGGTAGCTATAGCAGGAAGAATGATGGCTTTTCGAGAACACGGAGCGATTGCTTTTATTGACGTTCAAGATGGTAGCGGAAAGATTCAGGCCTTTTGTTCCAAAGAAGAAATGGGAGAGGAAAATTTCAATAATTTACTTTCTTTAATGAGCACCGCTGACTTTATCTCTATTACTGGTTTGCCTTATGTAACTAAACGAGGAACTCAAGCCATCCTAGTTAAGCAGTGGCAACCTCTGTCCAAGGCCCTACAAAACATACCTACTGAACACTTTGGTATTAAAGATGAAGATGAAAGGTTAAGAAAACGATACCTTGACCTATTGATGAGTAAAGAACAAAGAGATTTGTTTGTAAAAAAAGCCAAGTTCTGGGATGTAACCAGAACTTTCATGAAAACTCACGGCTTTCTTGAAGTAGAGACTCCTTTTCTTGAGACTACCACTGGAGGAGCGGAAGCACGTCCGTTTGCTACCAGACACAATGATTATGATATGGAAGTTTTTATGCGTATCTCAGTCGGCGAGCTATGGCAAAAACGACTAATGGCCGCCGGGTTTGACAAGACTTTCGAAATTGGTAAAGCTTTCCGAAATGAGGGTTCCAGTCCAGAGCATCTACAAGAATTTACTAATATGGAATTCTATTGGGCATATGCCAACTATGAAGATGGTATGAACTTAGTACGAGAATTGTATATTGATATTGCCGAGCAAGTTTTTGGTACGACCAGGTTCTCTATGCGGGGTCATGATTTTGATTTAGCTGATGAATGGCAATTGATTGAATATGTAGGTGAAGTAGAAAAACAGACCGGTATCAATGTAATCACAGCCAGTGAAGCTGAAATGAAAGCTAAGCTTGAAGAGCTTGGTGTACAGTATGAAGGAGACAATAAAGAACGGCTGACTGATGTGTTATGGAAGTATTGTCGTAAAAATATCGCTGGTCCAGCCTTTTTAGTTCACCACCCAAAGTTAGTAGCTCCTTTATCTAAGGTTAGGGAAGACGGCGTGACAGTAGAACGATTCCAACCAATAATTGCTGGTAGCGAAGTGGGTAATGGCTACAGCGAGTTGAACGATCCGGTTGATCAGCGTGAGCGTTTTGAATTACAACAAAAGCTAATTGATAACGGAGACGATGAAGCTATGATGCCAGACTGGGAGTTTGTTGAAATGCTCGAGCATGGTATGCCACCAACTTGCGGATTTGGTTTTGGGGAAAGATTATTTTCATTTTTAGCTGGACTACCAATCAGAGAGACACAATTATTTCCGTTAGTTAAACCTAAAAACACCGAAAATACACCTACTTAAATTAGATTTACTAATTATGGCCCACTATATATTTGGTTACGGTTCGTTGTTGAATCATAGTAGCGTCACTAAAACTTGTCCAAAAATCAGAAATGTCCGCCAAGTTGTTTTGACTGGTTACCAACGTAAGTTCAATGCGACTCACGAATCTCTTCCTGATATCGCTCTTAATATAGTCGAAAATAAGAACATGGATATTGAGGGTGTCTTATTAGAAGTTCCAGACGCCTCGCTCTCAGCTCTCAAAGAAAGAGAGAAGGGCTATGAAATGATTGAAGTTACTCACCTTATTGCTCCGAAACAAGAACAACCCGTTTTTACTTTTATTGCACCAGACATAGATAACTGTCAGGGTAAAAAAATCTATCAAGCTTACATCGATATTTGTTTGGCTGGAGTGCCAGAAGAAAAAAGAGCGGATTGGTTGAGTGAAGCTATTATTCCATTCGAAATATCATTAGATTGTCGAGAAACTCTATATAAGTTACATAAATAGAAATAAATTTTAACAGTAAGCCTAAACAGCCGGACGCAGTGCGTCCGCTGTTTTTATTTAGTGGAGCACCTGTGGACAAAGTGGTTGCTGGTGGGGCAAAGTGTTATAGAATGTACGAGTGGTGGGAGATAGTGGTATACTGGTAAAAAGGTATATCGAGAGCTAGTCTGGCAATCCGCCATAACTAATCTCCACATTTATGTTGTGGAGGATTGCCAGACTAGCTCGAAGCTATCAAGTTTATGTTAATCGGAGAATACAAGCATACGTTGGATCCCAAGAAACGGCTGTCCTTACCGTCCAAGTGGCGTAAGGAAATTGGGAGAAAACTTGTAATCACCCGAGGACTTGATAACTGTCTCTTTGTATATCCTCTGAAGGAGTGGCAAAAGATCACTGAAAAAATTGGTCAATTGCCACTCGGTCAGGCGGATACAAGAAGTTTCAATCGATTCTTCTTATCAGGAGCTGTAGAGGTGGAGGTAGATTCAGTTGGACGTATTCTCGTGCCAGACTTCTTGAAAGATTTTGGCCAGTTAGACAGCAAAGTTGTCTTAGCTGGAATCCATGATCGTGTCGAGATTTGGGATGAGAAACGATGGGAGACCTATAAGCGTGGAATCGAAAAACAAGCAGAAGGCTTAGCCGAAAAGCTTGGAGAGATTGGCGTCCTATAATCTACACCACGAAGGTGAACATAATAAATACCCTCCGTATGCAACATAAAACAGTTTTACTGCATGAAACAGTAAATGCACTAGAGCTATCTAGTTCAGACATCGTAGTTGATGCAACGTTCGGTAGTGGTGGTCACGCAAAAGAAATAACCAAACTCCTCGGTAGTCAGGGAGTATATATCGGCATAGATGCTGATAAGACTGCCCTTGATATAAGTAAACTTGGTGAAGTTTCTCCACAGACTCACTTAGTAAACGACAATTTCGCTAATATAACCGAAATATTAAGTTCCTTAAAAATAGAAAGTGTAGATGCAGTTGTAGCCGACTTAGGTTGGAGAATGGAGCAGTTTGCAGACGGAAGTAAAGGGTTCTCGTTTATGTACGAAGGTCCACTCCATATGACTTTTGGTAACCCCGAAGATTATCCTTTTACTGCTTATGATATCGTCAATGATTGGGATGAGGAAGTAATAGCCGATATTATCTACGGCTACTCACAAGAAAGATTTGCCAGAAGAATTGCCAAGAATATTGTCGAGACCAGAAAGCAAGAGTCTATCCAAACTACTACACAATTAGCCGCTATCGTTGAGTACGCTCTACCAAGAGAGGCTAAAAAGGGAAAGATTAACGTTGCTACTAAAACTTTCCAAGCTCTTAGAATAGCCGTTAACGACGAACTAGGTGTATTAGAGAAATTCATTAAAGCAGCCTTCATTTCACTTAACCCTGGTGGAAAACTGGCCATTATATCCTTTCATAGTATAGAGGATCGAATAGTCAAACACTCATTTAGAGAATTAAAAGACAGTGGAATAGGAATTTTAACCCCTAAAAAACCATTAACACCCTCCGAGGAAGAGCAAAAAGAAAATCCTCGTTCAAGAAGTGCAAAATTAAGAGTTATTACTAAGAATGAAAATTAGCCATGAAAAAAAGTCGCGAAATAATTAAACCGTCAAACGTTACCTTGGTCTGTATCGGGCTCCTGGTAGCTAATGTGGTTTTATATTTATATTTTTTAAATATGTCAGTGGTACAAGTAGTAATGCGTACCGAGCATGTACAGCAACAAAATTCTCTAAATACCGAAATTGCTTTATTAGAGTCAAAATTTATTCAAGCACAACATAAAGTAGCCTCAAGGTTATCCACCCTAGAAGGTTACGACACAGAAACTGAGAAAATATTTGTGTCTCGAGAACAAGCTAGCTTGGTACTCGGTAGTAATTAAGATATATGAAGCGACCACAACTTTTACTCCGAATTAGATTATTGTCTGGAGTAGTTTTGCTGGGCGCTCTGTTACTTGTGTTTAGGTTGTACCAAATACAAGTGGTATCAGCCGAGCACTATCAAGCAAAAGCTGAAAGTCAGTATGTTCATACCAAAACTGATCTTTATTCACGTGGCTCAATTTTATTTTCAACTAGAGACGAGGCTTTACTGTCGGCCGCAGCTATTCAATCTGGTTACATATTGGCGGTTAATCCCACCCAAGTAATAACTTCTTCTGAAGTTTTTTGTCGTGAATTATCTTTATATATTAATACAACCGAAGCTAAGTGTCAGGAGAGAATCGATACACCTGGCCGGACCTATATAGAATTAGCTGACCGTATAACCAATGAACAATATAGTGAAATCAGAGAATTAGATATAAACGGAGCAATGCTATATAAGAATCAATGGCGCTACTACCCAGGGGAATCCCTGGCAGCTCGGTCTATTGGTTTTGTTGGATTTAGTGGTGATGACAGTAATGAGCTTAGAGGAATATATGGCTTAGAGAGGCAATACGACGATGTTTTGTTTGAAAAGAGACAAGTTATGTCGGTTAATTTTTTTGCTGAACTATTTAGTAATCTTGGTGATTTAGTCTACCGGAATGATGATACAAAATCTGGCGATATAATAACAACCCTAGAACCATCGGTTTCAAGAATGTTAGACTCGGTGCTTCAGGAGACTAACGATAAGTACGATAGTAAATTAACCGGAGCCATTATTATGGATCCAGCCACCGGTGAAATAATTGCCATGAATGCTGTTCCAGGTTTCGATTTAAATAATCGTAGGGAAGCTACGATTGACCAATTTCAAAACCCGTTAGTCGAAAATGTTTATGAATTTGGTTCTACTATTAAGGCGTTAACCATGGCCGCGGGACTAGACTCGGGAGCTATTCAACCAGAAACCACTTATTATGACTCCGGTTCATTGTCACTTGATACTTTTACGATTAGAAACTTCGACGGACGAGGAAGGGGTACCGTACCGATGCAAGAGATTCTTAATCAATCTCTGAACACAGGAGTGTCCTGGATCGTGACTCAAATGGGTAAAGATAAATTTAGAGACTACTTTCTAAATTTTAAGATTGGTAGTGAAACTGGTATAGATTTACCTAACGAAGCCTTTGGCTTAATCGATAATCTAAATTCACCAAGAGATGTAGAGTACGCCACTGCGTCATTTGGACAGGGTATTGCCCTAACGCCGATCGCTGCCACTAGAGCACTAGCCACCTTGGCGAATGGAGGTAAGTTAACCACTCCGCATCTAGTTAAGAGAATTGAGTATGATTCCGGTGATACCAAAGAACTAAATTATCCAGAAGGTAGCCAGGTTTTAAGTGAGGACACCAGCGAAGAAATATCGCGTATGTTAACTAATGTTGTGGATGACGCCTTGCGTGGAGGTAACGTGGCTTTGCCGAACCACACTATAGCAGCAAAAACCGGAACAGCTCAAATTCCTGATCCAATTGAAGGAGGTTACTATGAAGACAAGTTTCTCCACTCGTTTTTTGGTTATTTTCCCGCTTTTGAGCCTGAATATATTGTTTTCATGTATACTGTAGAGCCTCAGGGAGTGCGTTATGCGTCAGAAACCCTGACCACTCCTTTTATGGACATTACTAAATTTCTGATAAACTATTATTCAATACCGCCGGATAGATAATCTATGAAAAATCTTTTTCGTTTAGTTGTAGTAAAAATTCTCACTATTGAAGCGTCAATTTTACTTAAACGACACAAACCAAAAATTGTCGCTATAACTGGTAGCGTAGGCAAAACCTCTACCAAAGACGCTATTTACTCTGCAATTAAGAATAACGTCTATGCCAGAAAAAGTGAAAAAAGTTTTAATTCGGAAATTGGCATTCCGTTGACTGTTCTTGGTTTACCAAATGGTTGGAATAACCCACTAGCTTGGATTAAAAATATCATTGATGGGTTTTTTACCGCTTTCTTCTCGACCACCTATCCTGAAGTTTTGGTTTTGGAGGCTGGTATCGACAGAAAAGGTGATATGAAGAAACTTAAGCGTTGGCTATCTCCAGACATAGTGGTTTTGACTCGTTTACCTAAAGTGCCAGTGCATGTTGAGTATTTCCAAAATCCCGAAGCAGTGGTGGAAGAAAAAATGGTCTTAGTCTCTGCGATGAAACCAGAGGGGGTTCTGGTGTACAACAGTGACGATTCTATTATCGAAGCTCAATTGCCGAATGTTTTACAAAAAAAGACTGGGTTCGGCCGTTACTTGGAGACAGATTTTACTGCCAGAGAAGATAGGGTGGTGTATGCCGACGATATGCCCAAAGGAATTGAATTTAAAGTTGAACATATGAAGGCTGACCACAAGGTATCTATTGGAAACACCATAGGCACTCAGCACGTCTATTCATGCATAGCAGCTATCGCTGTAGCCGATGAGTTGTCTGTACCAATAAAGTCCGCCACTGAAGCGTTGACTGACCTAGTGACCCCACCAGGTAGAATGCGTATCTTGCCAGGAATTAAATCCTCGCTAGTTATTGATGATACTTATAATTCTTCACCAATCGCTGTCGAACAAGCTCTCCAAGCAATTAAGGAAGTCTCATATGCAAAGCGTAAGATAGCTGTTTTAGGCGACATGCTCGAATTAGGTAAGTTTTCGGCCGATGAACACTTAAGAATCGGTGGTTTGGTTGCTGATTCAGTGGATGTACTGTTTACTGTGGGGGTTAGAGCTAAAGCTATTGCTCAAGGCGCCCTGGCTAAGGGAATGTCAGAAAAGCATATTTTTCAATACGAAGATGTTGGTCGGGCAGGAAGAGAACTGCAGAATATTATTCAAAATGGGGACGTTATATTAGTTAAAGCTTCTCAAGGAATTAGGGCCGAAAAAATCATAGAAGAAATTATGGCTAACCCAGAAGAAGCAGAAAAATTACTGGTCAGGCAAGACACTGAATGGAAAAATAGATAATCATTACCTATGTTAGAGATCAACGAACAAGCACCCGATTTTAATTTATTAGATGAAGATGAAAACCCCCACTCCCTCGTGGATTATAAGGGTGAATGGTTGATTATTTATTTTTATCCCAAAGACGATACTCCTGGCTGTACAAAGGAGGCTTGTACAATAGCCGAGATTTACGATGAGTTCTCCGCTTTAGGTGTTTCAGTTATAGGTGTTAGCAAGGATTCGCCTAAATCACATAAAAAGTTTAAAGAAAAGTACTCATTACCATTCATATTGCTTTCTGATGAATCGACTGAAATGATTCAGGCTTATGGTGTTCAGATTGAGAAATCCATGTTTGGTAAAAAGTACCTTGGTACAGCTAGAATTACTTATCTCGTTAATCCAGAGGGCAAAATTGTCAAAGTGTATCCTAAAGTAAGCCCAGCTAATCATGCTCTGGAGTTACTTAAAGACCTAAAAGAGTTGGTTTAAACTTCAATAATTTCCGTAGCCGCTTTTTGCAAACGGTTCATTATGGCAACTCCTATATCATCATTACTGTAGCCTTGGATAATAATTGTTTTAGAAGTTAGCAGATCAGCTTCTCGTAAAGTGCTGAATAACAATGGAGCCGCTTCAAACGAATTACTGGAGAGCTGATAGTTATTTTCTAAGTATGAAAAATCTCCACTATGCCATAGCAAAACCACGCCTTCACCCTTACCCTTTAAATATTCTTTGATGGCCACTTCGGTCTTTTGTTCCGTACCAGTAAATAGAAGTATTGGTGTCAGGGGAGCGTAGTGTTTATATTTTGTCCCGGGGGAACGAGAACTTTCACTGTCTGTGCTTACTCTGGTGCCGGGTACGCAATCCTTAAGCATTTCTAGGGTGATTGAGCCTGGTCTTAGTACAATGGGTTTTTTCTCCGTACAATCGACTACAGTGGATTCAAGACCATACTCTATACTTCCAGCATCCAAAATCATCGGTATTTTTCCATTCAGATCCGCCAACACATGCTCGGCCCTGGTTGGACTAATCCTGCCTGATAAATTAGCTGACGGCGCTGCAATTGGAGTGCCAGCTAATTCAATTAGTTTTTTGGCTACTTCGTGTTTAGGAAAACGAACTACCACTGTATCTAGACCAGCTGTAGTCTTTCTGGGTAGATTTTTATGTTTATGAAAAACAATACTAAGTGGTCCAGGCCAAAACTTCTTCATAAAAATTTTGGCTGATTTTGGTACGGTGGACACAATATCTTTCAACTGACTCAAGTCAGAGATATGGACAATCAAAGGATTGTCCCCGGGTCTATTTTTGGCTTTAAAAATTTTGGCGACGGCTTTAGGATTGAAAGCGTCTGCTCCTAGTCCGTAGACTGTTTCAGTGGGGAAGGCTACTAGCTCACCTTTCTTGATAATAGCAACTGCTTCTTGCAGTATTTCAAGATTGGGCTTATCGGCCTCAATGGCTAACAATTTGGTTTTCATTGCTAGTAGTTTGCAGTATTATCGAAAAATAACAAGCCGATGTAACTTTTTCAAAGATTAGATTGATATAAATAATAAATAAATCATCTAATATGTGTGGAATTTTTGGATACGTTGGAAATAAAGAAGCAAAGTCAATATTACTTGAAGGTCTCCGTACTCTAGAGTATAGAGGCTACGACTCAGCTGGTGTCTTTCTGTCGGGCAATGGTCCAGTTAAGGCTACTGGCCCAATTGACAATCTAGCTAATGAGATGAAACAACAAATTGTTGGTACAAGTAGTACTAGTGGCATTGCTCATACTAGATGGGCTACTCATGGCGAACCCTCAAGAGACAACGCTCACCCACACTGTGATTATTCGGAGAATCTATGGCTGGTTCACAACGGAATAATTGAAAACTACCAAGAAATAAAATCTCTATTAATAACTGCCGGAGTGGAGTTTGCCTCAGAAACTGACTCAGAAGTATTGGCAAAATTAATTGGTTTCAGATATGAAGGAAATTTACTGGAAGCAATCAAAACCGCTCTAAAAGAAGTCGAAGGAGCTTATGCTATAGCCGTAATGCATAAAGATAATCCGGATGAAATTATAGTCGCCAGACTAGGTAGTCCAATTGTCTTGGCAAAAAACACTCACGGCTCTTTTGTTTCTTCAGATTCATCAGCCCTTTTAACTCATACTAAAGACGTTGTTTATCTCGAAGATGGAGAAATAGCTGTTTTAAAACCCAATAACTTTACGGTAATTGACTTGTTTGGAGATTTAAAAAAATTTCAGACTGAAAGACTAGAACTAGATATGAGTGCTGTAAAAAAGGCAGGATACGAACATTTTATGTTAAAGGAGATACATGAAGCTCCTGAAGTAATAAGAAATACCATTCGAGGACGCTTAATTACCAAAGCTGGCATGGTCAAGCTTGGAGGTCTGGAGACTGTGAAGGAGCGAGTGGTCAATTGCAGTCGTTTGAATATCGTTGGTTGCGGTTCAGCCTATTTAGCCGGTAGCGTAGGGAAACTCTTGCTTGAAAAGTATGCTTCTATACCAGTTAATGTTGAATTAGCTAGTGAGTATAGATATAAAGCCAATCACCATAA
>Ga0136558_1001097_pt1 | contig 14165 bp, 7 predicted proteins | sample AntRauTorckE6833_FD_101391 | JGI IMG/M metagenome (GOLD analysis project Ga0136558, IMG submission 101391) | Saline lake microbial communities from Rauer Islands, Antarctica - Metagenome Torckler E6 #833 | ecosystem: Environmental > Aquatic > Non-marine Saline and Alkaline > Saline | place...
CAGCTAAGTAAGAAACAAGAATAGTACCATCACTGTCTCCTAAAGCCCGGTAAAAAGATAATACTTCGTTGACTAGTACCGAAGAAACAAAAAAAACTGGTATCACAATCATTACTAGCGCAAATATGGTGGTCAATCCAGCTGCCAAAGCTTCGTTTTGTCGTGGTACAAACCGTAATATCAAACGGTAGACAGGATAACAAATAGTTACAATCACCGCCGACAAAGCAAGTGCGGGTAAAAACGGCGAGAGAATCAGCCATACAAAATAGCTTGCTCCTAACAATAGTCCAAAAAAGAAAGAGTACTCGACAATCCGATTCAAAGTCATAACGGTATAGTACCAGATTGTGCACGAAAAAGAGCTGGACGTAATGCCCAACTCTTGGTGTATTAAAGTTGTGGAAGGTAATTGTTGTGATTTACCATAGATGCCTGACTTTGTTCGGCGGCTACTTCAATCGACTCGAAGACAGCTTCACCAGCACGATCGGCAGCGGTAAAACTAGCTGAAAAGTATTGTGACAATCCCCACAAAATGATCAAATAACCAATTGCTCGAAACATAATTATGTTACTTGCGACCCAGAACACTTCTCGACAGAAGTGCCCAACTAATGATTGGAAGTCGCTCGAGCTGGTCAAAGTACCAACGCTACCACCCTTTTACCACAAAAATACAGCTTTGGCAAGTGTAGTAGATAAAATTAATTCCCTGCAGATAGCGTATTGTCAATTGCGGTACGTAATACTGTTTCAGTAAAATCACCACGTATGTGCTTACTGAGTGTACCCGACCCGTCATAAATGAGTGTTTCAGGCATGGCGTATCCACTAACATCTTTATAGTAGTGATCGTCAGCATTTAGTAAAATAGTGACATCGGGTATCTCCTCGACTGTTTTCAAAAACCGTTCCGCTTGTGTAGCTGGCTCGGCTCGATTCACAGCCAATACTGAAACCTGATCACCGTACGTAGCTGCTACTTTTTGTAATGTTTCTAACTGCCCAGCACACGACGGACACCAACTAGCCCACACCATTACAATCACCGGAGTGTCCTCTGCCAAGGTTTCATTAAGGGCAATTGATGTACCTGTAACAGTAGTGAAAGCGGCGGCCTGAGTTTCTGAGTCACCAGTCAGGGTTTTTTCAATATCACTAACTGGCTGGTTTTGTTGCACAAAGTACCATGTAAGTACCGCCCCTAGTAAAAGCAACGCCAGTAAGCTAAATAAGAATATACGTGAACCAGACATTACAGAGCAATACTTTTATTATCCCTTAATATACAACTCAAAATCATCGGGTGTCTCGCCGGGTGCTGGGTCAAGTAAATTTAATTCTACCTCCCGCCCCATAAACTCAGCCGAAAAACTGGCTTCGGCGGCAGCGGTAACTTCGATTATAAATCGCTGTGGAGTAATCTTCTCTTCACAGGTTTCCGCTTCATTTATAACAGAGAAGAGCAGGGTGACCTGTTCTGGGTACGATTCCGCAACCATAGTATTTGTCTCCAATAAATCACATGGGGTAGGCATCGGTATTTCTCCTACCAAAGTATGTTTTGCGTCATCAAAAAAATGCTTGGCGGTAATCCGTTTAATATTCGGGTATTTCTGGATAGTTTCATCAGAACTAGAAGCCGTATTGGTAGTGTTATTTTGATTTAGAGTATCTAGATCATCTGTAGATGAAAACCAATTTGCTGCCAAAAATAAGCCAGCAACAACGGCAAAAAAACCGACAATGAGAGCGATAACGATACGTTTATCCATATGCTTTTATTATACCATGACTATGGCGATAGAACGTCGGTACCGACATAGACCACCATAGGTTCTGTATTACCAGTCGATGCTGAGCGTACCGACAGCAGTGCTCCACCCAATGCAGTACTGAGTTTTTTTGCTATCGCGAGCTGACTAGAGTCGTACACAATAATACTCCGATCTTCTCTTCGTTCTAAATCTGCTTTCACTGCTACAGTGGTTACACCTTGTGCTTGCAAGCTATACGCGAGTGATGCTGCTGCACCAGGTAAACCACTTACGTTTACTAATGTAATGGCTCCAGACAACTCTCCGACATCAAATGAAGCAAGGTCAACCGTAATCAACGATTCCGCTTGATTATTTTGTAATTTTTCTAGATAGAGATCCTCAGCAGTAATTACAGCAGTAACTGTATTTTGATGATCCATTACTCGAGACTCAAACGCTCGATCTGCTACTGCAACCGCTTGATAAAACCACCACACTGCCATACCAATAATCACCAATGACACCAGTCCGATAAAGAACCAACGGTAATCGTAAAGTAGTTGATAGGTGGTGTTTAAGTAACTTTTAATCCCCTGACTTGATTGCCACCGCTTTATCATATCGCTCCAGCCAACTTTAATCGGTAGACTAAATTTTTGGAACTGTGAAGTAGAGGTTGGTTCAGTAGTAAGGTCTAGCTCTGGACCACTAGCATGACCAGTCGAAGCTCGGTGCACCGTTCGAGCACTACTAATTCCAGCCAACTGCAACATGCGCCGTACATATAAGCGAACCAACCACGATAACAACAAGATAAAAAGTACTACGCTCCCCAGAGTGAGCAGTAATCCATAAATAGGAATCACCCAAAAGTAAAGAGTTTGGGTGACAAACTGTTTATCTTTTGCCCCGTACCCTAAGGTCACTTCAGCTCGATACCGCCCAATATCTAACAAGGAATATTCTCCTGTCCAAGAAAAATTATATTTACGAATATTTTGAGTTGCTTGTGCATCTGGCATTACAATACCGAACTCTGTTTTTTGATTAACTGGAATCACTCCTCGTTTCTCACCCCACATATTAAAAATTGTAATATCACCCTGCGGTTGCAAATGTACTGTACCGAGGTTTTCAAACCGTAAAATGAAATTGTTTTCTGGACGAGACACCACTCGATTTGCCGCATGAAAACTTCTAATGGCTCCGTCTTCTAGCACATCACCTTCTACTCGCATAAAAAATAGAGCACTGACTGCTTGAGAAGTATGAATTTGGGATGCTCCAGACGTATTTTTTAAAGGCTGAGTTGTAATTAAAATCGCCGCATACTTCCCTCCCGGAGTAGCTTCTTCTGGTACTGGTACTGAAAAAGGAATTGCCGTTGTTTCTTGTGGCGGAATCTTAACTGGATCAGGCGAAACTTCAATCCATTCAGCCAGTGTGATGCCCAGCTGTTCAGTTTCAAAAATTGGAGTAAAGTTTCCTACTCCACGCTCATTGTCAGAAGATAATACTACTGGTCGAGCATAAACCGTCAACGGCTTATCATTGGGGTTAATTACCCGAATACTACTGCGCCACTCTTGCCCCGGTGCAACGCTGACATCAAACAACGTTGGTGTAACGCTCAGTGAAAGTGAGCTGGACTGCGCGATAACTTGATCTGGTACCAGCAACAGCCATCCAAATAGCAACAGAAATATACTGTGGCTAAGAATCTTTACTATTAGATGTGATGTGTATGTCATGATCTTTCGATTCTCGTACTACCTTAGGTCGGTGGTAGACAGCCACCAATTCATCTTCATCTGCCACCTGATAACGACGATGAATGAGATAGGCACTCAATAACGCAAGTGTAAGAATGAGTAAAAATATCATTATCAGTTTTATTAATGGTAACTGATAAAAGAAAACAGTATCTTGCAACAAAGCAGTTTGCCCTTCGCCATAGCGAACTGATAGTACAGCTTTATGTCTCCCTATGTTTCCCTCTAGCGGTGGAAGCGGTAACGTAAACTCTTTGTGCTCTCCTGGTGCAATCGGTTTATTAATCTGTAATGGTACCGAACCCAATTCTTGCCCTTGGTTATTATAAATTATCATTTCACCATGAGGGAGCAGTGCCGTATCACTAGGATTATTGAGTGTAAACGAAGTAATGGCAGCGGTCGGATTCGTTAAAAACCGATTAGTCGAAAATTGCTCCAGCTGTAAATATGAAGTGAGATCTTGCTCAATCTCGAAACGAACCAACGTACCTGGAGCATTTCCTGCTTTTACTTCTGCCTCAGCAGTTGGACGATTGCTTCCGGCAGCAAAACCAACGAACGCGTGATATAACCCTGGTTTTGCCTGCCGATCCACACTAATCATCAAAGGAATCTCTTTCGTTTCATTGGCAGCCAATTGAATTCTTCCACGTGTGATGGCGAGCCAGCTGGTGACGGTCACTCGGTCATCGCTTTGACTACGGCTGGCAAACTCCGTAACCGTACCGCTGTCGTCAACTGAAACCGTATTCACTGTCGGATACAAACGCACCATTCTGTCGGTTGGATTATATAGCGTAATGGAGACAGTTTCTTTAGATCCTGGACTAAATGTACGGTCAAGTAATACCGGTGCGACCTGATACCCTTCCGCAGACGCAATCCAAGGAATCAATAGTACCAAGCTCGTTATAAAAACTGCAATAAAGTTATGTCGAAGATTAATTACTCGCATGGTTCTAAAATACTGGTACGGCAACAAAGGTTACATCGCTTACATACTCTCCTGCCGGCTGCATAATCCCTACCTCAACTTGATATACAATATCATGACTCTCAGTCGTTGGCATTGGACTATACATAATTTCTTCCAGCGTGGTAGAGAATCCAGCGTAGGTATCTAGTGCAGAAAACCGTGTCGAGCTATTCTCAAGCGTTGCATCGGTACTATGATACCCAATACACCCAGCCTGCAAAGAAAGATCACAACCAGTAGCCCAGGCCCCTGGGCTACTATTGTTTGTAGTTACTGGCAAAATTGTATCGCCGTATGAGTTTGTTGGGTATTGCGATACGGCTTTCAAGACCTTATACCCTTCTGTGGCATTTGTATCTACAGTTAAGCGATGGGCCGCAAAGCGCGGTTCCTCTATCGCTAATCCAGCAAAACTTACGTTATCTGGAGTGGTAGCAACGTCAGTAGTAATACCAGCCGTAGTTGTACCAGCCGGTAAGCCTGTTACATTAAATGACAGACTAGAAGTAGACACCTGCAAGCTTGGGTACGATGAACTAGCGGTTACTGGGAACCCATTAGTAGCATCGATTAGCCGAAAGTAGTAGACCGCGTTTACTCGAGCTCCATTTTGTTTAAGAGTAAACTCATGCTCCGTCCGAGAGAAGGCATCATGTGTAAATGGACTGGTTAATCCAGGAGATTCGTTATGTAAGCCACAACCGCTACCCGCACCCGTCACACAAGTGTCAATATTCGGCAATACGGTGTTCATAATTACATCATTATCTTCATCCGCAGCGCCATCCGCGTAACACCACAAACTATTTCCCGAGCAACTAGAAGTAGCAGCCAAGGTAGTACCGCCATCTCTAAAATCAGCATACTCTGAGAACTGTAAGTTGAATTTAATATTTGCGCCGGTTGCGCCCTCTATTTCAGCAGCGCCAATTCGTAACTTAAACGCATCATCAATATCGGTACCACTAAGACCTGTTTCTAATCCGGCACTTGGACTGTTCGGAGTTTCATTATCGATATCATCATACCAACGCCACGCAGTACTAAGAGGAGTGTATCCTGAAGTTTTTACAGTTGGATATTGGTCGTAGGCATCAAGCGGTGCGCCACTGACTTCAGTCATACGAAAACAGTAGCTACTACGTTGCAAGCCACCATTGTTTTCAACTACCCAACCATACTCTACATCTTCTCCAATTTGGACCATATTGGGGTTGACACTGGAATTATTCTGCTCTTCATATGTACCAGGCACATCACTAACCGATAACAAAAGGCCTCCGCCAGTCAATGCACTTCCGTCAATTGGTGTCGCATCGACACCACGCCAGATTTCACCACTCCCTGGAGCCCCAATTGGAACCCAGCTTACAACTGCATTACACGTCGATATTCGCCGCCCATACTCTAAACGGAACGCCTTACTGTTCTGAACGAAATTAGCGTTATTTATAAATAATGACATACGAATGTGTACTCGCTCACCCACACCCAACGGTTCCGTTAAGTCAGTTATAGCAGCATTTTCTCCCAAATCACTCGGCCCAGGTGGGTGGGCGTCGGTTGGTTTTACCGTATCATTTGGTACATACAAACGATAGTAATTCTGGGTAATCGACAATTCTGCCGTTGGCCATTCCACCACTTCTGTTCTAAAATCTTGACTCTGATTTCCGTCTGATCGATATAATTGATACTGCGTGTCATTAAGAATAGAAGCTCCCAAAAAACCTCGGGGTTGGTAGTTACCAGCACCAGTACTTTGATTATTAAACCAAATGGAACTATTGGCTGTGTTTACGGTTGCTCCAATTGAATAATTGAAATTACCAGCACCAAGTGCTGCTGAAAGAGTTCCATTACTACGATAGACAGCCATACTCCCGTCACCACTTTGAGTATTTTCAATTACCCACGCTACCGATCGATGTCCAGCTGGGTTAGTGGCTCCAGATTGTAACTCGAACGATACTGCTCCTATACTGGAAAGCCAAACCTCATGACCATCTTCATCGAGATTAAATAATTCATCACCAGTAGTCTTTTGTGCATGTAAAAAAGTTTGACTTAAAGAATTCACGGCTGCAATCGATTCTGTTTCTACTACACCAGCCGCATTGTAAACATGTTCTGCTCGTTGCACTCGCCAGTTACGACCCGTAAATTCAACGACCGCGTAGCTGAGTTTAACGGCTGTATTATCAGCATCGTCGCGAGCAAATGTTGGTCGACTGTTTAGAGTATCCCAATCAGACACCGACAATCCTGTGTTGTAGTTACTTGTACCAATGTCTGGATTTTGTTGTCCAGTAATGAATACCACCACATCAGCGTCATCCACTACCCCGTTCACAACCGAGCCTGTAGCACTTAATGAATTAGGTCCGTAAGTTATGGTACCGGTATCGCGGACCACCATTTCGTTATCGGCAGACGGAATTCCTATATATTCAACAATCTCCCACGAAACATTAGTATCATCATTGGCTGTTGTAGGGCGATCAATAGTTACACTGGTACTAATGTTTTCTGGGTTTCTCAGGTATGCAGTAAAATCATCTGGAGTATCACGTGCACCAGCAGAACCACCAGAACCTGTCATGTGCGAGTTGGTAATCCGGATAAACGCATTGGTTGGATTACTCGGGGCCGTGTAATCAACTCCTGCCACCAATGTAGTACTGGTACCAGTTACAATCTCTGTACCACGCTGTACTAAAAAATCTTGCTGTTCTTGGATAGACAACTCGGCGTATTCACTGTAGGAATCCAACGTACCGTCAGGGGTATTAACTCGAAAACAGTAGGTGGTAGCGTAGCCGGCATTTACAGTTGGCTGTAGTGCATACTCTAGCTCAGTAAACTCAGTAGTAGCCAGACCAAATGAACCGGTTGTATCAGTAACTTCTTTTTGACCACCATTAGGAGTTAAAAAAGTGGTATTAGAGTCAGTTACCCCACCAGTCGCCACTGCAATGTTAGTAGTATCACTACCTTCCACCAATTGAGATGTACTAGCCATAGCGAATGCCGCTCCTGTATCTACCCCTTGCCAACTTGCAATCGCTCCGCAAGTTGTAACCTTAACTCCATATTCGAGTTGGTATTCGGTAGACTGACTCGCGCTGGCGCCTTCGTTACTAATCGCCAGACGCAGACGATTTATCGATCCTAAGCTAACATTTTCTAATGATGTATTTTCATTACCGGCTGTCGCTGAAGAAGCATCCAATTCAGCACCATCATTATTTCGCCAATGGTAGCCAGTTTGTGTTAAGGCAGCACTTTGAATTGTGGTACTACTGGTAAAATCAATTTGACTCCCCGGCCCCACACTACCACCAGAAACAATAACTTCACTTGCTGGGTTAACAATCGCGAAAGCAACTGTTTCCCCGTTACTAGCTTTATTTACATCCACTACCGGATAAAGACAAAGCGCCGAGGTGGTACTGATACTGACAGAATCAGTAAACGAAGCGGTTCCGTTACTTTCAGAAAATCCGCCGGTTACTGTTGTGCCATACTGACTATCAGTATCAGCATAACTTTCACTCGCACAATCGTACGGTGCGGCAGTATCAACATCGTAACGCAACAATACATTCGCTAAAGAAGTACTGGCATTTACTGTACCGAGCTCAGTTATTGTAACGCCGGTCACATCTCGAGTAGCTACATTGTCTGTAATCACAAAAGTACCGCCGAGGTAATTGTCACTGGTTTCTGCGGTAACTGTCGCTACTTGGGCTCCACTAGCGGAGACAGTAACATCGCCGTTAACAGCTGCTTCAGGGTAATTGCTGTAGTTTCGTAGCGCCGTACCGGCGTCACTGACTCGGAAACAATACGACTTTCCTTCAACAACATTTGCAGTAGCTTGTAGTGAATACTCTAGCTCGACAAACTCTCTATTTACTAGTTCATTAACATATAACCGTCCACTGTTCTCAAATACCATTACGCCTATCTCTTCACCACGATGACCCCGGTCAGCCCCCGTACCATCTTCATCAATAGCAATTGATATCGATGACGCTGTTGGTGCTGTTCCAGTATCTACCATCCCATAAGAACCATCGGCACCAACGGTAGTGAGTTGCGTAACGATTGTAACCGCCGGCGGTTGCGATAAGGTGCTAAAGGTTACATTTACAGGGGTGTTAGTGACGTTGGCACTACCAGATGTAAATAACCGGTATTCTGTTCCCTGATAATTTCCATCAACCTGTTCAGCTACCAGAATATCTACTGTCTCGTTTGCTGTATGTCCGTCTGATTCAAAGTTCTCATTGAGAAATACTCCTACCTGAGTTGACGATGGTGGCGCTGTGACCGAACTACCGTCATACACACTTGCAAAGAGCCAATCTGGATCGTTGTTTGAAGCCACCGTAGCTAAAACTGTTGGTTGGGTACTGAAACTGGTAGGGTAAGTAATGATTGAACTACCAGCCGGTGGTGAAGTAATGAAACGTGTACCAACGGCACCACTACTCACTTCAGTGCTTGTTGCATACATTTGCACCGTTGCTCCAGCGTCATTTAAAATATTCCATTCCCCAGCCTCCATGACAATATAATCAATCACTGTTACACCCGTAACTGAACTATCAAAATTATCTACCAACACATCAAAACTTGTGGCCGTCTTGTTAACTACTCGAGCTACTCGTTGAGTACCACTGTTGCGGTTATAACGTACGGACACATTCACGACCGGGTTTGTATACGTATTGTCTAAATTAATTGTAGCAGCCGTCCCATTCGTAACGGTAGAGGTACCTACCTCACCAACTGACCGCTGCTCTCCACTTCCCAAAGTAAGCGGCCCAGTTTGTGAACTCGTATCAAGCAATCCCCCGTTTGGAGTTAAAAACTGAGCAGTACTATCAGTTACCCCACCACTCGCCAGAGAAATATTTGTAGTATCTAAGCCGTTTACAATATTAGCTGAATCAAACATATCCCACGCACCGCCACCAGCTCCAACATCGGTCCAGCCGGTTGATAGTGCGCACGAAGTGGTTTTTTCAGCATACTCTAATTGTAAGCTCATGGTTGCCTCACCCGTACCAGCCGCATACGCACTCACCCGTAATCGCTGTGGCGTGCTGGAAGAAAAAGCTAAGGCTGGTGTATTTTCAATACCACCAGTGGCAGAAGTAGCGCTACTTTCATTACCATCATCATTTCGCCAATGGTAATTAGCCATGGTAATTTCGGGATCAGTTACCGTAGTTACTGTCGTATCACCCAGAGTGACACCAGGTCCAATACTCGCACCGCCAGTAACTACCACATCAGTAGAGGGGTTACCTACCTGTGCATTGATTGTTGTTCCGTCGCTAACTGCCGCATCAATATCTGCCAACAAATAAGTACAGAGGGCCGCGGTCGGAGACACTGAAACACTATCGCTGAAAGTTACGGTTCCGTTACCAGAAGTAAAGCCAGAGCGAGTACTCCCAAATTGATTTTCTGTGCCGGCATACGTCTCACCCACACAATTATACGGCGCCGTGGTGTCGTATTCGTAAAAAACGCGTATATTATCCATTTTCATTGCAGCATCGATACTACCAGTTTCTGCAAACGTGAGGCTGGTCACGTTACGAGCAGATGTTTTCTCGGTAATAGCAATTGATTCTAATATCACACCGGTACTCGCTGCCGCAATTGTCGATGCAACGTTAGCAAACTGACTCACCACCGTATCTAAAGAAGACAGTGCCGTAAGATCAATACCCTGCAATGCAATCCGATTTGCTGGAAATACATTATTGGGCGTACCTGAGGTCTCGTTAGAATGAAGCAGTTCTAAATATTGGCCACCGGATACACTAGGCAATATCAACCCTCCCGATGAACCTGAAGTAAACGCATCGTCTACTCCTTGATCACCTCGGTTATAACTGCCGTGTCCTCCATACTTTGGGTCAATGGAACCGTCTAACCGCCAATCAATTCGAGGAGAAATACGATCAGTACCAGTGGTACGACTATTGTAGGTGGTTGAGAAAAACAAGTAGTTTCCAGCAGTATTGAGGGTAATTCGACTATTTTGACTAGTAGTACTGTGTGAAAAGGTGCTCCCCTCTAGGGTTACTTGCTCATTCCATGTAAACGTACTAGGCGTATTAGTGAGAGACTGATCGGCATCATTCGTTAGCATAATATACCCTGGCACATCCGGTAGCGCCGCCGCCGAGAATGCAGTTTCCCCACCCACAATCACAGTAGTGGCTGGCGTTGGGCTCTCTCGTCGCAACTGCAGCGAGAGTGTTTGGTCTGCGCTAGTGGTTTTTTCTATCACGCCCGTGTAAGTCAAAGTAGTATAATCCGTGCCTTGTTGTGCTCGAATATATCCCCCGACCCGAGTACCAGTAATTTCTGTACTATCGAGAGCTAACCTGGTTTCGTAGTTCTGTCTCGTTGTGCCACCAGAAGTGTGATGTAGCCGCACATTACTAGTAATCATAAACTTTTTACCTGCTGGCCCCTTCAGGGTTATATCGCCACTGCTATGCGCAAATGAATTCGTATCGACTTCATCAATCGTATCGAAAGTGACTTTGGTAAAAGTACTATTGCCGCTGATGTCAGTTGAATCACTTTGCTGTTGCAAACGTAAATAATCAAAATTATTATTGAGTTTCAGTATTGAAAGTCCATTAGTACCAGCGCGAATGTGACTTTCTGCACTAGTATTCGTATCGTCACGACGCACCGATACCGCCACATCTTCTCCAGCAGTTACGTCAATTATTGCTCCGCCCGCAGCGTACGCTTCGGTATTAACGCCCCCGTCTCGAAAATAGCTTCCCGCTCGCCCGTACGGTATCTCGGTTCCATTTACAGTTAACGCTGTCTCAAACGAACGTCGGTCACTTCCTGCGCCAGCTCCCTTTTCAGTCCAGACGTTGTATAAGACTAAGTATTTACCACCTTCGGTTAAGTCAACGCTCGCATCATCAGTTAGTAAATTTATATTGGCTGCTGATTGTTCAGCGGTATCCCACTTCACCAGGCCAGTTGCTCCAGTCACTTGACTTTTATCACTATTATTACGATACACTGCCAAATCTCCAGTAGCGGCTTCGGTTTTAGGTAACTCTAGGAGTTGAGCCAGATTTTCCCAAGGTAAAAACGAACCAACGTTAGTAAATAAAAAAGTAATCAGTACCAGTAATGTGATTCCTTTTTGCATCCATAATTGAGATTTTGCACCCAAAAAAGGCAGTTGGTTCCAAACCGTCATAGTACCTATATAATACCGCACTTTATTGGTTTTTTTATGTACCTGAAGTGGATGAAGCGGTCGCTTTAACTGTGGCTGTATTTGTAGCCGTTGTAGTAGCAAATGGCGTCACCGGTAAATCATACTCGGTCAACACCATCGAATCGGTAGTGGTAGTAGCTGTGTTTGCTACAGTCGAGGTAGCAGCCGGTCGTAAATCTAGAGTAGTCGTCGCAGCAGTGTCTTCAGTTACACCAACCGGTGTGGAGGAACCTGTGCCATCGGGGTTGGGATTTGGTCCTCCAGTCACTGCGGTACCAGAATCATCTTCTTCATTATTTGACTTTCCGTGTAGTAACGCACGTGTTTCTCCTAGCGGATCTGGCTTAGGTATGTCTGGTAACGCTGGAGACGGTGATGCACCAAGAGGTACAACTTTACCAGTTTGCGGATCGAATCCTTTTGTAACCGTATCACCATTAGAATACTCAGTATCGTACATCAACACAAATCGTGGATTAGTAACTTGACCACCGGCTGCATCGTCGATATACGACACAGTATCTCCAGCAATGTCATACACAGCTACCCTTTTTTCGGTCTCACCACTCACCACACTCCAAATCACATAGCCATGATTTACATACGGTGCAATGTTATGCACCACGCCTGAGCTAATTTGCTTTGGTTTGGCTGTACCGTTTTGTAGCATCACCTGCCAAACTCCATCGACCCACCGTTGCCAGACCGTTACCTCACCAGAACGCACCGGCTGCATATTGTTGGTCAAACCTTTCGTTACAATTGACTCTTTGCCAGTCGTAAGTGAATAACTTACTATCTGATAAATATCATCTATATTGCGGTGCCACACCACTGTTTCTGAGGCAGGGTCGTAATGTGGTGCAGTATCATCGTAGTTATTGTCAGTGATCTGCTGTTCTCCAGAAGCTTGACGCACGTATATATCTGAAAATCCGTCTGCCCGAAGTACCGCATAGGCCACCTGATCTTCTGGAGGCACCTGATTGTCTAACGTGTCATTTTGCACACAATAAAAACCACCAGCCGCTACCGTGACACACGCCTGTTTGGAAAATTGGTAACGATTTGTATCGTTGGTATACGTCACGTCTTTTTCTGAAATTGGTGTTGTCGTCGCAATTTCTTCCTCCTCGCTTACTGCAACCGTACTGCTTGCTTGTGCAGTAGAAGAAGCGTGTGTACTGGTCGCCACTTGACCAGTAGTCGATGTAGCAGTATCACCTAAATCAGACTCGACAGTTTCGTTACTAGCATTATCCGCACCTTCGGTTTCAGTGTCTGATTCAGAATTAGTATCTATTCCAGAAGATATCTCGTTGGTATTGGTGTCATTCTCTTCAGAAACATCGTCAGTTGAGGTAGCAGTGGTCATACTCGTACCAGTGTCAGCTGGAGCAATAGTGGTCGTTGAGGTTCCCAAAACATCACTAACTGTAACACTGTCATTCGTTTCACTCTCGGCAGTAGAGGTGGCCGTATCGCCCCCACTAGTATTAGCTACATTCGTCTCCGGTGGTGTTGCAGTAGGTTGAGTAGTAGTGGCCAGCACGCCATCGGGTGTATCAGATAGTGTTTCATTTGGTTCTGACGAGGGGTCAGCTGGTTCAGGCTGTTTTGCTGACTCTGGTGGCTCGTCTGGTATCAAATTGTCCTCAGGTTGTGTTTCAGCTGATGAGGTACTCACCTCTTCCTCTACTTCTACCTCAACCGTTGTTTGGTTTACAGGTTCGTTAGGTAGGTCCGATTCCGCACCGAACACTTGGTGTATTGGTTGTAAAAATAGTACCAACAATAAAAATAACGCTACCATGTAACGGCTACATCGACTATACACCGATACGTACAAGGGTGTATTAACTGTTATGTACCTAGGTTGTTGCATGCAATGCCAAGTAACGATTACCGTGAGTACCCTGCAGAAACAGAGCACCCATTCCATCATTTACCATAATACCAACCCTCTATATAAAAAGGTCGTTAGTTATCAACAATATAAAGTAATTTGTACACAACTTATCCACACTATTTCCCCAAAAAGTAGTGCGTTAGAATTACCGAGAAGTCAGGGAACGTCATTCGGTTATCACCAGTAAAATCGTATATTATTTCAGTCTTACCCCAAGCGCTCATAAATATACTGATATCTCGCATCGTGACTCTACCATCACCACTAATATCAGTGTCGTGCCAGATTGATTTTACTGCATCATCTACCATAGCTGCTTCTTGACTACGCGCTGTTAAGGTAAGCGGAGTTACATCTTTGGCAGACAATTCAATTTTAGTACCATCGCCATCGCCAGCTAACAACAACACTCGTTGAGGATGAATCCTGAACGTTCCAGACTTAGTTGCTCGAGCAGTCA
>Ga0136558_1001098_pt1 | contig 14163 bp, 17 predicted proteins | sample AntRauTorckE6833_FD_101391 | JGI IMG/M metagenome (GOLD analysis project Ga0136558, IMG submission 101391) | Saline lake microbial communities from Rauer Islands, Antarctica - Metagenome Torckler E6 #833 | ecosystem: Environmental > Aquatic > Non-marine Saline and Alkaline > Saline | place...
ACGACATCTACGAACTTGAATACTGCCCCGCAGAAAACTGCTCCACGACGGTATATCGAGGCAACATCCCGACCCGTGAGTTCTTCGTGGCTCTTATGTTAAATGTTGAGAACGCACCGAAAATCGATTGGGCGAACACTGAACTTGATGGTGAGTCTGTGAGTTCATCGCAGTGACTGGTTAGAAATTGTGGAATACTGCGATATGAAACCTCCGTGATAGGTGGTTTGATCGACGGAATTCCCGTGACGAAAACAGCACAAAATCTAAAAATCAACCCTTGACATTTGGGTTTTTATAGTCAATATATAAACATATATGATTCAGTAGCTCAATTAGTAGAGCCGGGAATTCTAACTTCCTGCGAGTTGCGGGTTCCAGTCCCGTCTGAATCACCATTTAAATAAAACACTTTCATTATGAGAACACTTAAAAGAGACAATTGGACGAATGAAGAGGTTATCAAAATCTTGGAGGGCAGAAAAATATCTTCTACTAACCCAAACACACAACAGTTTGTCAACGATCATAACGAAGGTGTTGATGATTGTATTGAACACTTTCGAGAAGACTTTGCATGTGACCCAAATGAGTATAATATTCGTATAGCGAAATTACACGAAACGAAAGAAAACTATTCTCGTAAGTTGAGATTACAACCAGATGTTTAAGTGTTGACATGTTACGCCATTTGGGCATTCTCAAATGGCGTAACTTTTTTTAAAAATTCTGCATTCATTACAAAATACCTCCATATTTATATGGATGGATGGGAATAAAAAGTCTATATCCGATAGGGAAATACTAAGATATATTGAAGGTTTAGATAATACGGATTATGATAGTTATCACACCGAATATGAGATTTTGAATCTTAGACACTACCTCACCGTTCAATTAGAATGGATGAGAACTGCGAAGTATTTCGCTGGTCAACGTTTAAGACATGATCCAAGTCCGATGGAGATTCTTGAGGAATGGGAGATTGAGCACAATCCCAGTCGATTCAGGGTGTTTTACATATTAAGATATTCAGATATGGTTTTAAAATTAAACGAAAAAAGTTGACATTTTGAATCCGACGTTTATATTTATGAGTATAAGATATTGTTCTTTCATAGTTTAAACATTGTATAGCGGTCATCTAATACCGAACAGATTTGTGAGGTACTGCCAACCGAAAAAGTGTAGGATATAATCCGATAGTACGTTGGCTAGGTCTGACCCCGCTGAATGTTGGGGTCATGTTAGGGTAGACAAGATTCTACCCTCCGCTATACAATTTTTTTTTATGGGACCGTTACGGATTCGATTTTATTCTGAGGTTACCCGTTGCAGGTATGGTTGAGTCATCCATTCAATGATTCAAAAACTTCTAATTGGCGAAGAAATGCTAATGGCTGCTTAATTGCAGCCCCTCAAAACGTGAGATACCTAATATCATGGAGTAGGGGTCGATTTATTAGGCGCTTGGTTTGACAAGTTTAAAAACAAAATAGGATATTCATACCGAACAAGATGATTCAGGCTATTCTGTTCTATAGCTAGGTGGCTCTTTACCGATAAGCTAGAGACAAACTTGTAGATACGGCTTGCTAGGTATAGAAGACGCGGGTTCGACTCCCGCCGGTTCCAAAATTTTAATTTCTTATATATGAGTAAATATTTTATCAGTTGAATTCTCAGAAGAATATACTGACAACAAGGAAATCATTTCGATATACCAACAATTTTGAGGACAGCATTGAAAAATCTTGAATCATAGTCTATTTATACAGATATGGATGAGAAATCGAAACACATAAAAAAATTCTACGCTGATTGGTGTGGCCCTTGTAAAGCTATAACGCCTATGATAGATAGTATTCGTGATAAAATCAATGTAATTGACGTTGATGTTGAAAGTGATGCCGGCCGCTCTTTGGCGGTTGAATTTAGTGTTAGATCGTTACCTACTCTCATTTTAATGGAAGGTGGGACGGTTTTAGATAAAAAAGTTGGGTTGAGAAACGCTGACGAATTGAATGAGTGGATATCCACCAAAACAAAGGAAATATGAAAAATAGAAAATTAGGAAAGTCAAGTTCAACGCTACTAATAGTTGCCGGTGTTATCGGTGCTATTGTGGTAGGGTTTTTTGTCATTGAAGGTTATCGGTTGGGAGAGTTGAAATCCACTCTTCCAGAATATGTAATCCATGATACTCAAGATGCTGCTATGGCAGCTGGGATAACATTAGCAAAACAAACTGAGAACGGTAGATTCAGCCATGGTGTTGGACTTAGCAACTCATGGTATCTTCCATTTGCTGAGAGTGTAATCGTTACTGAACCTGTAAAAATCGGTGATTTAAAAAAGAACGATTTTGTCACTTATGTTAATGGAAGTGGGGTTAAGGTTTTCCATAGGTTGATTGTGGAAAAAGACGATGGTTGGGTCGCTATGGGAGATAATAATACCTTTGCGGATGCCGATCTCGTGACTGATAGAAATCTGACAGGTCGATTAGTAGAACCGATTCATACGTGGAAGAGTGCTCTATTATCAGAGTGACTAAATCCATCGAAAGTTAATATTTAAATTCCAAAAGGTCTACTGTAAAAAGTAGACTTTTTTTATTGACTTCTGAAAAAACTTGACGTATATTGGAGTTATATCAATCCGATATAAATTGAACAATAAACAATACACACTATGTTAGTATCAGAATCAACAGCTCAACGAATGTATAACAGGAACGGGTGGCTCTACAAGAGTTTCGCTCGACTCTTCCAGAATAGATTATGGAAGAAACCGATACCACAGGGATTTCCGATATGCCCGTATTTTTGGATGTCTCTATTTACGGGACTGCTTTTATATCCATTGTTTATCTATCCGTTGGGTAACGTATTGTTTCCCGTGTGTGGTTTTGTAGCCTCAAAGACTTTGGGTTCTTCCGACAGGTTCCTATACGGTTTGACACCGCTTCGTGAGACCGATTATACTGTTGGTAAGGGGTTAGTCATCTTAATAATTGGTGTTTCTACACTAGGCAGTGTTGGATTGGCGGGGTATACAATTTGGTTATCATTAACTGTTATTTACTCTTCCCTAGCTACCATTGGTTTACTCGGTAAGTTAATCTTTTGGGTTGGTGCTTCATGTTTTCCTTTTGTGGGTTTACGACTTTATATCGATTCAAAGTCACATAAATGTGAAAATAAACACTGGCTGTATACAGTGGTATACGCTTTGGTAATTTTTGGGTTGTTTGCTGTCTTGACACCTTCAAGTTTGTTGAGTGGAATCGGATTAGTATTCTCCATGGTCGGTACAACCGTGTCAGTCATTCTAGATGGCCTTACAATTACCCTTTACTATATTTGGTTTGCTATTTGTTGGGTCGGTGGGTTTATCGCTGGGGCCTTTGTTGTTGTATGGCCAACTCTTTCAATATTGTTAGTAGTTGGTGGTGTGACCCTTGTCGGTCTTTCAGTTCTCAGCCTACTTGGATTGTTGGTCGCTAAGTTCACACCTATTTCTAAGATGGTCCATGATAAATTTGATGGTGTCAAATCCATACCACGAAAGTATACGTATGAGTGGAAAAATCAGTTGAAAACATTCTTGACACGAGATGATACCAGTATAGTTGATAACGTGACTGATTCTCATGCCTTTATTTTGGCTCAAATTGATCTTAAAAAGTCATTGGGAATTAATAGTCCTATATGTACACAGATGTTTGATAGAGTTGCTTCGGAGTTGATTGATAAATATTTCGATCTCGAAGAGTTTGGAAACCTTCTATACATAAACCCAAAAGAAATACAAAACTTACGTGAACTGCGTGGACTGTATCAACTGTATGGTGAACCGTATGATGTTGTCAGTTACATCGAAGGTATATTTGAGAAAATCCGTGATGATTCTATAAGTGTGTGTTATCGAGGTGAAATCTCTCAGACGTTGGTAGCCATTCTTAATGAAATTAAGAATGACACAGAATTCAACCAACTTATAAAGGAACGTTTTGAGAAGAATGAAGCAATTCGACTCAAGAAAGATGTTCGTGACGCGAAAATCGAAAAGGTGTGTGGTGGTTTCGTCAGTGTTATTTCGCCGATTGGAGTTGGCCTCACCCGACTTGCACAGTCTGTTGAAAATCTTTTTGTTAGTATTTGGGGATTCGTTAAGAGGTTCTGTCGTTGTTTCCTCGACCTCATGGGGGTCGGTTGGAAACTTCTAAAGAAAGGTAAGAAGGAAGCATGCCCATACTTCACATTCAATGATGGTGTAGTGGAAGAGTCAGAAGACACTGAAACAGAGGGTGAAGAAGACCCCAAATAGGAACATTCCAAATTAATATTCAAAAGGTCTACCTTAATTGGTAGGCCTTTTTTGTTAACATATAACATTTCATGACTATGAATTCGATTGGGGGGGTGTTCATTACGGATATGGGCAAGTAAGTAAGATGATTTAGATAGCATTACAGATCAATTCTGTGATTCGGTTAAGAAGGGTTATGTTGGTGATGGAGTCTGTTTATACGACTCCATTTCAATATATAAACCAGAGTAGGTAAAGTCACAACCGTTCTCAGAAGAACCTTACAGCAGATTTGTTGAATTGAAACGTTGGTATTACAAAGACGACACAAAATTCTCCCACCATTTACCGTTTCAATTATAAAGTTTTTGACTCTATAACTATTTATAATTATGATAGATGGGGAAGTAACACTAAGAGATGGGTCGGTTGTCCAAAACGCTCAATTTGACCGGATTGAACAGTTCGATGAGAAGTCAAGAGGTTATTCAATTGGAGACCTCCGTAGAGTCGGAACTGGTTTGAGATCATACACTTGGAGATGTAACGATTGGTTTGATCAGGGAACCGAAGGGGCATGTGTGGGGTTTGCTTTAGGTCATGAATTGGCAGCAAGACCCGCTGAGGTTAAAGGGTTGGATTACGATTATCTCCTTAAGGAGATTTATTGGTCAGCTCAAAAAAATGATCCCTGGGATGGTGGTTCTTACCCAGGAGCAACACCGAACTACAGCGGTACAAGTGTTCTTGCTGGTGTAAAGAGAGTCAAAGAACTTGGTTTCATCGAAGAATATCGATGGGCATTTAACACAGACGACCTGTTGTATGGTTTGGGTCGTAATGGGCCCGCAGTGTTGGGCATACCTTGGTATTATGATATGTATTTCCCTGACAATACGGGTTATATAAAGACTACAGGAAACGCCGTTGGTGGTCATGCTATTTTAGCTAGAGCAATCAATGTAAAGAAAGGAATCGTGACGCTGAGAAACACTTGGGGTAGAGGTTGGGGTAAAGACGGAGACTGTTATATCACATTTGAAGACCTTGATGGATTACTTAAACAACGTGGTGAAGCTTGTTTCTTGTTGAGGCGTAAGACACGCAAGACTCAAATCAAATAAGTTCTTGACATGTTTATATTTTTCATGTAATTTCATTCTATGAAAGAAATCACGGGTGACCAAGAAGATAGAATTTATAGAATTAAACAATTCATCCAAGAACTGGAAGAAGTTCAAAAATCTTATTTTAAAGAGCTTCTAGAATATATGAAGTATGATGAAGATTCGGAGTATGATATGTCGTTATTTGATTATATCTACAATCATTCAGAGGAAGAAACTTTTGAAGAGTATCTCGATAGATATAATTAATATAGAGGTGTGGCTGAGTGGTTTAAGGCGACAGTCTTGAAAACTGTTGGGGTTTTATAGCTCCCGTGGGTTCGAATCCCACCGCCTCTAAACTTTATAAAAAAGTTCTTGATATGTTTATATTTTTCATATAATTTTATTCTATGAAATTAAATTCGTCAATTAATAGAATACGGTGACATAAAGGGTAAAAAGGAATATACAGCCGCATAGGTTACGAACTGAAATAATGAAAATTTTTGTAGATTTAGATGAAACGCTGATTCATTCGATTGTTGTTAAAAACTCAAATAATCACAACCGAACTTACGTTAAGTTTACTGACCGAATGTATGGGATCATAAAACGACGATCTGCTCCTTTATTACTTGAGTTGATTCGAGAGATTGACCCCGACCCTATCATGATTACAACAGCTGATTATGAATGGGCGCATTATTGTAATACGGAATTTGGTTTTAACTTTAATACAGTATATTCACGAGACGATTTTACTTGTGTAAAGTCAGACAATCCTTATGCCCGAAGTATTGTAGATTGGAACGAAAAGTCTTTGGGTCTAGATGATGCTGTAATCATTGACAACTACCCTTGGTCACTTCCGTCTCCTGAACATAAGATGATGTTTGTATTCGGTAAGGTTGATCAACATCGTTGGTTTCGAATCAATGAGTATAATGGTCATATTTCAAAAGATTTCGTCAAGACTGACGAATTACACATAAGAACTCTGATGAACAGAGTTAAACTCCTAAGCGAAACAATATAATGACAACAGAAGAATACAAAGAACACGCTAAGATGCAGGCGTATTGGTGGGTTAATGCTGCTACCAATGGGCATGCTTTAACTCGTAACGTATATCATGGATGTGGGGGGGTCGCGGCTTACTGACGTAGAGTTGGTTTCAGAAGCAATGGATATCGCTAAAACTCATATGTCGAACTACAGAAACGCTTGTGATGGTCTTCTATCGATCCAATCACACGGAGATTAATAATTGACGTATTTAATTATATCCGTAGAAATGTAAAGATGGTCAAGAAAAAAACGTCTAAAAAGACAAATAATTATCATCTTGATGATGTTAATGCGTGTATTGGATTGATAAACTCAATTCGATATTCAGATGATGCTAAAGAGAAATTAAAATTCCTTTGGGAATTCAGAATTGAAGATGTTTCCAAAACGATGAAAACACAAATTCGTAGGAACTCCATTCAAAACTGTTTAGAAGACTTACAGTCCATTTTGGATAAACATACAACAAAACAAACAAAACCAAATTTTATAGACAATGAATGAATCGAAAGGATACAAAAACATAATCAAATTGTTCGTCGGAGAAGCTACATCAGCAATAAATAGTGTTAGTATTATGAACGATCTTGAATTTAGGTTCGAAGGTTAGAGGCTACCCTAAATATGATTTCAAATTTGGGTGGAAAGTTGTTGAGAGATAATGACGAAGAAACCCAAAACCGTCAATCCGTCGGCGGAAACGTGGGTTGATTGATATTTATCCGTATGGTCAATTTGAAACTTAAAGATTTGTTAACTGAGGTAGTTGATACTGTTACTAGGCGAGACGGTAAACTTAGGCTGTATCGTGGTATCTACGATACCAAGAACGACACTGGTTTAGGTTCCAATAGCATCGGCATATCAAATAAATTAGTAGCAGCATTAGGACCGAATTTCACGGATAACGAAAAGGCTGCTGCTAAATTCGGTTCGTCTGTGATTGAGAAGGTGTTCCCACGAAACGCTAGAATTCTAAAGTTGAAGGATTATAACGACATTATAAGACTGTTCCAGCAATACACCACCCAGATGACTCCTGGTCTTGCTGGGAAAATTAAGAACTCCGAAGGTAGAGAACAGCTCCAATTAATTCAACAGGCGGGTCGGGAAGTAAACAAAATCCTTAGTCAAGAATATGATTTAATACAAGCGCCGTTTGCACCCGCCGACGGTAACTTCTTGGCGGGGAAGGGGATAGACGCTAAACTTTACGTAGTTTTGGGAAATTAAAGTTTTTTTCAAAAAGTTTTCCAAAAAGGCTTGACTTTTGGGTTTTTTAGTTCATAGTTATGTAAATCAACGATTGAGTAATCAATCAATGAGAGACGATATTAGTTTTTCAAAAAAATTAAAAAGTCGAAAAAAAGAGTTGACTTTACGAAAACGATGTTCATACTCTTTTATATGGTTGAGAAATCAATCACATGTTCTTTAACAGTTTAGATTTAATGGGTCGTATGAGATCCAGTCTTTGAAACTTCTTGCCAGAAGTGGAGACAAGGTAAGTCGTGGCGACACGATTATAGGGGAGTTGGCTCACACCACTTTCGCTTTAGTAGATAGGCAACCGAAGACGATTATACAAGCTGAGTAGCTATAAGTCTCATCGCACGGTGGGAATATACACGAAGTTAGGAATAACGATTGATAGAGGGTCATAATAATCAAAAGGCATCTTGTATTGGGTAATACTGAGTTAATCACTGGCCCGCAAGCCGACATGTTGTTCACGCAAACTAATGAGTGTTAAGCACAAAGGGTAGAGTTAAGGTCTAATTGATAGTAAGAAAAGGCTTTAATTCATTATAATAGTAAGGTGGAGGTTCTTACCATCGGACTTGAAATGACGACTAAACTCATACTATGAGAGGTTACGGTATAGTGACGTATTTCTGGAGGAAACTCTGGAAGCTTCTGGCACTCCACTATACTTGTGAGATATATAAATATACTCTATGGTAGAGTGTTTGTTTTAGACACAAAATGTAGTTGGTTCAATTCCGACATTTATTAACAAATGTAAAAGTGGGTGCCTTGAAAATTAGATAGTGACCTTTTCCTTGTTATCTTCGGATACGACAAGGGCAGTGGATTTCACAAGATGAAACTGAATCTAATGCTTATTAACCTTCTTGAAGAGTTGCTCCTTCATTGAGACTAACGGATAGATATCATAATTTTCAACAAGAGTATTGGTGAAGCTCTAAATTCGCCGGTCATTGACAAATACCATATAAAATGTGGTGGACACGACACAAACCCTCCAAGGAATGTAAAGTTTAAAGATTGTCTGATGAAACTGTAGTCTCAGGTTCAGTTAATTATCCCATCTAAAAGTGGGATTTTTTTATGCGTTCTTATATTTATGTGCATGAAAACATCCGATCTTAAAACGTTAATTAAAGAGAGCATCCGTTCCTTTATAAAAGAAAGTAAAATGGCGCCAGGTTTATCTCTTGATGATACAGAGGAACTTCCTATTAATGAGGATAAAGCTGGAGACTATTTTGGAGTAGATACTAAGAAGGTCGATTATGATAAAATGTCAGCTGTCGCTAAGGGTGGTGAGGCTAAAAGAAAAGATTTAAAGAAACCGGGTGTTGCTAGAATAGCCAAACAGATTCATAAGAATCATATCATAGACAAAGAAACCGGTGAAGTGATTGACCCGAAAGTTTTGAAATCTAAGATTATGGCTAGACCCAACGAAATTGTTGGTCGGAATGAAAAGATGAAAGCAAGTGGCGGAAAAGAGTTTGTTATATACGATACAACTCTTCCAGCATTCAAAGGTTTGTATGTAGATGAATCTTCTCCTACTAAAGATTTAAGAACTATTAACACATGTCCAAGTGCCGGTGCGTGTGCTATTTTCTGTTACGCTGCTAAGGGAGGTTATATACAATGGGAAAACTCAGGGTTAAGCGCGTCACGAAAATTGAACTATTTGTTGAATGATTGGGAGGGATTCAAACAACAAATGATATCCGAAATTAATGCACGAATAAAACGTCAGAAAGGAAAATATGTTGTTATTCGTTGGCACGATGCTGGTGACTTTTTTTCACCTAAATACTTAGATATTGCTTACGCCATTGCTCAAGCGACTCCGAATTCGATCCATTATGCTTACACAAAAGAAGTTTCGAATGTGAGGAAGTCAAACAAACCAAAGAACTTTACATTTAATTTCTCAATGGGTGGTCGTCAAGATAAAGAAATCGACAAGAATTCTGAGAAGTATTCTGATATTATTCCTTATGATGTATTTGCTGACTTAACAGTTGGTGGCGGTAAGAAAGGTAAAACCAACAAGATTGAACCAGGAAACGAAGATGAACTTAAAGATCGAGTTGCCAAAGTGTTCAAACTTGATCGTAAGAGCATTGTTACATACGATGAGTTGATGGATACTCCATATGACCCTCAGGCAGACAACAAACCATTTTATAATGTATTGGTATGGAAAGGTCACGGAGACGATGCTGCATATCGGAATGACGTGCTTGGGACATATTTATTGATTCACTAATATTTATATTATATGAAACTAAAGTTAGTAAAAGACGGTTCAACCGAACGTCCGCAGTCAGAGATTGATGAAATAACAAAGTTTGTGGCATTCTGTGCCAAGAAGCTTGGTTTAGAAGGGGATATTAAACTAACTTTAGTAAGCAAGAATGACAACGAAACTGGCATGTCAACAGGTGGATTTGACATTGAAACTAATGAAATCTTAGCTAGAGAATTCGGCCGGAGTTTGGTCGATATCTTAAGAAGCATCGCTCATGAATTGGTTCATTATCGTCAAAAAGAAAAAGGCAAGTTTAAAGCGGGAGATAACATTCCAAACATAGGTGGAGAAATTGAAGATGAAGCAAATGCTATTTGTGGACAGCTTGTAAAGATGTATGTGACGGAATTGGATAAAAAATATCTATACACATACTAAAATGATTTCATTAAAACATCTTATACAGGAAATTTATTCAAATCTACATTCAAGAAATGAGAAACTTCCGTATGTTGATATCACCACGGATTTGATATATAAGTCTTATGCGTCTGTTGGCGGTTTTAAATCACTTGATGATAAAAATGAATTGCGAGATGAGATTGAATGGCAGGCCAATAAAGACGATACATTTTGGAAACTTTCTAAACGACATGGTGAGGTAACATCCATTATAATATATAAAAACACTCCCTCTGGTATGAGGACAGTAGCATCTGCTACTGATAAAACCGAACAAGGAAAGATTGACTTGTTAAAAATGAAACGGGATGATTTGCAACAAAAACGGTCCTTTTCAGAAGTTTCTGACGCCATGGAACATATTATGTTAAAAATGGGAGCCAAGAAGTATCCATTTGAAGTCGTTAAACGTATTTTAAACAAAAATTCTGATGGGGTGGAGTTGATACCTGACGATGACGGATATCACTACTATAGAGTAATTAACGGAAAACTGAAACGAAAGTTGTTGGTGGGTTTTGTAAAACAAACTTGACAGTTTAAAAGAAATCGATTATCTTAAGAAAAATGAAGACAGTAATTTATGTACATGGATACGGATCGGATATGACCGCTTATAAAGTTGGGTCGTTAAAGAAACGGCTTCCGGAGGGATATAATGTGGTCGGGCAAAACTACAACTACGATTCCCAATCTCCGACATCCATCATATCGAGTCTTAAACAGTTTGCCTTAACGTTTTTGAATTCTGAAGATGATCAAATATTCTTCGTCGGTTCATCCTTAGGCGGATTCATTGTATTAAATGTCTTAAAGAGTATTAATGCTAAAGCTGTCTTAGTAAATCCATCTGTTTCACCCCACATCAACTTAAAAAAACGAAACAACAAATTTTCAAAAGAATATTACAACATTGCACGATCTCTTCCAAATGGAAATTTTAGAAACGTCTTGTGTTTGGTGTCTGATGATGATGACGTTATTGATGTTGGTGGATTGGATAGTTTTAATTTTAAGAAAGTTGAAATTTCAGGGGGAGGTCATCGAATGACAAATTTCGATTCTTATGTCGATACTATCATCGGATATTTTGAGAAGAATTCCTTACTGGAAGAATATGGGTTATTTTTAGATTGACATTTCAAAGTATATCCATAAATTGATATTATGGAATTCTCTAAAGATCAACGTATAGCTATAGACTCAATTGTGGATTGGGCAACTTCCCACACAATCAGTTTACCCGCATTTACATTTTCCGGTGCAGCTGGAACGGGGAAAACAACGGTTGTTTCTCATTTGCATGGGTTTCTTCCGATGCGGAAAATAGTATATTGTGCTTATACCGGCAAAGCGTCGTTGGTATTGAGGCGAAAACTGACAACGCTTGGAATTTCATCTGATAATGTATCGACGATTCATGCTTTGATGTATGATCCTATAAAGGGTGATGACGGTGAAATTGTCGGTTGGGTAAAAAAAGAGTCTATTGATGCTGACTTGATTATCGTTGACGAATCTAGTATGGTTCCGAAAGAGATTTATGACGATCTTAAATCATATGGGATTCCAGTATTATATGTTGGCGACCACTTTCAATTACCGCCAGTCTCGTCTGACAAATTCAATTTAATGGATGATCCTTTCATCAAATTAGAGACACCTCACCGATTTGCCGTTGACTCAACGATTGTTAAGGTCGCTACGCGAATTCGGAACGGTGAGACTTTGAAATACGGTGTCCAAGGAAAAGGTGTTGTAAAGAGACGATTAAAGACAATGACTCCAAAAGAGCGATATATGTTCTTCCAAGACGATCAACTGAAACGAGGGGATAGTATTGTATTATGTGGTTTCAACAAGACACGGGTTAGATTGAACGCAAGTATTCGTAAACATTTTGGATATCCAGGATTGATTAACAACTACGAAAGGGTAATCTGCCTTAAGAACTACAAAAGGTCGAATATCCCTTTGTATAATGGTGCTATTGGGACTGTCACTCATGTAAGTAACCGATTTAAAAAATCGTTCAAAGCATATGTCATGATGGATGGGTTTGACTCAAATTTTATTGGGAATGTATATAGTGACATCTTTGGAGTGGAGAAACCAAATCTGTTTGACGACCGCAGTCAACAGACTCAATGTTTCGACTACGGATATGCCATATCGTGCCACAAATCGCAGGGAAGTTCCTGGGGTCGAGTGTGTGTATTTGAAGAAGAATGTTCTTTATGGGATAATCACAGATGGTTATATACCGCTGTTACTAGAGCAGAAAAAGAACTTTTAATCGTTAAAAACTAAGACGACTTATTTTCTTCGTTTCGTTTTTTAGTTTCTAACATTTTAGCTACAATTTCAGCTTTCCGTTTTGGGTCGGCGTATCGTTGTTTAGCTTGATCGCTAAGTTTCTTTCGTACTTTAACATCTTTAAATCGTTCTTTCGCGATACCACTCAACTTCTGTCGGAATTCATCGGTTAGAATTTTTTCTCTGTCCCGTTCCCATCTCTCAATTCCCGCTTTTTTATTAGACTCTGAGTTCTTCAGTCGTGACTCTTCGCTTCTGGGTTTATCGATGTGTGATTGTTTTACGGTATCTGATAATTTTTTTCTCATATTCTCTGATTTATATGTAATCCGTAAGCTGTCGGTTATTTGTTGTCTATGTTCATCTGATCGGTCTGAACTCCAGTATTTTTTCATTTTAATGGAGTGGTGTTTAACTTTCTCTTCAGTCATTTTATCCTTGTTAGCTTCTGAGAGTTTACGTCGCTGACCTTCCGATATCCAACAAACACATTTGTTTATATTATAACATTTTTTAGTACCTACATGTTCGTTTAAATATAATTGTTCCTTTTTACCGGCCCAGTATGGCTTTTTGTATTTGTGTAGAACTTCAAATGTAAAATTGTCTTCTCCATACTTTTTCCAAGCATATTGAAGATGTTGATTACAATGAACATCCGCTCTTAGTTCTTTCTTATGTACTTTCCACCTGCCATCAATATTACGTGATGATCCGATGTAAAATTTGTTATTTATTGTATTTGTAATTTTGTATACTCCACATATTATTTCGTTTTCCATAGCTATAAATACCAACAAATTAAATTACAAGGTAGTTTATGGAACGTTTTCGATAAAAAACTAAAAAAGAACTTTTAATCGTTAAAAACTAAGACGACTTATTTCTTCGTGTGTATGATATTTATACTCATGATAGTATATAAAACGACAAATTTGTTAAATGGGAAATTTTACATTGGGTTTGATACCCATGACAATCCTAAATACATTGGGTCAGGTAAATTGTTACATAGAGCAGTCCATAAGTATGGGGAGTCGAATTTTTCTAAGACCATTCTGGAACATTGTGATTCATTTGATGAATTACGCCGTAGGGAAGTATATTGGATATCGAAACTGAATTCTACCGACCGGAAGATCGGATATAATATCACTTCCGGTCGCTGCGTCGCCGATACAATTTCTAACCATACTGACAGAGAGGATATCATTCAAAAACTAAAACTCCGACCACATAAGTCAATGAGTGATGTTACTAAGTCTAAAATATCAGATGCATTATCGGGTAAAGAAAAATCCGAATCTCATAGACAGTCGATGCGGTTGGCTAAATTAGGAATTCCATTATCATATATTACTAAACAAAAACTGTCAA
>Ga0136558_1001100_pt1 | contig 14151 bp, 6 predicted proteins | sample AntRauTorckE6833_FD_101391 | JGI IMG/M metagenome (GOLD analysis project Ga0136558, IMG submission 101391) | Saline lake microbial communities from Rauer Islands, Antarctica - Metagenome Torckler E6 #833 | ecosystem: Environmental > Aquatic > Non-marine Saline and Alkaline > Saline | place...
CACTCCACTCGATTTTTTTGAAAAATACAGGTCCAATCGCGGTAGTATTTACGGAACATCTTCTAACAGTAGATTCTCTGCATTTTTAAGACCCCGAAATAAGGATAAAACCTTTAAGAATCTTTATATGGTGGGTGGAAGTACGCATCCGGGGGGTGGCATTCCCCTGGTTATTCAATCTGCTTTTAATGCGATAACACTGTTAGACCGATTTGAAGAACAGAGTTAAAATTTAAACAATTGTTGAATCTTATTGGAAATAATGAATTGAATTTATTTAGTTCACAATTAAGAAAATAGGTTTTTCGTTATTTCGGGCAACTACAATTCCATTTCCTCTCTTTGCTATTTCTATTTCCTGAATGGCTCGAGCCTCCCCTTTAATAACTATTCCACTCTCTTGAAAAGAATGAGTTTTGAACTCTCCCTTAGAATCAACCGATATCAGAACTCCAAAACCTGCATCTTGACGTCCTCCCACACTTGGTTTTACGTCATATAGATTGCCACCAACTATGATCTCTTTTTTCCCATTTAAATTGAGATCTATTGTAGAAATCGCCTTTATAGGAAATAATTGAACTTCTGTTGGAAGAAACTTCACTCTATAAACAGAGTTACCTTCACCATATAAAACCAGTGAACGTAATTCATTGATCTCCTTTATAACAGAATCTTGCAAAGTATTATTATCAAAAAGACCTGTCAGTTCAAGTACAGCATACTCTGCATAGCTACTAACCCTATCACCTATATATGGTAATTGAAGTTGTAATTCATCCAATTGGTCAAAAGGTTTTTCAACATTGCCTTCAAAGTAACTGAATATCGGCTCGGTCTGACCATTACCATCAAAATCATTCACATACAGCTTAATTGGCGATTCATGTGTGACTTGGAAGCGACTATTTGTACCAAAATTTCCCAAAATAATGTCGGCATGACCATCATTATTAATATCTGATACATGAACAGATTGCCATAAACCATTTAGTTTTGGAAATTTTTCATCAAATGCCCGAGTATTGAAATTCCCATTCCTGTTCTTGAAATAGGTTACCGGCATCCATTCCCCGGCCACAACAAGATCAGGTAGTTGCCCGTCTGTTTCATAAATCCAATCAGCAGATGTCAAATTACCTATGTATTTCAATTCAGGCGCAACCTGGTCAGTTACATCAGAAAATAGTCCATTCCCATCATTCTCAAGAATGGCACTTCTTGGATTTATTCCATATCTCCATGGGATTGAGTGGCCACCGACAAAGAGATCCATATGTCCGTTTCCATTGATATCAGCTGCGATCACTACAGACCCATTCACACGAAAGTCAGGTATATTAGCTTCAGTTTTATTGAATCGTCCATTTCCATCATTTAAATAAAGTCGATCCATTAAATTGATATCTTCCTCTGAATATTGATTTCCCCCGCTCACCACATAAAGATCATTCCATCCATCACCATTTGCATCAAAAAATATTGCGTCAACATCTTCGCGATCTATATCCAGATCGAAATCCGGTTGATTGGATCGTTTAAATTGACCGTTATCTTGTTGCAAAAAAAGTGCCGCTGCAAAACCTGCGGAACCACCTATAAAAATATCATCCAGTCCATCTCTATTTACATCGCTAACCGCCATGGCGGGTCCTATTGTAGAGAGTTTATATGGTATAAGTGGTTCCCTGCTAAAATCATCGAATTGGTTCTCAGTATGAGAATAATCAAATTGGATGTCATCTGTTATTTCTTTCAAAAAAGGTCTTTCGATTTTAGAGTGCAGGGAGGAATAATCAAATTCACCGAACGCATTATCGTGGATAAGTTCATGTCTTTGATTAATTTCGGGTTGATACAATACCTGATATTGATCATCAGGCCAAATCACCAAAAGTGAATCGATCAACTGATTCGTATGCAAACCAAAATGAAGTGTATGATCTACTGATGATTGAAACCCTCTGGTTGGCATTTGTTCTCTGTAGAGTGATTTATCGTTAAGATATAAAAATACTTTAGATCCAATTCCCATCGTATTTCCCGATTTACTTATAAATGCTATTTTTAAATAATTTGATTCGTGATTGTCAGGATTTTGATTTTGATACACAGAGGCAACTGAATTGATATTGTTGACGACAATATCCAATCTGCCATCGTTGTTTAAATCGGCGTATACAGCTCCATTTGAGTAGGATGGTTTATTAAATCCCCATTCCGAAGAAACATCCGAAAAAGTAAGGTCACCATTATTTTTGAACATATGATTTGCATAACGAATCTCCGGCATTTGATCGATCAAACTAAAATCCAACTGTTTTAACTCTTCGGCTCTGTACCATTGACGAGATTCATTAATAAATCGAATAACATCAAGATCAGTTGGACGATGGGGCATGCCGTTGGTAATAAAGAGATCATTCAGTGTATTGTTATTAAAATCAGCAAATAGTGTTGCCCAACTCCACTCTGTTCTTGCGACTCCTGATGTAAATGCACTCTCACTGAACAGGGGCTCATCTAAATGATTGCCCTGATTGATTTGCAGTGTATTTCGATAATTATTATCACCATATCCAAATGATTTATAAGCGTCATAAACAGGCTTTAAGTCGGGTCCGGCAGAGCTCATGTACTCGAAATGATCGATTGCCATCATATCTACCGACATGATATCCATCCTTCCGTCATTATTAATATCTCCAACATCATTACCCATAGATGAATAGCTGGTATGTCCTATCATGTTATAGAGACTTTCTGTAAATGTACCATCTCCATTATTTATGTATAGATAATCATCTTCATGAAAATCATTACCTACGTAAATATCCGGATAACCATTTTGATTGATGTCTGTGATAGCTACTCCCAAACCGAATCCCAGTGCACTGCTGATGATACCTGCCTCTCCGGTTACATCGGTAAAATGATCCCCATCATTTCTAAAAAGCCGATCTCCAGCTTTAGGGTCGAGCCGTTCTCTTAATTCCTGAGCATCACCTCTGGTATGCTGACTATGAAAAGAGTGATTCAATAGAAACAGATCTAATCTCCCATCTTTATTGTAATCGAAAAAAGCAGCTTGAGTTGAATATCCTTCAAAGTTCAATCCATAATCAGCAGATTTTTCAACAAATGTCATGTCCCCATTATTAATAAAAAGCTGATTGGCTCCACTTTTAGTCAAATAATTAACTCTGCTTACATAGATATCTAGATATCCATCACCATTGACATCAGCCATTGTAACTCCTGTAGACCAACTTCCTTCATCATTAATGATGCCGGCTCGATCCGTTATATCTTCAAAACGAAAATCTCCTAGATTTTCATAGAGCCTGTTATCCTCGATGTTTGCTGTAAAGAATAGGTCCGGAAGACCGTTATTATTTAAGTCTCCAACGGCAATACCGCCACCATTATAGAAATAGAGATAATTGCGAATATTAAAATCTGGAGTATTATTCAGATCATTGGAAAAATATATTCCTGTTTGTGAAGATGGTAAGGGTTTAAACTGCGTATCCGATCGATTATCACAACCCAATAGAGAAAATGAAATGATAAAAAGAGAAATGATTAAAGATTTTTGATTGCTTTTTTGAACTTCAAAAGCAGTTCCTATTCTATCCTCTGATACGTATCTTTCAGCCAAAATTTATGATAATTTATAATTTGAAGTAAAAAATAAAATTTCGATAATTGATGATTGAATATCGAAAAATAATATTATACAGAAAATTAACATGATTAGTATTCGCGCGCTTTCTTCAATTCTACTTGGGATTTTATTGATCCTTTCATCATGTAGAAACGGTGAAAGGAACTCTGAACTTTTTCATAAGTTGAACTCATCTAATACCGGGATTTATTTTGAGAATAGGATAGTAGCTGATGAGTACTACAATATTCATGAAGATATTTTTATCTATAATGGTGCAGGAGTCGCAATAGGTGACATTAATAATGACGATCTGCCTGATATCTTTTTTTCAGGGAATCAGGTATCAAGTAAGTTATATCTAAATGGAGGAAACTTCCAATTTGAAGATATTACAGAATCTGCAGGTCTAAATACATCAAAATGGATAACGGGTGTTTCAATGGTAGATATCAACAGTGATGGATATCTCGATATTTATCTATCCGTTTCAGGCCCTGAATGGACAACCTCAGAAGAGCGTGAAAATCTACTTTTTATAAACAATCGTGATAATACGTTTACTGAAACTGCAGCCGAATTCAATATCAACGATAGTGGATTTACAACGCATGCCGTTTTTCTGGATTACAATGGTTCCGGTTATCTGGATCTTTTTTTATTGGGTAATTCACCCGGAGAGTTTGGTCGTGGCAGTACCGGTATCATGGATTTCGGTGCCAGAAGTGCTAATCCGGATGGTTTTGACAAACTTTATAGAAACAATGGGGATGGTACATTTAGCAATGTATCTGAAGAAGCGGGTATTTTAAAGAAACTGGGATATGGCTTAGGTGTTGTTGCTACTGATCTGAATGGCAATGGATGGCCCGATATTTACGTATCCAACGACATCACCCCAAATGACGTACTCTATATCAACAATGGTGATGGCACCTTTACAGACCGTGCTTCTGACTATCTCAGGCATTCTAGTTTTGCCGGGATGGGTATTGATATTGCTGACTTTACCAATAATGGCTGGCCGGATATCATTCAGACCGATATGAAGCCGAATGAGTTAAGTAGCCAAAAACGTGTAAGTGGGGCAAATACTCATCAGGGTCTTCAAGATCTGCAACGTTATGGATATTTCCCAAATTATAATCTAAATACACTTCAATATCACAATGGTGTCACAGATGAAGGAGATATCATATTTAGTCAAATCTCCAGAATGGCAGGAGTAGAAGCTACCGACTGGAGTTGGACAGCTCTATTTAGTGATTATGATAATGATGGATACAAAGATATTTTGATAACAAACGGATATCCCAAAGCAGTAAATGATTTTGACTATCAGAGTGATATGCATAATGCCAGAAGATTACCGAATAGTGAAAGCGTACGTGAAAGAGAACTTGAAATTTTAGATCAACTGCATGGATATGAAGTATCAAATTACATATTCAAAAATAATGGGAACTTAACTTTCACAGATAAAACTGATGAATGGGGGTTGTACGAACCCGGTTTTTCATATGGTGCTGCACATGCCGATTTAAACAATGACGGTAGATTAGATATTGTGATTAATAATATCAATTCACCTGCAACGATCTACAAAAACCAAAGTATGGATGAAGAACTTCAATATAATTATCTGCAGCTTAAATTAGAGGGTTCTTATCCAAATGTACGAGGTATTGGTTCGAAAATATATGTCACTACTGAAAATGAACGCCAGTATATCTACCACTCTCCTTATCGGGGTTATATGTCGACAATGGATGATAGAATTCATTTTGGCTTAGGCAGCAGCACAGATGTTGACAGTCTTGAAGTGATCTGGCCGGATGGTTCCTATCATGTACTACATGATATAGAATCAAATCAAATCATAACCCTGAGTCATGAAAACGCATCAGACCGTTCTGCCACGAACGACAGTCAAGCAGCTGATAATGCCCCTGTATTTCACAAGCTAGATTCATCCATGATATTAGATTACACCCACAGGGAGAACATGCACTCATATGATTATAATATACAGCCACTCCTCCCCTATCAAATTTCTAAACAGGGACCCATTTTTGCAGTTGCAGATGTAAATGACGACGGATTGGATGATCTTTACATTGGTGGCGAAAGAAATATAGCCGGTAAACTATATCTGCAGATTGAAGATGGAGAATTCATTGAGTCAGATATACCCGATTTTGAATTGGACAGATTGTATGATGATTGGGGAGCGATCTTTTTTGATTCTAATGGTAATGGACTGCCAGATCTCTATGTAGCGAGCGGAAGCTATCAGGCTATAGCTGATTCAGATCAACTGCAGGACCGACTTTATATCAATATGGGCAATGGAGTGTTTCAAAAAAATCCAAGTGTCCTCCCAAGAATAAATACACCCACTTCAGCCATTGCAGTAGGTGACATAAATGGAGATGGAGAAAAGGATCTATTTGTTGGCGGTCGTGTTTCACCCGGAAATTATCCCCTTCCTGTTCGAAGTTATATTCTAAAAAATAATCAAGGGCAGTTTACAGATGTCACTGAAGAATTTTCACCGGATCTGTATAATCCAATTGGTATGACCACAGATGCTGTTTGGTTAGATTTTACCGGTAACGGCTTTCAAGACCTGATTACGGTAGGTGAATGGATGAGTATCGAATTTTATGAAAATCGTGGTGACCACTTAACTAACAAAACTTCGGATCTTGACTTACCTCCTTCAAGAGGGTTATGGTTTAGCATGACTACCGGTGATTTTAATGGCGATGGTCTCACAGATATAGCCGCAGGGAACCTTGGATTAAATCACAGCTACCAAACTAACGAGGAGAGTCCCTTTGGTATCTATGCTGCCGATTTCAGTGAAAATGGTACCATCGACATATTGTTAACAAAAGAGATCAATCAAGAAGATTACCCAATTCACGGACTAGCACATCTTGGAAGGGAAATTATTCCCATTGCAATAGGCTTTCCTTCATTTGAAGCATTTTCAACGGTTTCCATGAAACAAATATTCGGTGCTCAGAGAATTACAGAATCGACTCATTATAAAGCAGATACATTCGCTTCTGTGTGGCTGGAAAACAATGGAAATGGTTCATTTACTTTTCATGAAATGCCAAATGAGGCACAAATTTCCCCTATTATGTCAATTTTGACCATAAATGATGAAAGCCGGGGTTGTGATCATTTGTTGATGGCCGGAAATATTTATCATACTGAAGCAAATGTGGCCAGGGCAGACGCTGGGAGTGGATTATACTTAAGGTGTAATCAAATTGGAAGTTTTGAACCGTTATCATTCAAAAATAGTGGATTTCTAGCCTCAGGGAATGTTCGATCAATGAAAATTTTTAATGGAAGAGAATTTCAGCGACTTATCATAGGTAATAACTCTGATGAGATCCAATTATTTAATATAAATCTAAAACCAAAACCAAAACCATAAGATGAATTATCTATTCTTAATAGTCAGTGCAAGTTTATTTTTACTATCCTGTAATAGAAGCCCCAATCAATTTATTCCTGAGCAACATGTTGAACATGTTTGGGAAGCCACGTTTGATGAGGTGGGTATTTTTTCATCACCAAGGGCTGCAGATATAACAGGTGATGGTGTCAAAGATTTGATATTTGGTGCCGGTAAAGATGAACTACTGGCCACTGAGTACGGTGTTATTGCAATTAATGGAGATACCGGAGAAATGATATGGTCCCTACCCTCGCGTGACCAAATATTTGGATCAGCCGGAATTATAGATATTACTGAAAATGGCATTCCGGACATAGTTATTGGTGGCAGGGCTGCCATTCTCTATGCTATACATGGACGCACCGGAGAATTAATATGGGAATTTTTGCCTGAATCCAGTTTTGAAGAAGCTAGAGATTTAGGTTATTACAATTTTTTCAACCCACAATTTATACCGGATCAAGATGGGGATGGTATACAGGATATTCTCATTTCAAATGGTGGAGATGTAACCGTTTCACCTGATGACCCAAATCGTCCCGCCGGTAAATTAATGATTATATCTGCAAGAACAGGCGAACTCATTGCTGAAGCTCTTGTTCCGGATGGCAATGAAATTTATATGTCTCCTGTTGTGGCAAAATTCCATAGTGAGGATGCGGACCATTCGATTATATATGGAACCGGAGGAGAAACATTTGGCGGCAGTCTCTTTAGAACTACCATAACTGATTTAATGAATGAAGATATATCCAATTCCATCGAATTAGCACAAAGTGATCATAAAGGTTTTATTGCTCCTCCGGTTCTTGTTGATCTCAATCAAGATGGAACATTGGACATTGTAGCAAATGCTGTCGAGGGTATCATTATGGCAATTAATGGAGTGAACAATTCTGTTTTATGGGATCAGAAAATTCAAAATACAGAAGCTTACGGTTCAATAGCACTTGGTCATTTTATGGATAAAGACCGTATTGATCTGTTTACAACATTTTCAATTGGTGTTTGGCCGGTATTACTTGAAACCGAACAGATCTTGGTAAATGGCCAAACCGGAGATATTATTAGAAGAGATACTTTAGGTATTTTTCAAACTGCAAGTCCGGTTGTAGCTGATTTTAATAATAATGGATATGATGAAGCGCTCATCAGTGTAAATATCGGTAAAGAAAAGATTAGCGGACCCCGTAGTTATGAAAACATGCTGGTATTAAATGATTTTCATAATAATTCGGTTTTTCCGGTTACCCGGCGCCAAGATGGAGCAAATGTCGCGTCCACTCCATGGATTGGCGACCTGGATAATAACGGCAAACTAGATATGGTATATGTCAAAATGCATGACAACGTAAATATATTTGCAATGAATGGGTTCAGCTTGAATCGCATAAAATCAGAACTCAATCTAACAAAAGAGGTTAAATGGGGTGCCTATATGGGAAGTCATTATGATGGGATCTATCAAGAAAGATAGAACTGTAATTCCGTTATAATCTAAAGCTAATTTACTCACTTTTTTGCAACTCAGTCTGTAAGTGAAAAGATCCGTTCAATTATTTATCTAGAAAAAAGGTTCCACTTCAGGACAGCCGATAAGTTCTCTCTCCTCATTGAGACAAGTTTTGAATGGAATATTTCTACTGAAAATACCAACCATATAACCTAGTCCCCCTTCGACATTGGAAAATCCATCAGGAAGATGGTAAATAAGATCCTCTATGGTTGAGATATTGTCGTCCCATTCCGGTCCAGCTGATGCTACAAAAAATTGATTTTCTAAAAATTCAATTTGTCCACCGGGTGTTGACAATACCAATGAATTTTCCATCAAATGCTCTTTTTCTTTATCAGGTTGAAGTTCTACCATATAACTCCCAAGCCTCGAATCAACAGAGATAGTACGCTCTTTCAAATTAAAAACTTGGAATCTTTCTTCCTCCCAAAAGGGTGTACTTACGCGATAATGCCATCTGGATTGGACATCAGCTAAATGCTCAACATCGTCTATAAACAGAAAAAATTTCGGCGGTATTCCGGGTATAGATTCGGTTAGAACCTTTGGTATTGGAAACGGTTCAGGAATAGTCACGACTACCTGACTTTGTCCTCCGGTTGAATTCAGTGCCCGAACACGATACGTATTTCCTGAATGAATCTTTTTATCTGACCACGCATTGATAACATTGAATTGATTGCCAAATTGAACCAATTTATTTTTCATTTGTACGGAATCGCCTTCTTTCAAATCATCTAAACGTACTTCCATATCAGGTATTTCCGGTGGGGCATCAAATGTACCTCTAACAGGGGAAATACGAACCCATTGCGTGTCTGCTGATGCATCTAAATATCCATACATTGTGAAATGAAATTTATCATTTTCTTGAAATGGCTCAAATGTATCTTCACATGAACTTAGGATAGATAGAAGGCAAATGGCAGATGAAAGAAGTATTCCAAAACGGTAATTTTTCAGTAGTTTGGTCACTTTTTCAAAGAAACTATTATCCCAAATCATTTCACTTCTAATTTTAGTGTGATATATGGAGAAAAAGACAGTTGATCGATTCTTCTACTGGTGTAAATATCATAAAAGAAGATGTTGTTTTGATTATAAATATTTATCGCTCCCGCTTGCACATTCAGGTTTGATCCGGACGAGGATAAATTAAAAGATCGCTCGACAGACAAGTCAAGGCGATGAATAGTAGGCATTCGACCATTAAAAGGCCTGTTCATCACTACTCTTCTAATTCCACGATCTCTGTTTACACTTGGAAGTCGTTCCCTAAAATCAAGAACATCATCAAAGCCAAGAGGTTGCGTAAAAGGTAGACCCGAACCTACTTGCCATCTGGCACCTGTGGTATAGGGTCCAAGATCCAGACTGAACAGAGCATTTATTTGATGCCGCCTGTCATGAGGTGGATGAAAATCCTGAACAGGTTCACCAAACCAAATACTAAAGTGGTCTTGGGCAGACTCATAAAGAGTCCAGTTATAACCGTAACCAATCAAACCATAAAACTTGCCTTGATTGTACTCAATTCTGAAATCACTTCCGTATACATTACCATTGGCCAATGCAAGTTCAGTTGTAAATTCAGCGATCGTATTCCAAACAGGAATAGCTAAGTTACTCATCTCTTTATAGTAACTCTCAACCGACCAGGTAAGTCCGTTTCGGAGTGTTTGTTGCCATCCAATGGTTGCATGGAATGATTGAAGTTGTGAATCATTGAGAGGTGCGCTCATCCAGGCTACAAATACGGAACTCACATCACGTATATCACTAATTCCGGTAAGGGGTTGCAGGTAGATACCCGCAGAGCCACTAAATTCTTCATTTTCTCGTCCAAAGGGTCTCCATGAAAAACGAAAGCGGGGTTCTAAACCGATTCCATAATCACCATTGTATGAAAACCCCATTCCAGGTAGAATATTAAGTTTATCACCTAAAGGAACTGTGGCCTGTACATGTCCGCCCATTATAAATTGAGAGGAGTTATCCAGATTAAATCCGGCAAATTTTTCGCCTAAATCATAACTCAAAAACTTCAATCTTGAAAAACCACCATAATCAAAACGTACATTGCCGGCATACTGTCGCAGATCTACATCCAAATTTAAGCGCATTGCACTCGATTTAAAACCAAAAGGGCCTGAATCTTCCAGTTTATTTGATATTCTAGAGAAGTAAACATTTGTGGTCATCAACGTACTACTTCCTTCAGGCAGAGCTACACATCTACCGCCCATTATAAAATTTCGCCATTGAATATTTTCATCTGTTTCAAAATCCATGCGCCCTCGATCATACGTATGCAAAATCATAGCGGAGCATCGGGTATCATCCTGTATATAGCTGCTCTTTAGAAATTGACTTTGAAATTGGAGGGGTTGATTTTCGATGGGATACCAACTACTCGTTTTTTCAATCAATGAATTCCTCGCTGAGAAAACCCAGGATGATTTACCATTTACGATCGGACCCTCAGCAAAGATGTCAGCAGCAAAAGGACTGATTGAGGCTGATGCTGATGTATTAAAACGATCTCCATGCCTGAGTTGTACATCCATTACGGATGAGATTCTTCCGGTAAATTTTGGGCTAAAACCGCCCGCATAAAAATCAGCACCGGCAATTAGTTCTGCCGGGATTGGGGAAAAAAAACCAACAATATGAGATGGTTGGTAGATTAAAGCTCCATCTATCAGTACCATATTCTCGGAAGGAGATCCTCCACGAATAAAAAGCTGCCCCCCTCTGTCTCCGGTTGTAACTACACCCGGTAAAGTTTGAATATAAGCTGTTAAATCTCCGGATGCAGGGCTTGGTACACGTCTTATTTCTCGCGGCGATATACGTTGTGCTCCTTCAATACGCTGAGTGGCTATAGTGACACTGGAAACAACAACTTCACCAAGTGAGGACTCATCCGTTTCAAGAGTGATATTATACGTTTTTTCTTCAGATGAGTTAAATGTCAGTGAATCAGTCAATGTAAAATATCCAATATAACTTACTCTGACTGAATAGCTTCCCGGCTGAATTGAACCTATTCTAAAGAAACCATCTCCACCTGCCGCTACTCCGTATGATAAATTTTCATTATCAAGAGATTGTAACAATAAGTTAGCTCCAAAAAGAGCTTCCCCGGTAGAATTATCGGAAATGATGCCTTGTAATGAAGCATTTTGAGCATTCAGATCGTTGATAAAAAGAATCAATAGTATTTGAAAGATGAATACAAATTTGGCAAAAATTTTGGTCAAAATATTCTTTTTTATGTATTTCTTTTTAAACCATCCGTAAGATATTCTTTTCAAAGTACTAGATTTGTACAAAATCAATTGTATAAATTTGAAAAATTTTTGAATAGATATAAAAAAACCCGACAAGTGTTATGAAATTAATACTTGCCGGGCTTTAAACTGAAATTACTAGGTTAGTATTCTACCAACCCGGGTTTTGGACAAGAGTTTCCTCGCCATCAACTCGACTTAATTGAATCTGAATTTCAGGAATTGCATACCACTGATGTCTACCTTCAAGTGGTGCAGCATTACCCAATTTAGCTAAACGGGAGCTATCAGTTTGTGTATAGGCATTTAGCACTTGCTGGTAATTCCCCCATCTTCTCAGATCGAAGAATCGATGGCCTTCCATGGCTAACTCAACCCTTCTTTCCCATCGTACCGCCTGACGAGCAGTCGCCTGATCTGTCCATGGAATAATGTATTGACCGACCTCATAATTAGCCCATGTAATGGACGGATCATCAATAGGAACAGATATTGTGGCTTCATCGACGCCCGGCCCTTGAACACCCACAGCGGCTCTGGCTCTGACTTCATTTACGATTGCACGAGCATTATTAAGATCTCCATGTTCAACTTCAGCTTCTGCAAGAATTAACAATAGATCAGCATATCGATATAAATGAAAGTTAACTCCATTTAACTGAGATGGAACCCAACCAACATTACTCTGAGATCCGCTAGCGATTTCATGCACATTTTTCTTTGGACTGTAAGGTCCGCCAAAGTTAACATCACGTATCCATGAAGGCTGATGTTTTCCCCAATCTAAATAGGGTACATCATGACGTCCAATGGTCCAGTCAATTCTCGGATCTAATGGAAGTGCAGATTCTCCTAAAATAGGATCATCGTTGTTATTCCAAGTATTCGGAGAAGTAACACCCATTGGCAGACCGTTTCCGTCTACGATAAAAGCATTCGCTAAATTTTGAGATGGCTGGTGAAATCCACAGCAGGTACCCAAAGGTCCGCCATGTGGAAAGTTCAACCGTTCACCCCAGTTAGCATTATCTCCGCCTGGATTACCATCATTCACAGAAGCCTGATATACCAGGATGGTTTCCGGTCCATTTTGAAAACTTTCAAAACCGGTCCATACCCGATGATAATCTTCTTCAAGTGCATATGGGCCAGTTTTTCGTACATCACGCAGTGTAGTCAAGGCTGATGCCAAATCACCACTATAGGCTTGTACTCTACCTTTGTAGGCTTTAGCAGTCCAGGAAGTAACACGTCCTACCTCCCCATTTCGTGGAGATGCAGAAAGCAATCCAATTGCTTGTTCTATATCACTAAGCACTAGAGATATAGCATCAACCCCTACATTTGATTTCCGGGGATTTGTATCTTCTTCAGTAAAATAAGGAATATTTCCCCACATCTTCCATGCCTCAAAATGAAAATGTGCCCGAAGAAACAGTGCTTCACCTCTGATACCATTTGCAACTGAAGCATTCATTGGGTTATCGGATTCTTGGACACTGTCCAAGAGTCGTATGGTAGAGTTTGCTCTGACAACTCCCTCATATAACGATCTCCATTTAGCATTCAGATAGCTTTCTGCACCGGAAAGACCCCAAGTATAGTACTCGATATCTTCTATGGCGGGCTGATCGGTGTTTTCTGAACCCTTATATGCATCGTCAGCTGCAACACTTCCAAACGTCCAGTTACTTGAGGCCGCGCCCCAACCACCACCAATACCGGAAGACCAGCCTCCCAATACTCGATAGGCTCCGATGAGTGTAGCTTCAACACCACTCTCATTTGCAAGTGTGACTTCATCCAATGAACCCTGCGGGGGCGCATTTAAGAAATCCTCACCACATCCTGCAATTGTACCAGCGATTATAAGGAACGCTGATCCAATCAATAATTTGAATTTTGATAGTTTTTTCATCGTATTCATTTTTTTAATCTTTATTAATTAAATGTAGCGCTTACTCCGAACGTAAGAGTTTTATTACTTGGATATGAACCTCTGTCCAAGCCTCTTGCTTGATCACGTACATCGATTCCATTACTTCCAGCAGATAAAGCCGGGAGAGCCGGATCCAATCCACTATATCCAGTGATTGTAAATAGATTTTCAGCTTGAACAAACAATCTGAGATTTCTCATTCCCGGTACAACATCCGGAGGGAAATTATAACCTACTTGTACAGATCTCAATCGAACA
>Ga0136558_1001102_pt1 | contig 14135 bp, 9 predicted proteins | sample AntRauTorckE6833_FD_101391 | JGI IMG/M metagenome (GOLD analysis project Ga0136558, IMG submission 101391) | Saline lake microbial communities from Rauer Islands, Antarctica - Metagenome Torckler E6 #833 | ecosystem: Environmental > Aquatic > Non-marine Saline and Alkaline > Saline | place...
ATTCATATGATGCTGGAAATTATGACTACTCATATGATTCCGGTAACTACGATTATTCATATGATGCTGGAAATTATGACTACTCATATGATTCCGGTAACTATGATTATTCATATAATCCTGGTAACTACGATTACTCTTATAATCCTGGTAACTACGATTACACTTACAATTCTGGAAATTATGACTACGATTATAGTTATAACTATGATTATTCATATAATCCTGGTAACTACGATTACTCTTACAATCCTGGTAACTACGGTTACTCATATAATCCTGGTAGTTATGGTTACGTTTATGACAATAGTTGGGATTATGGATATTGTTATGATTGTTACGCATACGATTATGTTGGATATAGTTACGATGTTGTTTACCGTGAATATGATTATTGTGACTATAATAATTGTGGTACCTGTAATTCTGGTTCAAATTGTAATCCACCAAATAATGATATAGAAGTTAAATGTATCGTCTCAGATACAAGACTTGAAGAAGGAGATTTTGCAACTATTTCAGTTCAAATTTATGGAGGTGATGGACCTTTCGATATTGAATGGGATGGAGATATTGATTCGGTTGATGACTTCGATGATAACGATAACTCTCAAAGAATTAGATTTGATGATGAGGGTCATTATGATTTCAGTGTTAGAGTAACTGATGATGATGGAGACGTTGATACTGACGGTTGTTCAACTATTATTGTTGGTGAAGAGGATGATGATAATTTTGACATCCAATGTGAAGTTTCAGATTACTCTGTTGAAGAAGGAGATTTCGTAACTGTTGAAGTTGAAATTGATGGTGGAAACAGTCCTTTCGATATTGAATGGAATGGAGATACTGATCATTTTAATAACTTTGATGATGAAGACCGTTCTCAAAGAGTAAAAGTGGATCGTGATGGAAACATTGAATTGGAGGTAGAAGTGACTGATGATGATGGAAATAGAAAGCGTGATATCTGTAGAACAATTAGAGTTAATGACGATAATGATATTAACGTTATTTCAACAACAGATGGTGATCTTGCAGGTTTACAATCAGTATTTCTAAATCAAGTTCCATATACAGGACCAGTTGAAGATGCTTGGAAAGTTGCTCTATTCATGACTTTCATTGGTATGTGGTCTGTAGTAATTGCCTATATCTTCTACAGAAGAAAGCAAAAGAAATTAATCTCCTCAAATATTCTAAGCTTTAAAGAACAAAATAGATTAAATAGATAAGATAGATTTATACAAAAAACCTCGCATAAAATTGTGCGAGGTTTTTTTGTATAAATTATTAAAGAACTTATACAAGAATTTTTATAACATCTGCAAGCATACTAATTTCATCATTCTTTTTACTAAGTTTCCCTTTGATTGCAACGCATTTTCCAACTTCTAGATTTTCCTTATTTTTTTCAAATATTTTTGGAAATGCCACAACCTCAAGAGAATCTGTTAAATCACTAATTTTAATAAAAGCCATCTCATCTCCTTTTTTTGTTCTAATTATTTTAATTTCATCTAAATGTCCTGCAATAATAGTTGTAAAACCTTCACGTTCATCTTTTTTAATATCAGAAATCTTTGCTGCTTTTTCTAATTTTTCTTTGAATTGTTCTAGAGGGTGTCCTGAAACATATAAACCAAGTAGTTCCTTTTCCCATGCTAGTTTGTCAGCTTCTAGGGCTGGTTCAGAATCAGCAAGTTTTAAATGTTCTGCTGCAATATCAGACCCTGAAAATAGGGAACTTTGGTCAGAAGATTCTTTTGAAAGCTCCTTGGAATAATTTAAAATTTCGTCAAGGTTTGTAAGCATTTGCCCACGCTCACCTAATTTATCCATTGCGCCACATTTTACTAAAGCCTCAAATGATCTTTTATTAAAACTTCGATCACTAACTCTTTTAAGAAAATCTTCAAGTGAATTAAACTTACCTGACTTTTTTCTTTCATCAATGATCACTTTTGCGATTCCTTCACCAAAGTTTTTGATAGTGGTAAGTCCAAATCGGATATCTTCTTTTTCACTTTCTTTATTTTTTATAACTGTAAAGTCAGAAAATGATTCATTTATATCGGGAGGTAAAACATTGATTCCCATTCTCTTACATTCAGCAACCATTTCTGCTACCTTGTCCACATCGCCAGATTCAGCTGTTAGAACAGACGCCATATATAAAACAGGGTAGTTAGCTTTGAAATATGAAGTCAAATAAGCAACAAGACCATAACTTGCAGCATGTGCTTTGTTGAAACCATAAGCGGCGAAAGTCTCAATAGATTCCCAAAGTTCTTGTGTCTTTTTCTCTGAAAGGCCTCCTACTTCCTGACAACCCTTTGTGAACTTTTCATACTGCTGCTTCATAATTTCTGGAATTTTCTTACCCATGGCTTTACGGAATTTGTCAGCTTCACCCCATGAATATCCAGCAAAGTTTACAGCCAAAAGCATGATGTCATCCTGATACATTAAAATCCCATATGATTGCTCTAGAATTTCCTTGAACCTATCATCTAAATATTTTACCTTGTCAGGGTTATGTTTTCTCTCAATATAATCAGGAATGAAGGCCATCGGCCCTGGACGATAAAGAGCAACCATCGCATTGATGTCGTTTATATTTGAAGGTTTAAGTTGTTTTAAAAACTGAGTCATTCCTTGACCATTCAATTGGAAAGTCGCAGCTGTCTCACCACGTGCCAACATCTCGTATGTTTTCTTATCATCAAGGGGAATCTTGTCTATTTCCAAAGTAATACCTCGAAGCTTTTCGATTAATTTAATCGTATCTCCCATAATTGTTAGGTTCTTTAAACCAAGAAAGTCGAATTTTAGAAGACCTACACCATCCTCACCAACGGCGTGCATGTTATATTGGGTAATAAGATGGCCTTCACCTTTTGGATCAAATTGAATTGGAACATCTATGGTTAAATCATCAGGGGAAATAACTACACCAGCGGCGTGAACTCCGATATGTCGAGCACAACCTTCAATTTTTTGTGCCATGTCTAAAATTTTCTTTGTGTCTTCTTCTTTTTTATACATTTCTTTAAGCTCAGGAACTTCATCAAGTGCACGTTTAATTGTCATAGGAAAACCTTGTGCACCCATAGGTATTAATTTGGCAATCCTGTCAGCGATAGCATATTCATACCCCATAGCACGTGCTACGTCACGAACTGAACCTTTTGCCGCCATTGTTCCAAAAGTTCCAATTTGAGCAACATGCTCCTTTCCGTATTTTTCACGAACATATTCAATAATTTCATCACGTTGTGCATCGGCAAAGTCCATATCGACATCGGGTGCAGAAGGACGTTCAGGGTTAAGAAAACGTTCAAAAGGTAGTTTCAGCTTGATAGGATCAACAATTGTAATACCGACTAAATATGAAACGAGAGAGCCCGCAGCAGAACCTCTAGTGTTAGATAGAATTCTTCTTTCTTTAGCGGCTCGTAAAATATCAGCAACAGCTAGGAAATATTTCGAATATCCTTTTGTTGCGATAATATCTAATTCATAATCAATTCGGTCAGTGACTTCTTTTGTTTTTTCAAATCCTCGATATGAAATTCCTTCATAAGCCATATGACGAAGTTCATCATCGGGAGTTCTTCCACTTTCAATTTTAAAATCAGGAAACTTCCATTCACCAAGCGTAATTTTAATATCACATGCATCAATGATTTTTTGTATATTTTCAATAGCTTCAGGAGTCTCTTTGAAAAGCTCTTTTGCTTGTTTTTGATTAATAAATGAAAAATCAGAATCGTTTTTATCAAAACTCGAACTATTTCCACCAAAAGTAGAAGAAACAGAAAGAAGTGTTCTGCGCGCCTCCTTATCTTCTGGATTTAAATAATAAACATCCTGAGTTGCTACTAGCTTTACATCATTTTCTCTTGCAAATTCAACTATCTTTTTGGAAAGCTCTGCGAAACCTTCAATCTCAGGATGGTGACATAATTCAAGGTAAAGATTTTCATCTGTATAAGTATCTCTGTAAAACTTTAATAATTCTTTTGCCTTATCAGAATCATTAAATTTAATTGCTTTTGCAATATCCCCTGAGAATTGAGGCATGATACAAATTAAATTTTCTTTATATTTTTCTAGAAGCTCTTTGTCGATTCGAGGTTTGTAATAAAAACCTTCTAAATATGAATCCGTAACAAGCTTAATCAGGTTTTGGTAGCCCTCATAATTTTTTGCTAATAAAACAATCCTATTTGTTTGATTATCGATTCGCGCCTCTTTGTCATGACGTGTTCTAATTGCCACATAAAAATCTACACCAATAATAGGTTTGATTTCTTGCTTTTCACATTCCTGATAAAATTCAATCGCACCATAAAGATTTCCATTATCAGTTAGGGCAATAGCAGGCATTTTGTCGTCTTTTGCTTTCTTAATTAGGTCAGGAAGTTTAGGTAAAGCATTTAAAAGGCTATAATGACTGTGAGTATGTAAATGGCAGAAATTAGTCTTCATTGGCATAATGATAATCTATAATGACGAAAAACAGAAATCCACAAAACAATACAGAAAACAATATAGAAAAAGTCAAAAAAGAATCTTCACAAACAAATACAAAATTTGTTGTAGGAATTGATGAAGTTGGTCGTGGTCCTGTCGCTGGTCCTGTTACGGTTTGTGCAGTTTTGATAACACAGGACGCTTATAAGGATTTTCAAAAAAGTGAAATTTGTGAAAAGTTACGCGACTCAAAAAAACTATCAGAGAAGCGTAGAGAAGAATGGTTTGAAAGAATTAAAGAATGGCAAAAAGAGGGGATGTTAGATTTTGCATATTTTAATCTAGGTGCTGGTGCAATTGATAAGTTTGGAATCGTGAGTGCAATCCAGAAATGTTTGAATAAATGTTTGGAAAAATTAGATACAACTATTGATACGCGAATAATGCTAGATGGTGGTCTGCAAGCACCAGATAAATTTACCAATCAAGAAGCTTTTATAAAAGGTGACGCGAATCATCCGATTATTGCTCTTGCTTCTATTGTTGCAAAAGTGAATCGTGATAATTACATGAAGGAAAAGGCAAGTGAATATTCAGAATATGGATTAGAGACACATAAGGGCTATGGGACTAAAAAACATATGGAGGCGATAGAAAAGCACGGTTTAAGTAATTTTCATAGAAAGAGTTTTTTGAAGAAGTTTATTTAATAATTTATAAATTATCCAATATATTGACATACATATATTATATGTTATAATAATATATAGAAGGTTAGATACTCTTTCTAACTAAAAACATATTTGAAATGAAAAAATTATTTATTTTGTTTATCTCTCTTACTACCACTTTGCTTTTTTCTATGAAAATGGAACTTCTTCCTCTGGAGGATTTAAAGAGTCAAAAAGTGGTTAGTAATGTTACTGTCTGCAAAAAATGTAATGTCAAAAAGTATTCAGGAGGAATGATTATCTTGGGTTGCGACTCAGATAAACATTAAACATCTTCATTCAAAGCCGCAACAACAATGTTGCGGCTTTTTTACTTGCCAAAATTATTAATATCTGTTAATCTTTTGCCTATTATGACAGTACGAATGAGACATACTAAAGCCCATACAAGAAACAGAAGAGCGCATCATTCGCTTAGTAATCCTGCTTTAACTACAGATAAAAAAACAGGAGCAGTTTCAATGAGGCATAGAGTATCTCCAATAACAGGAGAATACAAAGGTAAGAAAGTTATCGAAGTTAAAACAAAGAAAACTTCAAAAACTTCAGAAGAAAAATAAATTTAAAAAGTCATTCTATAAAAAGCTTGGATTTTTTCTTTTGTCTCGGTATAATACTTGTGTAAGAACATATGGCTAACAGGCACCTTTCAAGATCAATAGTATTACAAACTCTTTTTGAGTTAGATGTAAGAGAAAGCGATAAAAAATCCGCTGAGGTTATTTTGGTCCGTAATACTACTGAATTTGCTCCTGGTGTTAGTGATAATGTGTTCATGATGAATCTCCTAGATACTGTTACTAGTAAAAAAACAGAAATAGATAAAATAATAGAAAAAGCAGCACCTGATTGGCCGCTTGATAAAATTGCGATTGTTGATCGTAATGTTTTACGTTTAGGACTTGCTGAGCTACTTTTCTCTGATAAAGATGAAGTTCCTGCAAAAGTTGCTATTAATGAAGCAATTGAACTTGCTAAAACTTTTGGTGGAGAATCTAGTGGAAAATTTATTAACGGAGTTCTTGGTGCTGTTTACAAAGAAATGGGAGAGCCTGGAAAGGATCAAACTTCTAAAAAGAAAAAAGACGAAATCGCTTTTGAAGACATGAAGATAGAGAAAAAAGTAGGTGGTGTTGTTTTCTCAGAAAAAGATGGAGAATATTATATTGCTCTTGTTCATGATGTATTCGGACACTGGACTCTTTCAAAAGGCGGGATAGAAGAAAGTGAAGATGAGGAATCTGGACTAAAAAGAGTTATCAAAGAAGAGCTTGGATTAAGTGTTGATGAAATCCTAGAAAAAATTGGTGAAAATGAATATGTTGCCAATCATCCAGAGAAAGGAAAACATAGAAAACAAGTAAAATATTTTTTAGTAAAGACGGAGCATGATGAAGTTACACTTGGTGAATCAGGGGGGTTAGACGACGCTCGTTGGTTTAAACTTCAAGAAATTCTTGATTTAAATTTTTATGATGATATTCTGCCATTAGTTACCAAAGCTATTAAAAAATTGGCAACTGATAAAACTAAATAAGCGCATAGCGCACAAATACATATGGATTACTCAAAAATTGAAGAAAAGATAGGATCTAGGTTTATAAACAAAGATCTGCTAGTTCAAGCTTTTACCCACCGTTCATTCTTGAATGAAAATAAAAATAAAGGTTTGAAACATAATGAAAGACTCGAATTTTTAGGAGATGCTGTCTTAGAATTATCTACAACTAATTATTTATTTAGTGCTTTTCCAGACAGGCATGAGGGAGACTTAACAGCATTTAGAGCTGCTCTTGTTAATACACAGTCAATCTCAGATGCATCTACAAGATTAGGATTTAATGACTATTTACGTCTTTCAAGGGGTGAGACAAAAGATACTGGTCGAGCTCGTGCTTATATTCTAGCTAATACATTCGAGGCAGTTATAGGTGCTATTTATTTAGATCAAGGATATGCAGCAGCAGATAAGTTTATTAATGAGAACTTAATTCCTACATTGGATCAAATTATTGTTGATGGAACATGGGTCGATGGAAAAAGCAAATTACAAGAATTTGTTCAAGAAAAACATTCAATTACTCCATCCTATGAAACTATTAGCGAAGAAGGACCTGATCATGATAAAGATTTTACCGTAGCCGTTTTCTATGGAGACAAACAAATTGAAACTGGTGTAGGAAAATCAAAACAAGAAGCAGAACAAGATGTTGCTAGAAAAATTCTTAAAAATGAGGAAATAATTTAAAATAGTTTTTTAATTATAAAATTCAAGCTATAATATTCAAATGTATTTAAAAGAACTAGAAATATCCGGATTTAAATCATTCGCTAATAAATCCTCTTTGAAATTCGATGCTCCAATTTCTGCAATTGTTGGTCCAAATGGGTCTGGAAAATCTAATATTGCGGAGGCGTTTCGTTTTGTTTTAGGGGAACAATCTTTCAAGTCTATGCGTGGAAAGCGTGGTGAAGATTTGATTTTCAGTGGAACTAATTCATCTGCAAAACATTCTCGTGCTGGAGTAAAAGTTACTTTTGATAATAGTGACAAAGCGCTCGATGTTGATTTTGAAGAAGTAACAGTTGAAAGAAATGTTTTTCGTGACGGAACCAATGAATATAAAATTAACGGTTCACAAGTTCGTCTAAAAGACATTGCTGAATTATTGTCAGGTGCAAATATTGGTTCAAGTGGGCACCATATTATTTCTCAAGGAGAAGCAGACAGAATTTTGAATGCCAGCCCAAAAGATAGAAAAACTACTTTAGAGGAAGCGTTAGGACTTAAAATTTTTGAATATAAAAAGAAAGAGAGTCAGAAAAAATTAGAAAAGACACAGGAAAATATAGATCAGGTTCAATCTCTTCGACGCGAAATTGCTCCACATATAAAATTTCTTAAAAAACAAGTTGAAAAAATTGAAGAAGGAAAACAAATTAAAATTAAACTTTCTAAACTTTATCAAAATTATTTCAAACGAGAATCAATCTATCTTAAATTCAAGAAGGCTGAATTAGCTAGTGCAATCGATGAACCAAAAAGACGACTAGATGAAATTGATGTAAAAATTACAGAATACCGAGAGATAGCTGAAAAAGAAGAACAAACAGAATTAAAAGGTCAAATTCAGAGTCTTCAAAGTGATTTGAGTAATGTAAACGATCAAAAATCAAATTTAATCAGACAGCAAGGACAAACAGAAGGTGAATTGCAATCACTAGAAAAATTACTTTCAAGACAAGAAATTGTTAAGGAAGAAAAAATCACCATTGATCAATCTGAATTTGAATCTCTAGAAAAAGAAATTTCACAAATTAAAAATGAGTTAGAGAACGAAACAAATTTGAATATTTATAGAGAAAAAGTTTCTCAAATTATTTTCTTGGTTTCTAGTTTTATTAAAGAAAGAAAAGGTGAAGATAAAAAAAATGATAATGAAGAAATTCTATCTGAAATAAGTCAGATTAAAAATAAGCTATCTGAAATTCTGTCTGAAATTGAAAAAGTTCAAAATGAAGAAAAAAATCTTCAACAAAAAATGTCTGAAATGCGTGAACAGTTGGATGCGGACAAAACAGATTCTCTTGTTGCAGAAAAAAATATTATTTCTTTAATGACTGAAAAAAATGAACTTCAACAAATAATTTCACAGCATTCAGTAAAAGTGTATAACTTTAATCAGGATGAATCTAATATGAAACAAGAATTAATGGAGGCACATTCAATTTCTGGTGCTGAATCTGTTGATTGTGAAAAAATTGAAATTATGGAAGGGGATCTACATATTCAAGAAAAAGAAATTGCAGATGAAGAACGTCAAAAACAATTAGATAGAAAAAAGGAAATTGATCGTCTAAAAATTAAAGTAGAGGAATTTGGTAGTGGCTCTGGTGAAGAAATTCTACGCGAATTTAATGAATCAAACGAAAGAGATGTATTTCTGATTTCAGAAATTGAAGACTTGGAAAAATCTGCAGAATCATTAAAAAAACTTATTACTGACCTTGAAGAAAAAATTAATAAAAAATTCCACGAAGGAATTGAAAAAATTAATTCAGAATTTCAAAACTTCTTTTCATTAATGTTTGGTGGTGGAACTGCTTCTATTAATATTACAAAAATAAAATCACGTCAGAGAAGGGATACTGATTTGGATTTTGGACAGGATGAAATTCCAGATGAACCAGAGGAAGAAGGTCTAGAAGTCGATGTTTCTTTACCTCGTAAAAAGGTAAAAGGTTTGATGATGTTGTCAGGTGGGGAAAGAGCACTGACTTCTATTGCTCTTATTTTTGCTATGTCACAAGTCAATCCGCCTCCGTTTATTATCCTTGATGAAACTGATGCAGCACTAGATGAAGCAAATTCACGTAAATATGGCGATATGATAGAGAACTTGTCTAAACACTCACAATTGATACTAATTACTCATAATCGCGAAACTATGGGTCGTGCAGGTGTTATCTATGGCGTAACTATGATGCAAGGTATTTCAAAACTACTTTCTATTAATTTTGAAGATGGTATTGAGTGGGCGAAGTAAGAAAAACTTGACAAATATTTTATGTATGATATTCTTTAGAAAGATAAAATTTGCAGAATAAGGGAGAGAGCGAGACTCCAGAAACCTAGAAAAGTCATTAAAGAAATAATTAAAACATCATTTTTTTAATGTTTTCTGTTGATATAAAAAAACGTTCTGTAAAATTTATCAAGACCCTGCGGTCGGCCCGATTATCTTAGGATAATCGGGTTTTTTTATTTCTCCATTAATAATTTTGAAGATGGTATTGAATGGGTGAAGTAGAAGTAACTAAAAACTCTAGCAGCATTTCTGTTACTAGAGTTGTTTTCATTTGTTACTAGAGTTTTTAGGATGGCTCCCACATGTTAATTGTTATACTGCCTCTAATAATATTCCAACTTATCTCTCGATCGCTGGTAGAAGTGGCTTCTATACTGTTCATCATGGGTTTATATCATTCCCAGGTAATTGGATCGCTCCAAATAAACGCAGTGGGTCATATTAAATGGCTCTGCTTCAAGGCACTTTTGACCTACCTATTAATAATTATACTACGTATCCTTATAAATGTAAATTTTTTTTATTCCATCTCCTCCTTTGGTGCCAATTTCATATCGTGAGAGAAGTAACTATATTTAGATTGACAAAAGGCTATTTGTTGTGTTATAATATAAAAGAATTTAAGTTCATTTACATGTGATTTTATCACTTCATTTTCCTAATCCGTAGGAATTTGTATCACTATAAACCTGTAAAAGGCAGGTAAGGAAGCTAATTATGAAAATTATACCTCGCGTATATCAAAAGACAGCTATCAAAGCTGCACTCAAAGGATTGCGAGGTCGTTTTAAACGAGCACTTGTAGTTCTTGCAACTGGTCTTGGTAAAACATTAACAGTTGTATTCATTGCAAAGGAGTTTCGTGCAAAACGAATTCTCTTTTTGGTTCACAATAACTTCATACTTGAACACGCCATCAAAGAATTCAAAATTGTTTTTGATAAAAAAACGAAGATGTCTATCTACAACGGTATGTCCAAGAAAGGGGTAAAAGAATCTGATATTGTGTTTGCTACTTGGCAGACCATGAGCAAGAATATGAAAAAGTGGTCTCGTGATCACTTTGATCTAGTTATTGTTGACGAAGCACACCACACAGAAGCTGACACCTATCGTCCTGTTGTAGATTATTTCAATGGTCCCAAGTTTGGGATCACTGCTACACCAGATCGAACAGATGATGCTGACATTCGTGATGTTTTTGGCCAAGAAGTAATTAATGTGACTCTTGAAGAAGCGATCGCCCGTGGGTGGTTGCCTCGTGTCGAGTATCATGTTGTTACCGACGAGAGTCTTGATGAAGATTCACTGCAAGAAATTGTGGCGGAAATTCGTGAAAACAAAAAACGATTCACATTGGCTGAGGTTAATCGTCGTATTTTCATTCGAAAACGTGATAAGGAGGTTGCTAGAATTATTAATGGTTATAATGAAAAAACCGTTGTATTCTGCTCTTCGATATCTCATGCTAATAGAATTGCTGGAAACTTAGGTCTTGCATCAACGTTTCACTCGCAAACTGGTAATTGTCAAAAAGGTTCATGGCTTAAAAACCAAAAAACTCTTGATGGTCTAAATAATGGAATCATTCGTCAGGTGTGTGCAGTTGATGCTTTTAATGAAGGTGTCAATGTTCCATCAGTCGGCTTGGTTGCATTCTGTAGATCTACTTCATCTTTGACTATTTTTAGACAACAACTTGGTAGAGGGCTACGTCCTGGAAAGGATAAACTCATTGTTCTTAATTTCGTTGGAAATTTGGAACGCATCCAATTGGTGTCTGAAATGATGAACAAAATCTCCGATCTTCATGAAAAATTTACTCCCAAAAAGGAGATTGAAGAAGAGGGTTATGTTCGTGGTCAGTTTGAAGTGTCTGGTAAAGGATTTGAATTCACATTCTCTGATGAGATTGTTGATTTAATGAAAGTACTAGAGCATTGTCAGGAGGATTTTTATTCGACATATGAGGAGGCTTCACAAGCTGCTCAGAAGTTGGGTATCAAGTTAAAGACTGAATACGAAAGACGATACAAGGAAGATTCACGTCTTCCTAGTACGCCTAATAGAACCTACAAAGACTCAGGCTGGATAAACTGGCTTGTTTTTCTTGGAAAAGAGTGATAATCACAAACAAGACCTGCACATTTATGTGTAGGTCTTTTTTCTTACTTAAATTATTACGACTTATTACTTCTTCTCTTCCTTCGGAGCCAATTTCATATCAACCTTCTTCTGATCTAAATCAACATTTTCAACAATAATTTTTACATCATCACCAAGCCTAAATTTTTCTTTTGTTTTTTCTCCAATAATAGAATATGACTGTGGGTCAAATTTGTAATAGTCATCACCAAGCTTTGTAATGTGAACCATTCCTTCGGTTAAAGTTTCTTTAATTTGAACAAACAATCCAAATGGTTGAACGCCAGAGATAACTCCTTCAAAAGTTTCTCCAACATGATCCATAATATATTCTGCTTGTTTATATTTGATAGATTCACGTTCTGCCTCTGTTGCCATAATTTCACGTTCTGTAGAAAGTGCGGCTGATTTTTCAAAATGAGCAATTTCAGTAGCGTCAATTTTTCCACCAGTTAAAAAGTCTTGTAGAATTCTATGAACCAATAGGTCAGGATAACGACGAATTGGGGAAGTAAAGTGAGTATAGAATTTAAAGGCAAGACCAAAGTGTCCAATATTTTCTTGCGCGTAAATGGCCTTGCTCATGGTTCTAACGGCTGCAGTTTTGATAAGGTTTTCTTCACTTTTTCCATCAACATCATCAAACAACTTGTTCAAATCCTTTGCATCAACATATCCCTCATCGTCTAGTGGAAGGAAATACCCTAAACCTTTCACAAAGTTCGCTAAATCTTGCAGTTTATCTTTGTTAGGTAAATCATGAATTCTGTAAATCAATTTATCTTGAACATTTCCGTTTATTTTCCCCTTGTCGTGAATAAATTTAGCAACTTCACGGTTGGCAAGAAGCATCATTTCCTCAACCAGTTTATGAGTGTCCATTCTCTCTTTTTTAATAATTTTCACTGGACGACCTGTGGCATCTAATTCAAATTTAATTTCATCAGATTCAAATTCAATAGCACCTTCTGCACGCTTTGCAGCTTGTAGTTGTTTAGCAATTTTATTTAGCTGAATAAGTTCGTCTACATAAGGTCCGCTTTCGGCATCAATAATTGCCTGTGCTTCTTCATAAGTAAATCTCTTTTTTGAAAAAATTACAGACTTTCCAAATTTATGATTAATAACTTTCGCATTTTCATCAAGTTCAAAAATAGCAGAGAAAGCAAGTTTTTCTTCGTTTGGATTAAGGGAACACAAATCATTTGAAAGAATTTCAGGAAGCATAGGGATAGTTCTATCAACAAGATAAACAGAAGTAGCTCTCTCGAACGCTTCTTTATCTAATTTAGTTCCAGGAGTTACATAATGAGATACGTCAGCAATATGTACACCGATTTCTTTGTTTCCATTATCTAGTGTTTTTATGTGAATAGCATCGTCAAAGTCTTTTGCATCAAAAGGATCGATAGTCATAATATCTTCTTCACGCAAATCCATTCTCTTGTCAATTTCTTCTTGTGGAATTTTACTCCATTTCTTTTGAAGTTCTGCCGCTTCTTTTTCTACGTCATCAGGGTATTCTGCAATAAAACCTTTTTCGTAAATAATAGATTGCATTTCTACCTCATGATCTCCTTTCATTCCAAAAATCTTAACAAGACTAGCTGTTGGTTTTTGATTAATTTGCCAATCTTCCATTTTGATTAGAACCTTTTGATCATCGGTAACTTTTTCTGCATCTTCGGCAGGTAAGACAAAATCAACATAAACTTTGAAATTATCTGGTTTTACTAATGTTTCTTCTCCTTCTTTTTTAACAGTTCCTACAAACTGAGTTCTAGCTCTACTAATAATTGTAACGATTTCTCCTAATGCACGATCATCGCGACCTACACCGATTTTACGAACACGAACTGTGTCACCTGGTAATGCCATATTCATTTTTTCATTTTCAACTACTATTTCATCTTTTGAGTCTGGAATTTTCACAAATCCCATTCCTTTTCCGTTTGTGCTAATTTTAGTTTCAATTAAATTTTGATCATTCATATTAATGGTAATGGTATCGCAAAAGGTTGGTTTGGGGAAGTTTAAGTCTTTAATTTAGTTACATTGATTATTGTTATTGACCTATTTACATTCTTTTGCTACTATTTCGCTCATGTTAATGATCAGATTACAAAGAGTAGGAAAGAAAAACGAACCAACATTTCGTGTTGTTTTAACTGATTCAAAGAACGGACCTAAA
>Ga0136558_1001107_pt1 | contig 14112 bp, 20 predicted proteins | sample AntRauTorckE6833_FD_101391 | JGI IMG/M metagenome (GOLD analysis project Ga0136558, IMG submission 101391) | Saline lake microbial communities from Rauer Islands, Antarctica - Metagenome Torckler E6 #833 | ecosystem: Environmental > Aquatic > Non-marine Saline and Alkaline > Saline | place...
CCTGATTGTACAAGTCGATACCGGTATGGTGCCGGAAGACGAAGAGGGACCTCTCTCTTAGTTAAAAACGGTGCGATTGATAACCGCACTTGTGTTTAGGGTCCTAAGCTACCCGTGTAAGTGCTCGGAGAAAAATTCCCCTCGCACCGTTTGCGTCGCGGTCGAGGCCATTGATTGTCTTGGCCCCTCCCACTTGTTTGATCTCACCGGTACGTGAATCCGTCTTTGATGTGTAGGCTTCGTTGACACGCACCAACGTCTTGCCGTACTTTCGACACAGCCACTCAAGGCGTTGCCCGAATTTAAAGAACGACATCGACAGCATCGCTCGGACAGTGCCACGACGTATCTTCCGATTCTTGCTCTTCTTTGACATCTGCGACGTCTCAAAGGTAGGTAGCAATATCACGTCGTGGTTACGAATAAGGTCGATTCCGACACGCCAGTGTAGATCGTCTACTAGGTCGTGCATCCGATTGGCGATCTTATTCATTTTCTTCTGGCATTGTCGCAGTCGATCCTTAACCCACTGGGCGTGCAGGTTTGGAAGCTTGTCCCTAACAGATCGCCAGTAGTCGTGCTTGTCACTCAACTTCTGTAGCTCATCCTTGAACCCGTCTCCGTATTTGATGCAGTCATCAGCACCGAATACGGTCGCAAATGTCCGTACGCCGGGATCGACAGCCGCTACTTTGTTTCCCGCTTGGCTTTCGCTTAAAAGCGTTAATTGCTGCTTAAAGGAAACAAAATAACGACCACGTTCCAGTGTCACGCGAACAGTCTGCCCTTTAACATCACCCAACTCCTCCGTTATGTGCGTAGTACCGAGTGCCCGTGGAAATATCTGCCCACCATCAGCACACCGCTGAACCGTAAACCCTTGCCTTGCATCCTTCCGTGACTTGAATCTAATCTTGGCTCGGTCACCCGTCTTCCACTTGCGGATGCACCTGCGGAGCGTATCAAAAGCCAAGTTAACTGCTTCGTCGCACACGGTGGACACGAATGTCGCGTCTTCAAAACCAGCCCACCGTAGCCGCAGCTCCTCACGGATCTGCTGCTTTAGCTTTGCTTGGTCAGGCTTGCCTGCGTTGATCGCCACGACGGCCATGTTGTACGCCGTCCGGTGTAGACCGCAGAGGTCTCGCCACTGCGACTCCCGCTCAGGAAAAACTCTAACTTTCCTTGCGACTACGACGATTTTGGCTTCGCTTCCCGTGATAGCTGGCGATGAAACTTGTAATGAATCCGACAAGTTCGGATGTGTCGAATCCCTCTGTGCTATCACTTTTCTCCATCTCGATAACGGAGCCCCCGTGCAGTTCGATTGCCCAGCGGATAAACGGCAGTCCCGATCTAGCGAGCCGATCGCCGGTGGACACCACAACACTGACTGGAGTTCCTGACAGAGATCGCTCCAGTAAGGCTCTAAAGCTCTTTCGCTTGAAATTAAAGCCAGATCCAATGTCGCTGACGACTTGGATACTTGGATATGCTGCTCGGATGATCGCCTCTTGCGTGACGAGTGACGACTTTTGTTTGGCGGAGCTGACACGGCAATAACCGATTGTTTCGATGTCTGTTTCAATCCACACACGGTAATGGCCTCCTTTCGTCCTCTCAACTTTTTCGTATTTACCATCCCTAATCCAGTTGCCGATTGTTATTCGGCTCACGCCGTGCTTTTTGGCTAGCCAGCCTGCTTTCTTCCACATGTCGCGAGTTTATCGTTCTTATCGGTTTAAGTCAACTGCGGGCACTGGTCTGGCCTGACATCCGCAAAGAGGCACCCAGTCCCATCATTCCGCTGGAGTCCGCCCGGGAAACTTGCCGGGAATAACCGTACCGCTCAGCCGTACAGCGAAGCCAGTTCCTGTAGAACTTCATCGCTGATCGGCTCGCAGGACGCTCCCTTGTTCATGTGGGGATGCTGTCCTGCCTCCCCGAGCAATTGCTCAAGTAGCTCGGCGTCCGGTCGCGGCAAGGTGGAAGCTGCCGCCGCGATCTTTTCGGCGTCAACCTCCAGCCCGGTACAAACCTCTGCGGCAAAGTCCTCACCAAACAGCCCGACAACATCTTCCCTCGCGAGCTTGGAGAGTTGGGACTTGTCGTAGAGGTTTCCGGTCTGGAAGGCACACAGCTGGGCATGATCCGACGCCGCCTTGGTGTAGGTCGTGCTGAACAGCACCTCCTCGGGACGCGGCAGCAAATCGGTGTACTTCCCTTTGAGTCCGATGGCGTGATCGACCATGTCCACCGTCGCGGCCAGCTTGACCAGTTCGTTGGGCTGCAGGGCCACGCGGGGCGTCTCCCGCACAGCCACGGCCAGCTTCTGGATTCCTTCCCGGTGCTGAGCCGTCTTGGCCAACCGGGCCCGGCGTTCCAGCATGGTGTAGACTGCTTCAGGGTCGGGGATGCCACGGCCCGCCTGTTGTTCGAGGAACTGATTCAAATCCTCACCCAGACCTGTGCCATATTGGGCCGCCTTGGTGAGGATCTTGTTGCCGATCACGTTACGATTGGCATAGGGAATGCGATCCCGATTCTTGTGCAACCACTCCGCGGCCGCCTTGACGTTCAGGGCACTGTCCAGCGGGTAGTACCGCTCCTTGTGTCCGTCGTTAGCCTGCCACACGTAAGCGTAGCTGCTATCAGGTAGCTGATCTTCGCCGCGGAGTTGCTCAGCTCGCTTCACGATGGCATCATAGGCAGGACGAATGCCAAAGTAGGAAGCGAACTTTTCCAGGCGTTCGCAGATTTTCTCTCGGTCTTTAGGATGATACTCGGCAGACTTGTCATGGAAGTAAGCAGCCGACAACCACGTCGCCGCCGACGAGTGGCAAGGAAACTTCTGCTGCCGAGGATCCGCGTACGCCGTGACGGCGATCGATCCCGGTTGCATGGTGGTGTCCAGATCTGCGGACTTCACGAACTCCGGGAAGTCGTAACGCTGAGCAAGTTTCACTAGCTCGACCCGGTTGCTGTCGGCAGGTGGGTCTAAGATTACGGAAGGTGATGGCATCGTGAGTCTCCTCGACATCCATGCAAATGTGACGTATTCCGCGATTGCCCCGTTCCTCGGAATGGAACCAATCTCGAGTTACGATGTGGCCGCAAAATGTCCTTTTTGCGGGTCTCACTCATGGGCAATTCACCAGGACAACAGAAACCTGGAAGAGTGGTATTACTGCCATCAGTGTAGGGCCACCGACAGCGTCCTTGCAATGGCAGCTGACCGTCTGGACATGACGCAAGTGGAGGTGGTGCAGTACCTTTCGGAGCGGCTCAACCATCACCTGACTTCCTGGGACGTGGACCTTTACAGCCAATTCCTGCACTACGCCAAGCAGTACATGGCCTTCTGGGAACGGGCTCGGGAGAACATGCAGCAGCCGACCCGCCAACAGCAATCCCTCCTCCGCAAGTTGGGCTGGCAGACGATCTCTCCGATGAACCCGGATCGCCTCCTCGACGGGCCCGCTCAGTTCTACGGATTGGCCAGTCCCCAGCTGGTCCGCAAGTTCCTGCCGGTCTACGGGATCAGTTCCCGGGATCAAGCTGTCGTGGTCGTGCCCTACTACCGCTCGTTGACCAAGATCGGAGGCTTCACTCTGATGACGCCCCGACAGGAAGTGGTGGTGACGCCGGTCGGCAATCGCCGAGCCTACTGGGGCGAATCTGGATTTGCGGGGTTGCAGCTGCTGTGGCGGATGCAATCCGACTCCCTAGTGATCAGTTCCATGCTGAGCAATGTGATCCAGCTGCAAATGCGGAACTTCTCCTCCAGTCAGATCCCCCTTCCCTTGCTCTCTTGGCTGCCGCCGGCAAGCCCGACGCGACAACGCCAGTGGTCGCTGATGAGTGGCCGTCAATCGATCCTCTGGGAGCCGGCTCCCACGGCGGCGATCGTCCACCAGGCGATCCTCTCCGACGCCCAGCTCTCCTTTGCCGGGCCTGAGCGGCGTCACACCCGGGGCGAAAAGTCCCGTCGCTGGCGATCTTGGATCAAGCACGATCCCCCGCACGACATCTGGACCCGGATCGTGCAGCGATCCCAACCCTATCCGGAGGCCCTGCGGAACTGGGCTCGCTCGGCGACCCCGGAAGAACGGCAACGATTGCTCAAGGATGCCGAACATTGCGAAGACGACGTCTCCAGCGTGGTCCGGACCGCCTTGCAGGTCCGGGAACAGCAGACGACCAGCCGGCGGATTAACGTACCGATCTGCAGCGGCCAGGTCGTCAGCGAAAAGGGACACACCGTCATCATCGAGAAGGGCTACAAGTGGTACAGCCACGACGGACATGTTCGCTTGCCTTGCATCGTCCGGGTCACCCACATCGTGGCTCATCCTTCCGGTCAGAAGGAATACGTCGGCTATCTACAGACCGAAGACCGCAAAGCCCCCTTTCACGTGCCGATCAACCAGGCCAACATGCACTGGCTGCGGGAGTTCGGCGTGCTCAACGGCATCTTCTTGGAATCGGAAACCTACACCAACCTCTTTCGCAATAAACGCGTCGATCGCTTTAACCCCTTCGTAGCCGCCTGCCGGTTCGAGACTCCGGAGGTGATGGCCGGCCTGGAGAATATCGGCTGGGATGGACACGGCTTCCAGCTCCGCAGTGCCAAAATCGCCGACGGGGTGTTCACGCAAAATCCGGAATTTAAGCTACCGGAGGATGCCCCGGGCCCTCGTCAGAGCAACTGTAAACTACGGGAGGAAGTTAAGCGAGCCTTACAGCGGGAAGGGCCGGAAATGGAAATCACCTGGGCAATGGCTGCGGCCCTCTGTGCCCAGATCACCGCTCCGGCGGTGGATCTCCATGCCTGCGGCATCTGCCTGACCCGGCGGAAACACGACCCATTCCTGCAGGCCCTCTACAACCGTTTCGAGATCCGCAAGGGACCCCTTCAGGATTGGCGGCATCGATGGCCCCGGCGACTGGAGCGTCTCTCCCAAGCTGTCTGTGAGGACGAGCATGGTTTCTTCGTAACCCGCTCTGGAGCCCAGAGTGCGGCCGCCTTCGCGGAGCTGATCTCCGTGCGAGCCGACGAGCCGGATCTGCAACCGCGGCTGGTGACCCACAGTGCCGACAAGATCGTGCTGAACTACTTGCGTCGCTTCACCGAGAAAAAACCCACCCTCCTGGGCACCTGGTCCCAGTGGGTGGACGACACCTATCACCGGATGCGGGCCACCTTCGACTTTGTCGAATCTCCTGCGATCCGACGAGCCAAGAGCCGCCTGACCTTCCGCTGATCACTCCCAGTCGAAAATCTTGGCGGCCTGACTAGACATGACCACATCCTCGCTGATCTGGATGTCTTCGTAAGCCGAGAGGTCCGGCCACTGCCCGCGGATTTGAAACAGCATCATCGTGCCCATGGTCACCGCCTGAGCAAAATCATCCGGACCGGAAGGGTCCCGCAGGATCTTGTAGGAATCCCGGCCTCCGCCCGACTCCTTCTTGTCCTCGATCAGATTCAGGAAGTCGTGCATCAGCCCCACATCGGAAGAGCCTCGGTAATCGTACTGGAAGAATCGCAGCACTCCGGACTTGATAAACTGGCAGCAGTAGTTCAAGGCTCGGTTGCGATCCATCGTGTAATGGTGACGTGGATGGTCATCAGTTGCCGGCTTGAAGGAGACCAGGGAGCCTTTGGCCGAACCGGTGTAGGCGACCGGCAAGACGTTATTGAGATTCAACCCCGCCTGGCGAATCACCGTCTCGCGAACCGTCCCAGCTCCAGTGTAATCGTGCACCAAATGGCTGCAGCGGAAGGTCGACATGATCCCCATGATAATCTTCGCTTCCCGGACGTGATTGTGCGGGTGCAGGCTACGAAAGCCATAGATCACATCGACCCGTCCGTCCGGACGCAAGCCGCAAACCGCGATCGACGTGTAGGACTGCAGGGCGAGATCGCTCTTGCCTTTGTTGACGCCCCCGCCACCCCAGTCGACCGCACAGAAACGATGCAGGTAGCCATCGATGTGGTCCCGAGCCGAATCGACGCGGCATTCCCAGGACAGGCAGGCCGCCTTGCGGAGGTCCGTCACCGTGACCAACTTAGAACCACTGTCCCAGGATTCCCCGCAAACCTCGTTGTAGAACACGTGGATCGGGGTGTTGCCTCGGCCATCCCGCTTGTCGATCAGGGTCTGCCACTTCTCCTGGTCTGCGTAATGCATCGGCATGATGATCTGCGGCACGTGATAGCCCGCAAACGACCAGCGACGGTCCTGGTGGCGATGCACCCAGCGGCCCGTGCCTCCCTGATAGGGCGGTCGCGGATTGACGGGCTTCTGGCATTTGGCACAGACGATACCGGGGCACTTGTTGCTAATGTTGTCGTGTACCGGCCCGATCATCTTCAGCAGGTCGTATTCCAGAGCCGGGATGTTCCAGTGTCCACAGCCTCCGTGGGGGCACTGGATCATCCACTCCGCCATCGAGGAATCAATCCACAGTCGCTCGATGGTGTTGTCCATCGTCTTGGGCGTCCCCGCGTACTGGATCAGGCCCCAGGCCTGCGAAGCGGAGATCGTCTCGTGGATGATCGGCAGGAAAGTGATATCAAGGTCCTGGACTTCGTCGATCACGTTCTTGTCGGCAGAAATACCACGGGTTCGCTCAGCGTCCAGGTACGCGAACGAGAAGATCATCTGGCTGCGGTTCTTGAACGTCCGCTGCAACACATTGTTGACCGTCGACTGCCCGGAGAACAGCTTCCCGACCGGGCTGGTTTCAATGAAGGGAGCTACATAGTTCTGCGAAAACCGCCGAATCATCTCGAACAAGGGCGTGATGTACAGCGTCGAGAAGTGCGGAATGCAGTTGGAAAACAACACCCCTTGAGACGCGAGCGAAGTGCTCTTGGAGACCTGACGCCCTGTCTTCAGCAGGGTCATCTTCGGCATTCGCGTCCGAAAGAAAGGAGCAAACGGAAAATGGTCATGTAGATGATAGGGCTTGCCCTTGATTGAAAGCAGCAAGGGCAGCAACGGCTTCAACGTCGTGTTGCCGCTTTTGTTCATGATGTGCTGAGCGATCTTCAGCCGCTGAATGATCGGATCATCACTCGATGGCAACCGGAAGTCCCGCAGCAGCGGGTCTTTCAGGAACGCTTCGACATCCGTGTCGTACGGGTTGCTTGCCCGTTCGGCGGCAACCACTTCGGAGGCAGTTCGACGGGCTGCCTTGATTTCTTCGTAACTTACCATCCTAGGTTATCCATGCACGTGAACTTAAAACCCAGCGAGGTGCTTTATGCCATTCTCCAGTACATAGCAGAGGCTGCCGTCAACCTGGTGCGGTTCGGCTGGTTATGTCTCTGGTTCGCTGTCCAGCAGATCGCTAGACTGGTCAACAGAGATGCCGGCCCCGGGCCGGGAAAGAATTGACATCTTACTCGTGGGGAGACCGCTATGCTATCTCGAAGCCCTTTCGCTTTCCAACGGCGAAAGCGATTGCGACCGCTGAATTGGCCGTCGCCACAATTTTCGCCTGATCAACTTCTGATTCGCCAGTATCCTGATCCCCAGGGTAAATCATTGAGCGAATTGCAAGCAGGGGAAGGGGCACCTCCCTCGGATCGCGTCAAGTTAAATTCCTGGTCTCCTCCGGAGTCTTCGGAGGATTGACGTGTATCCCAACGTCGCACTGTGGATTCTGTGCTTCCTAATCAGTATGATCGTGATGTTTTCCGTTGGCGAATACGGGCTCGGTCTAGCGTCCCTGGTGCTAGCTTACCTGTTCGCCGAGATTAACGGCTCGTAGGAAGCCTTCATGTTGAATCTAATCGTTGCCGCTCTGGCGACCTGGCAGCTGGTAGAAATCTGGCACCATTCCCTGTTGACCGCTCCCTTGCGTTCGCGAGCGGAGATGTGGAAGGGAAAACCAGGAGAACTCCTGACCTGTCCCTTCTGCCTTTCCGTCTGGGTTGCAGCCTGCTGTGTCCTGGTCTTGCGTTTCGCCGGAGAAGGGTTGGCCGGACGCCTGTCCGTGATCGTGATCTACACGCTCGCTGTCTCGCGGCTGGCCAACCTCGGCAACGATTTTTTCAAGCAGTACGACCGCACTCCAAAGCTGACATTTGACGATGACCTCGAATTCAACAGCGAATGAAGACGAAGAACGCCAGAAACTCATGTTCGACGAGAGCCTGAACCAGGCTTTTCGGGAAACCTGCCACCAGCAGTTTCTGGACGTCCCGGAATTGCGAAGCGTGATCGTCACGTACGATTACTACCGCAATCTCAACGACATGCCCAACATCAGCAAGGGCCTCTGGCTTTCTGCCGAAGGGAAGGACAAACCGGCGGACGCCGTCGCCGGCTCTCTGGGAGCCGTGCTGCAGACATCCGCGGAGATTTTGGACCAACTCTTCCAGCAGTACCAGACCGTTCAGCTGCAATTAACCGAACTCTCCAAAGCGGTAAGGGAGAAACAACGTGAGCTCGCCGAGCTTGAAGAAAAAGTCAAGCAGCACCCGCCAACCGGAGACGCTTGACGCCCTGCTCAAGCGGTTGCAGATCGAACAGTGGGATCTGCTGCTGATCGGAGACGGGTCCGGATCGAACTGGAACTTCGAGTGCGGGTGGGGGTGTATCTCGATCGAGCAGGACACGATGAAGCGTCGCTGCTGGCACGGGGCCATGAACCTGGGCACTGTCAATCTGGCGGAGATGCTCGCTTATCTGCAGCCCCTGTCGTGGTACCTCCAACAGGAACGTCGACGGCAGGAGAAAGGAGCCCCCATCCAGCCGCGACACATCCACATCCTGACCGATTCCCAGTACGTTCAACTCCGAGGCAAGGATCGCACATTCCGGCCTCAGAAAAGCAATCCCCTCTGGCAGGTCTTCCGCCAGTTCGGGGCGTTCGGGATGGTGCTGCACTGGCACTGGATCCCGCGTGAAACCGTGGACCTCAACACGTTCGCGGATAAGTTGAGTAAGGCTGCTCGTTTGAACCTGAAAGGCAAGGATCTGCAAACCCAGGTGGAGGAGAAGGGCTACCGCCCCGCTCGCTCCGTCTACGACATCAACCCCTACGAGTAAAACCGTGAATCAGTGGTGGCAATACTGGCCGAACTATTTCGACCCGACCCAGTGCGACAAGCTTATCGAACTCGCCAAGCAGATCCCGGAAACGACTGGACAGATCGGCCACGCCGCCAACCGGGCGATCACTGATACGAATGTGCGACGCAGTCGCTTGCGGTGGCTCCCTCGAAATGACTCCGCGTTCTACACCCTCTTCTGCACCGTGAACCAGTTGTTTCACGAGGCCAACAAGAATGCCTTTGGATTCGATCTCGATCGGTTCCACGAAGTGCAGTTCACCGAGTACCACGCCGAAGACCGGGGAGCTTACGGTTGGCACCACGATACCCAGTGGGCTTCCCCCAAGTTGATCCGTCGCAAGTTGAGTATGGTCGTCCAACTCAGCGAGCACAGTGACTACTCCGGAGGCAACTTTGAGATGCACCCGGAAGGCTGCGACGAGGTCGTGGACCCGGGCACCATTCGCTCCCGCGGTACCGTGCTCGTATTTCCCTCCTTCCTGCGGCACCGCGTGACCCCGGTCGAGGCGGGCGTGCGTTACTCCTTGGTAACGTGGATGGAAGGTCCCTTCTTCCGCTAGGTCACCCGTTCTCTATGCGTACACCCACCCGGCCCTGCCGGGTTTTTTGTGCCGGAAGAATACCCCTTCCACCCTCCCCGAGGAGCGATGCATGGTTGTTTCGCAGTGGAAATTTGTTGAGAAGTCGGAAGAGACGGATATCCTCGCCGCGTCGAAGACCGCTGGCAGGTCTTCAACATTCCCTTGCCTCGCTGTACCTATGGCAGGATGATCCAGCAACGCTGGCATCCCCTAGGTGTCTACCACGCGACAGGAATTTTGGCGGATAACCCTCGCCGTCCGGATCGCCCCGCTTGGTTTGCCGTTCCGGAGTCCCGCCGCTGCGAGCGGTCCTCCTGCCGCTTCTTCCTTTCGGACTTGGCTCGCTCGGCTGATTTCAACCTGTTCGAGCTTGTCCAAGCCTTTTGTACCGCCGACAACCGCCGGCGGGCTCGAGCCTACTTACAGATCGTGCAACATCACGGAGCGAAGAAATTTGATTGCTCGCCGCGGGAATTCACGGACCCGCAGTGTGTGGAAAATCGTTACCGAAACCATCCCTATGTTGGTCATTCCGTGATCTGACCGACGCTTCCCTTCAGAGCTACATGCCAGACAAGAATGTTCCCAAGCTGAAGATGAAAATACAGTCGAACCATGAGGTTACCACCATGGTTCGGATCTCCCAGATCGAAAATGGATTCATGCTGCGAGGCGGCCAACGACCCGTCCACTACGAGACCCTGGAGGAGCTTGCCGGGGCGGTCAAAGCCAGCGTGCTGGCTGCCGACTGGACTGCTACGGCTGAGTGATCCTGGCTCGTAATTCGTTCACACCCTTTCCATTCCAACTATATTGCAAATAGACGAGCACTAAAAATCGTCACTTTTGAACTCAAACTGGAGAAATGATTGTGGCTCGAGAAAAGAACACCACTGGTCGCACCAAGGTGGATATCCTTCGTGAATTTCTGCCGCAACACCCCCAGGCTTCTTACCGCGATGCGGTCGGGCACTTCAAGAAGCTCGGCCTGACGGTGACGGAAGCCCAATTCTACACCGCTCGACAAGAACTGAGGCTGCACAAGAAGCGACAGGCCAAGGCCTCTCGCCAAGTCAGCCAACCCGCCGGCCGCCAACTGGCGGCTGCCAAATCGGGCATCGGTGTCAGCACCGACCTGGCTTCCCGGATCACCCAAGAACATCAGGTGGAGTTGGGAGCAGTGCTGGAAGCCCGCAAGATCCTTTCGGAGGCCTGCCAATCGGCCCTTGCCAAGGTCGGCACCTCGGAGGCAGTTGGCGAACTGCTGGATGATGTCCGCCACGATTGTCCTATCGTGTAGCTTACATCGCGTCTGTGAATCCATTAAAAGGGGGCATGCCTACGGGCGTGCCCCCTTTTTCATTGACACCCATTTTTCGGAAAATCGAATGCTCAGTGGTAAAGCCATCGAGATGGCAACGCAGGCTCACCAGGACTACTTGCAATCCATTCAAAACAGCGACCCCTCCCGGAAGTCTCAAGCCCAGCAAGAAAGACTCCGGTTGAAACCTCGGATCGTGATCGACCCTTATCGTGCCGAACAGCTGAACCCCAATAGCTACAACTTGCGACTGGGCTCAAAGCTCTTGGTGTACGATCGCCAGCCTTCGGTGCGGAATCTGAAGGTGTCTACGAAAGACGGCCGGCGAGAATTCTCCCGCGATTCGACCTATACCCGCGACATCCCGTCCGCGGTTCGTCATTACACGGCCAGCCGACAACAAAAAGAACGGCCCATCGAACCGATCGAGCTGGCTCCCTGGTCAGACGTGTTGGACATGGCGAGACCCAATGACCATTATGAGCTGGATATCCCACCGGGAGGTCTGGTGCTGGTTCCCGGTAAGCTTTACCTGGGCAGCACGGTGGAACACACCGAAACGTACAACTTGGCTCCCTTCATCGAAGGGCGTTCCTCGGTGGGTCGGCTGGGAATGACCACCCATATCACCGCCGGCTTTGGAGATTGCTTCTTCAAGGGTTCCTGGACCCTGGAGATCACCGTGGTCGAGCCCCTGCGGGTCTACGCCGGAGTGGAAGTCTGCCAAATCGGCTATTCTCCGCTGGTTGGCGAAGCTACCGACTACCAGGGCAAATACCAAGGGCAACGCGAGCCCAAGCCGAGCCACTTGTGGCGGGATTTTCAACTGACCGAGAAATCCGACACCGAATAATCCCACCCTTCCATTCTTGTTTCCCCAGCTCACCTCGGTCTCGCACTGCAGCTTCAGTGCGATCACCCACATCCCGGTTCTCTGCAATGCGAACCTGGAACCCTGGATGAGCCTGACCCCCAATGAGATCTTTACCTAACGAGGGCAGATCCAACGAACCCGCGGCCAGGTAGTGCTGATGGGCTTAGGTCTGGGCTGGTCCGCTCGCCGCATCCTGGAGCGGAAAAAAGTCAAGCACCTCACGATCATCGAGAAAAACCAGCATGTGCTGAGCCGCTTCGGTCGCAGCCTGCAGCAAGACTTCGGTGACCGCGTCACCTTGACCCAGGACGATGCTTATGACGTCGACTGGCAACCCTTTGACGTCGCGATCTGGGACATCTGGGCCGCCTACGGCCAAGCCCAAGATGATCGCCACTTCCAGCAAATCAAGACAGCCATGCAGCAGGCCGGCAAAGTCTGCGAAGGCTGGGGGCAGAACATCTACAACGATTGACCAAATCTGGATTTTAAGCTCAGGAGATTTCCATGTTCCCTGTGGAACGACAAACCCAACTGGATCCGGTCCTAGCAAAGCTGCGGGATATTCCCGGGCTCGAACAGGTCGACCAGGACGACTTCGACAGCCAGGCGATCAACGCCTGGCTATACCTGCAACCCCGGGACACTCGCTCCCTAGGGTCGATCTTCCAGTTCGCGATCAGCACCAAACAGCTGCGGGTCCGGCTTCGCCGGATCTTCCGTGAACTGGGGATCGATTACCGCGTTACCGATTTCCCGGTCATGCGAACCGAATACATCTCGGTGCACGATCGCCGTCCGGGCGACCCCTCGCGACGCAAACTCGGATACGATCAAAGACGCTTCGGGATCGAGGTGTTCGTCTGACCGTACGCACTTACCCACCCCAACCGGAGGCAACGGAAATGATACCCCATCATCGCATCGTGGTGATCTGCCCGCTGACACGGCGATGGCTCTGCAACGATAACCAGTGGCGGCGGACCCACATGATCGGAGATCAACCCCGCCAAGTGAAGACCTTCCGCTACGCCCGAGCGGCCATGAAAGCAGGAGAGCGTTATCGGATCAAACCGGCCGATCCAGGGGATACCGTTAGCTCGATCAAGCATCTCTACCATCAAGATACGATCGATCCGGACGGCAACGTCGTTCGCCTGCGAGACTGATCCATGCAAGAGTCCAAACTTGGAGCCCTGGAAGTCGCGGCCATGATCGTGGTCTTCCTAATCGCCCTGCAATCCTGCCTGCAGTCCCGTGACCCGCAAGCCTCTACGGATCTCCAGATCTTACAAGCGGGTCGGCAGCAACTCCGGCAGCAAGCCGCCCCGCGAGCTCCCCTGCAGATCCTCCAAGAGAGGATCATCCGTCCCGGCCGCCAAGGAGCCACGTTCGGCTACGAAGCTCGTTACCGCGGCACCGCCGAGGACGGCTCCCGTCAACTGTTCTACCACTACGCCGAATGAGAATCCCATGAACGCTACCACACAAGAAAACAAAAACCTGCAGCAACTGCGTGACAGCGAGCACACGCATCTCACCCGGCTGTTCGGTCACTGGCGGAGACACCATAACATCCTCTGCACGGACCTTGCCAAGGCTCGCGTCGGGCAAGTCATCGGCTTCATCTCGGCCGCCGTCGATTTCGGGCAGCTCGAGTTGGCCAACCAGCTGGCCGACAGTTTCCTGGGACAGATCCAGCGACTGGCTCATCCGGACAACACCTACAAGCACTTGGTGCACAAGGAAACGGACGGCACGGAGATCACCTGTCAACTGCCGCACCACAAATGCATCCTGCATGACGACGGCACTCGCAACGGGTTCAGCTTCACGATGTTCCGGTTGATGAATCCGGAAGTTTTCGAGGAAAAATTCCAGGAGCAGCTCCAAGAACAGCTGCATTCACAATCCGGTACGTCCGATCCCTGCCAAGCAGCCATTCAGGCCTTGCAGATTCGCACGCACGTCAATCCCTATGACCGGTACTCCGAAGAACTCACCGAGTACCGGTTCGCGGGCGGTCAGCACCTGAAGTTCTACTACGTGCCGGCTTATCCGGGCGGGCTGCTCTACCACGGACCCGGCGGCGGCGAGGTGATGGCCATCACCTTGGAATCGGCCCCGGTCTTCTGGTCCATCCACACCTAACAGTTGATGGAGGTTAAAGCAGCTATCAATAAAGTTGTAAAAACTTGATAAAACCTACTTGACAAAGGAGTATTAAATGCGTATACTAAGA
>Ga0136558_1001108_pt1 | contig 14110 bp, 11 predicted proteins | sample AntRauTorckE6833_FD_101391 | JGI IMG/M metagenome (GOLD analysis project Ga0136558, IMG submission 101391) | Saline lake microbial communities from Rauer Islands, Antarctica - Metagenome Torckler E6 #833 | ecosystem: Environmental > Aquatic > Non-marine Saline and Alkaline > Saline | place...
AGTTTCAAAGCTGGGATCAAGCGGAAGCAGAAAAAGGCTGCAATGAGTGAAAGCTATCTAGCTACAGTCCTTGCGGGATAAGGGGTTTCATGCGTTTTCCCTGCCCGGAGCGGTTTCCTGCCTTTTTTACTCTGCATGGCAAAAAATACAAAATCAGTTTGGAGAAGCTTAATGAGTAACAAGATCAGTATTGCAGGTCGTTCAATTAGTCCAAACAATCCTCCTTATATCATTGCTGAAATGTCAGCCAACCATAATGGCGACATTAATACTGCCTATCGGATTATTGAAGAAGCCAAGAAAGCCGGGGCAGATGCGGTAAAAATGCAAACCTATCGGCCTGATACACTGACATTGAAATCCGATCTACCAGATTTCCAAATAACCGAGGGCTTGTGGGCGGGCCGTACACTCTATGATCTCTATGAATGGGCTCATACCCCCTGGGACTGGCACAAGCCTTTATTTGAGCATGCCCGCAAGCTGGGTATCACAATGTTCAGCTCGCCCTTTGATACCACGGCTGTTGACCTGCTCGAAGACCTGAACGCACCCGCCTATAAAATTGCCAGCTTTGAAGTTGTTGATCTACCGTTGATCCGTTATGTGGCGGCCACTGGAAAGCCGATGATCATCTCAACCGGTATGGCTGATGATGAGGAAATCCAGGAAGCGATCACCGTCGCCCATGAAGGTGGCTGCAAAGAATTGGCCATCCTCCACTGTGTCAGCGGCTACCCGGCCCCCGCAGAAGACTATAACCTGCGCACCATAGGCGACATGATAAACCGCTTTGGTTTGGTCACTGGGCTATCTGATCACACGCTCGACAACACCACCGCTATTGCCAGCGTAATGCTCGGCGCATCTATTATCGAAAAGCACTTCACCCTGGATCGCAATGCTGGTGGGCCTGATGATAGTTTTTCCCTGGAACCTAAAGAACTCAAAGAATTGTGCAAAGATAGCAAAACAGCCTGGAAAGCTCTTGGAAAAGTCGATTATGGGCGTAAATCCAGTGAACAGGGCAATATAAAATTCAGAAGATCCCTCTATTTTGTGAAAGATATGAAAGCCGGTGAAGTGATTACTGAAGACTGTATTCGCAGTGTAAGGCCGGGGTATGGGTTGGCACCTAAATTTTATGATGAATTAATTGGAAAAAAAGTTAAATATGATATTAGTTACGGAGCGCCTGTAAAAAAAAGAATTGATTGATCAGAAAAAAAATGATTATAATTGGTTTATGCAAGTTCCATAACGTCAGTTTAGACGAAAGAAGACGAAACCAATAAAGATGAATAAAAAAAACAGTAAAAGTTTCGAGAATTTACTTATTGTAGACATAAGGTCAAAGCAAAAAAAAATAAATATTGAAAAATATGTGCTTAGAAATACTTGCGTGCTGTCTTTGAACCCATATTCAAGTTTTTTGCTTAGCAATGAGAATATAGATTTTATAAAATTTCATGATTTGATTTCATTAAGTGAATTTCGTGAAAAAGTTTTCAGGGAATATACGAAAACAGAAGAGGTGTTTAAATCTTTTGATGATTTTAGCTTCTTGTTTAGAGATGCCGCTTTTTTTATTACATATGATGTGTATGTGAAAGAATTGATAGATTACATAGAAACCGTGAAAAAAAATAAAATAAAAGTCCATTACATATCAGACAAAGATAGTCATGAGGAAAAATGGGTAAACTCAAACTTCTTTTCAAGCAACAATCTCATTGATAGGTTCATAACTGTATCCTGCCAGGATAAAGGTTTTTATTTTTTCAACAGTTGGCTAGAAAAAATAAATAGAGTTCGACACACCAGGAATGTTTTAAAAAGATTAATATCAAGATATTTTACAAAAAAAGACATGTGTTTGCCCAGTGATATGGCAAATTTTAATGATTATTTTTATAAAATGGGAAAAATCACAACAAGAAAAAAAATAGATGAGGGCGTGATAAATAACCTCGCCAAGGAATTGGATAAGGTTTTCGTTGATAATATATTTTCATCTGAGTTAAAAAAAATAATTGAAAGAATTAAAAGTAATTTAAAAAAATCTGATGAAATAACAGGTAAAATTAAGCCATTTTCATTTTTGTCAAACACAAAAAAATATGTCGAGTTTCTCGTAAATAAAGAAAACAATATACCTAACATTTTCATTCAGCATGGAAGCTATCTTCAAGAAAATATTTTTTTAAGATATAATGAGATATATCCTGCAAGTTTAAATCTTGTCCTAAATGATTTTACTAAGGAACTATTTGAAAAAAGAGGTGCTAAGCGTGTGCATGCAATTGGTAGTATAAAATTCAATTACGCCATAGTTGAAAATAGAAAAAAATATGATTACTTGTATATAACATACTGTACAAGCTATAACTATGCAGGCACCTATATTGGAAATAAAGAAATAAATGTTTCAGCAGATGCTGATAACATATATGAAAGACACAAGAAAGTTATAGAGTTGTTTGGTACAAGATTTAAAGAGAAAAAAATTTGCATTAAGATACAACCAGGAATTATGACAGGTGCGATGCTTTATGTACCTTTGATGGAATTAAGCAAGAAGTACTCAAATGTTACAATAGAATTTTCGACACCAATACAGAAAATAATATCGCATTCAAAATATATAATTAGTGACTACTTCTCTTCTGAGTTTATAAATAGAGAAATACATTATAAAAGAGATATTATTTTGTTCAAAGGAGCGCCAACTCGTATGCCTCAAGAAATTATTGAGGATATGAATAAGATGTTTATCTTGGTGGAGACAATACAAGACTTGGAACACAAGGTTGAAAGAATTAAAGATATATCCATGAATCGGGTGAGGCACAGAGATATTATAGAGTACTACTCATCTAAAGATTGCGATACAAAAAGAATAGTACCACGAATACTGGACGAAGTTATTCATGGCTGAAGATAGCCTAAAAAAAAGGTATACAATAAAACTGCTAGCAAATATTGTTAGCGGTATTATAGGGGCAATTACTGTTGCAATAGTTCCAAAGGCACTTGGTCCAGTAGCTTATGGTCAGTTTACCTACTTACAACAATTTTTTGCTAAAGCTTTAGGTTTTTTAGATATGGGAAGCTCTATAGCATTTTTTACAAAGCTTAGTGCTAGGTCAGATCGAAAAGAGCTTATTGCATTTTATTTACTATTTAGCCTATTAATCTTATTATTAATTTGCGGATTTGTATATTTTAGTGATGCATTTGGAATTATCAATGGTATAATTCCAGGTATATCAATTAATAATGTTTACCTTGGTTTGTTTTTTGGGTTTTTAACATGGTTTACACAGGTATATATTAAAATATCTGATGCTTATGCATTAACAGTATCTGTAGAGTTAATAAAAGCAGTTCATAAAGTTTTATCGCTATTGCTACTAGTGTTGTTCATCTATCAGTTATCATTTGATCTTAAGTTGTTTTTTTACTACAATTATATCGCAATTTTTTCCTTCCTAATTATTATCACTATTGTGTTTGTAAAAAAAAGGGTATTTGCAAGAGTTATCAGTGCTAGATTTTCATTTAAAAATTTAAGTAAAGAGTTTTATAGCTATTGTAGTCCTCTTTTTGTATATAGCGTAATAGGGCTTCTTGCAGGAATATTTGATATATGGCTACTTCAAACGATATCAGGTAGTGAACAAATGGGGTATTATGGCTTAGCCTACAGTTTAGCAGCGATGTGCTTTTTATTTACAAGTGCTATGACACCAATAATAACAAGAGAGTTTAGTAAATCCTATGAGCAGAAAAATATTGAAGCTATGAGAAAGCTTTTTTATAGATATATTCCTATGCTTTATAGTGTAGCTGCATATTTCTCTGTTTTTATATCAGTGCAGAGTGAAAATGTATTGATGATATTTACTGATGAGCAGTTTGAAGATGTATATTTTGTTCTTGTTATTATGGCACTTTATCCAATTCATCAAACCTACGGACAGCTAAGTGGAAGCATTTTTTATGCTACAGGCCAAACGAAACTAATGAGAAACATGGCGCTTTTTACAATGCCGCTTGGAATGCTTATAGCTTTAATATTTATTTACCTGCTGGAATTAGAGGCGATAGGATTAGCTTCAAAGATGATAATTGGCCAGCTTATTGGTGTGAACATCCAGCTATATTTCAATGCGAAGTTTCTAAGCTTAGATATAAAGCACTTTGTCTGGCATCAAATTTATGCAGTGATGTTTTTTATGCTATTCGCAATTATATCGGGCATGCTAGTTAGCATGGACTCGGCATTAATAGACTTTATAGCTTCAGGTTTAATTTATACTTTATTTGTTGCTATATTCTCTTATGTATTCCCACAAGTATTTTCGATAAACAGAAATGAATTAGAGCTTATTTTAAAAAAAGCATTCAAAAGATTTGAGAGAAGATTATGAATATAAAAGTTCTTGACTGCACGTTGCGAGATGGTGGTTATATTAATGATTGGGATTTTAAGGATTCACAAATAGCAAAGATTTTATCTTCATTAAAAAACTCTCGTATCGATGTAGTCGAATGTGGATATTTGAATGACAAAATATCAAACTCTAAAGACACGACATTATTTTCTAGCACAAAAGATGTAGATAAATTCCTAGATATATTTGAAGATGATGTACAAAAGGTAGTGATGATAAATCATGGTGATTATCACATTAAAAAACTACCAAATAAAGATAAAACAAAAATTGATGGTATACGTCTTGCATTTCACAAAGAAAAGCTAAATACCGCGATCAATGAAGCACAGCAGATAATTGCATTAGGCTATAAGTTATACTTCCAGCCTATGGTGACTAAGAATTATTCAGATCTTGAATTTTTGTCAATGATAGAGAAAATTAATAAACTGATGCCATATGCGTTTTACATTGTTGACAGCTTCGGTTCAATGACATTGGATGAATTTAATAAATACTTGATACTGGCAGATTCGAATCTAAATCTAGATATTTCCCTTGGATATCACTCACACAACAATATGCAGTTAGCTTTTTCAAATGCTGTAAGTATGTGTGGTATGAACCTCAAAAGAGAAATTATTATCGATGCAAGTATCTATGGTATAGGAAGAGGTGCAGGAAATCTCAATACCGAGCTCATTGCAGATTTTTTAAATAAATCACATAAAAAAGATTATGATACATTACCACTTCTTGAGATTATAGATGAACTATTGAGTGCATTGATGAAAAAGATACCTTGGGGCTTCTCTCCAGCACAATTCCTTTCGGCGTCATACAATTGTCATCCAAATTATGCGACTTATCTTATAAATAAAAATACGAATCATATAGTGGGCATTAAAAAAATATTGGGTAAAATTCCAAATGAAAAAAAAGCATCATTCGACAAAGAATTAATAGAAAATCTATATATTGAATTTGTATTACAAGCAAACTCAAGCTTAAAGAACCAGCTTGCCTTAGATAAATCGAAAAACATTCTTCTCATAGCGTCTGGAAAAAGTGTAAATAACAATAAAAATATAATAAATGCAAAAATAAATAATGATAAGTATATATCAATTGCATTGAATCATACGCCAAAAGAACAAACTGATTTCTATTTTTTTACAAATAAAAAAAGATTTGATGAATTTAGTGAAAAAGTAGATTTAAATCGGACAGTCATTACGAATAATATATCTACAGATTTAGATGTACTTGCGGTTCTGGACTTTAAGTCGCTAGCTTTCACGAATGACAAGCTAGTGACAAACGTAGCTGCTGTTATGCTTAATTATTTGATTTCATGCGGAATAAATGAAGTTGAAATAGCAGGGCTTGATGGATATGAGCCAACGTTGGATAACTATAACTACGATGAAACTGCTTTTATAACTGATCAAAAAGCATTATTGGAAGAAAATGAATCTTTACGAGAAGCTTTGCAATCTTTACAGAATAAAATTAAAATAAATTATGTAACACCATCTATTTATAAAAGAAGTATGGATCTAAATATTATAGGTGTTATACCTGCTCGATACAAATCAACCAGGTTTAAAGGAAAGCCACTATGTATGATAAAAAATACTCCCATGATCAAAAGAGTATACAATCAAGCCAGGAAATCAAAACTTCTTGATAAATTGGTAGTGGCCACTGATAATGAAGAAATACAAAAATATTGTGAATCAGAAAGTATACCAGTCGTAATGACAAGTGAAGACTGCTTAACAGGAACAGACAGATTATATGAGGTATCCGAGATTGAGCATTATGATTTATATGTAAATATTCAAGGTGACGAGCCCGTTATTGATCCAAAAAGCATCGATGAAGTGGTAGCGGATTTTAAAAAACATGGTGATAAGTACATAGCGTATAATCTGTATAAAAAAATAAACGATAAACACGAGGTTAATAGCTCAACAATAATAAAAGTAATTGTTAATGAGAGTGATGAATTGGTGTATATGTCCAGGTTGGCTGCACCATTTAATAAATCAGGAAACAATATAGTATATAATAAGCAAGTATGTGTCTATGGTTATACAAAAGATGCATTAAAGATATTTTCTTCAAAGCCTAAAACATTAAATGAGAAGCATGAAGACATAGAAATACTCAGATTTATAGATATGGGCTATAAAGTAAAAATGAAGGAAACAGACGTTGATTCAATAGCAGTAGATATTCCTGATGATGTGTTAAAAGTAGAGAAGTATCTAGATATAAATGGGTTGGATTAATGATAAAAAATATATTGTTTGATTTTGATGGTGTTATAGTTGATAGCATGCCAATTAGAGACCTTGGCTTCAGAGAGATATTTAAGGACTATGATGAATATCTGGTAGAAAAGCTTATCAAATACCATAATATCAATGGTGGCCTTTCGAGATATGTGAAAATTAAGTATTTCTATGAAGAGCTATTAAAAGAGAATGTAACTAATGAGAAAGTCGAAGAACTAGCTGCAAAGTTTTCTGAGATTATGAAAGAAAAACTTGTGAACAAAGACAACCTAATTGTCGATACAATTAGGTTTATAAAAAATTATTACAATAAATACAATTTGCATATTGTCTCTGGGTCTGATGGTGTTGAACTTAAATATTTGTGTGAGATGTTAAAAATAGAAAAGTATTTTCTGACCATAAATGGTTCACCTACACCTAAAACAGAATTGATAGCTAAAATACTTCAAGAATATGAATACTTAAATATTGAGACAATACTTATAGGTGATAGTATCAATGATTATGAAGCAGCACAAAGCAACAGTATTGATTTTTACGGATATAACAATATACGGCTAATTGATTGCTCTAAAAAATATTTAAACAACTACATGGTGTTTGAATGAACTATTTAGTGACAGGTGCTGCAGGATTTATTGGTACAGTAATAGCTAAAAAACTAATAGAGCAAGGACATAGCGTTACTGTGATAGATAATCTATCAACGGGGAGTCTATCAAATATTCCTAGTGAAGCTCAGTTTATCCAAGGTGATGCAGCTTGTGAAACTACAATTAAAATGCTAGGTAATGCTAATTTTGATGCGATATTGCATATCGCTGGTCAGTCATCTGGGGAGGTTAGCTTTGAAGACCCTACGTATGACTTAAATTCCAATGTGACTTCTACAGTAAAGCTTCTTGACTATGCTAAAAATACTGGATGCAATCGATTTATATATGCAAGTACAATGTCAGTATATGGAGAACAAACAGGAAAGGAGAGGTTTAGCGAGTTAGATGTTACGAACCCAAAGTCATTCTATGCGGTGGGTAAATTAGCCAGTGAACAATATATGAAAATTTATAAGCAGGAATATGATATAAACTTCACCTCATTAAGATATTTTAATGTTTATGGTGCTGGCCAAAATCTTGATAATCTAAAACAGGGTATGGTGAGCATATACCTTAAGCAATTTATGGATTGTAATTTTGATAAAGTAGAAGTCAAAGGTTCACTAGAAAGATTTAGAGATGTTTCTTATGTAGATGACATTGCGGATGTGACGATCGAATCAATTAAAAACGAGTTGTACTATAATGAAATTATAAATGTTGGCAGTGGAGTTAAAACCACTGTTGCTGAAATGATCGGTTTAATGAAAGAGTTGCTTAACTCAGATAAAGAGGTGACTATTTCGGGAGGTAACCCAGGTGATCAATTTGGTATATATGCAGATAACAGAAAATTAAAAAAAATATATAAAAAGAAATTCACTAGTTTTAGTTGTGGTTTAAAATCGATGATTGATTGGATAAAAGATGAAGAATGATATTTTATATATTCTAGACGAAGATAATGCTAAAATACCAAAAGAGAGCAAGGTTGTATTTTTAAAAAAAGATAGTGAAGAGTTCAAAAATCGAATAAAAGTCGTCCAGGAATTTACTGAATATCAAGATTGCTTTAGGTGCAAACTGTTAAGCTTTAATAAGAAGGTCTTTGAGAAGTTACGACCTTTGATCGAACAAGACGAAGAATACAAATACTTAACCAGCTCATTGTTTTTTGAAAAGTCTCCGTATAAAACATCCTATGTTTATAATTTTTACAAGTTATATATTGTTGCCAACTATATTAAAAAAAACAAAATAAAAAAATTATACTTGAAGTCAGAACAAAATATTATAATAGATTTTTTCACAAGATTCTCAGAAACAAATGGTTTAACGATTGTTTCTCAAAACAGAAAAAAGAAAAAGAAAAATATAAAAAATCTTGTTTTAAGTAATTTTTACTTATCTGCGTTATTTATTTTTGGAAGAGAGATAAAAAAAATATTCAAAGCAGCAAAAAAAAATAAAAAAACACATGATAAACTAGCAGTTTCATACTTTCCGAACTACTACTTTGAAGAAAAAGAATTTATTAGTAATTATTATGGGGATGTATCAAAAAAAATCAATAAAGAATACGATTGGCTTTTTATTTATGTTCAGGATCTCAAAAAACTAGAAAAAGAAATCGGCGTGTTAAACTATAATAATTTTGAAAGTTTCAACTTTATTGACTCTTTCTTTTCGATTAAGGATATAGCTTACTCACTAAAAAAATCTTATAGAGTTCATAAGAAATTAAAAAAAATACAAACATCAAATCTCTTTATTTTTGATTCTGTTAATTATTTAGATATATTAACTGATGATTGGAAGAAAACACTTTCATCAGTGTTGATTGACACAATTGTTTTTGAGAAAAAATTTGAAAATTTTCTTGAAAATAATAAATATAGTGAAATAATTTATTTGATGGAATATCAACCCTGGGAAGATATGCTAAACAAAGTCGCAAGAAAAAAAAATATCAGACTAAAAGGGGTAACACATTCTGTCATTCGCCCAAACCTTATGAATTACCATCATGAAACAGTTTTGCATGAACATATTAATACACCTGATTTGGTAGGTTCAAACAGCATAATAAGCGATAAAATATTTAGAAAAAATGGTTTTGATGAACATCAGGTCCGACCAATTGAGGCACAAAGATTTATCTACCTGTCAGATAAAATAAAAGATAATCCAGATTGTTTAAATAAGCTTTTGATAACAACCTCTATTGATTTTGATGAAACCGAAGAACTACTAATAAGTTTCTCGAAAGCATACAAAAAAGATACATTCAAAAAGATTTTTATTAAACCACACCCTTATTTAGATGTAGAAAAAATTATTAAAAATATAGATGATTTTCCAGAATATACCATTCTTAGCGGAAATATGAATGAAGCATTTAAGAAGGTCGACACTGTGTTAACAGCTAATAGTTCTTCCGTATTATTAGAGTCTATTCTGAATAATAAAATTACCATAACACTTTTTTCATTACGTAGTCTCCCAATGCCTGCTATAAACGAGCATCAGTTTCTTAATGTTGCTACAAGTATTGAGAGTTTGAAAAATATATTAAGAAAAAAAAATGATAGAAATATTAAACCCGATTTTAAAAACTTTTTGTATCTAAATAATGACTTCAAAATGTGGGCTGAGTTTTTAGACCTTGCGGAATTTAATGATGATTGAAAAAAAGATATTAGTAACAGGTGGTGCTGGATTTATAGGAAGTCATCTTTGTGAAAGGCTATCCAAAAATAAAAATAATAAAGTATATAGTTTAGACAATTACTTTACTGGAAGTGATAGTAATCATGTAGATAATGTCAAATATATTAGGGGTGATACCGTAGATATCGCTAACTTGGTAGATTTTAATCCTGATATCGTTTATCACCTCGGGGAGTATAGTAGAGTAGAGCAAAGTTTTGATGATATGGAAAAAGTGTGGAGATATAACAAAGATGGCATCTTCGCAGTACTAGAATTTGTACGGAAAGCTGGTTGTAAGATTCTTTATGCCGGTAGCTCAACAAAATTTGGAGATGGTGGGCTTGGAAGAAGTGCCTCGCCTTATGCTTGGACAAAAGCATCTAATACTGAGTTGGTAGAAAACTATGGGATTTGGTATAACGTACCTTATGCTATTACCTATTTCTATAACGTTTATGGTCCAAGAGAAATACAGACAGGAAAATATGCCACACTTATAGCTCTTTTTAAAGAGAAAATGAAATATAATCTCCCCCTAACAATCGTTAGCCCAGGTACACAAAAAAGAAACTTTACTCATATCGACGATATTGTTGATGGGCTTATCCTGGTTGGAGAAAATGGATATGGTGATGAGTTCGGAATTGGTAGTGACGAAGCCTTCACTATTAAAGAAGTAGCAGAACTATTTGGGGGCGAGATACAGATGTTACCCGAAAGAAGAGGGAACAGAATGAGTGCTGAAGTAATAAGTGATAAAACAAAGGCGCTAGGATGGAGGTCGAAGAGATCATTGAAAGAGTATATTGAAGAACAGAGGCAAAAATGTTGGAAATAAATAAGCAAGCTCAGCCTGTTGTTTCAGTAATAATTCCACTTTACAACTCTGAGAAATATATTGCAGATACAATTGATAGTGTAGTAAATCAAACTTATCAGAATTGGGAAATGATCATAGTCGATGATTGTTCGATAGACCGAAGTATTAATATTGTTAAAAAGTATGAAGCAAGAGATAATCGAATAAAATTAATCGAATCTGATTCAAATTTTGGAGGACCAGCAAGACCTCGAAATATCGGACTTAACAACGCAAAGGGACGTTATATTGCTTTTTTAGATGCTGATGATATCTGGCTTAGCGACAAGCTAGCTGTACAAATAGATATTATGACTAAGTATAACTTAAGCTTCACAAGCACAGGCTGCTCATTAATTGATCACCAAGCAAGACCGTTTAAATTGAATAAGCTTAGTGATATGTATAATAAAATATCGGCCAAAAAAACTTTATGCGATTTGATAAAAAATAATTTCATCTTGACATCATCGGTTTTAGTTGAAAAGAAAATTATTGATTTTTTTTCAGAAGATGAAAAGCTTGTTGCTGTAGAAGATTATGACTTATGGCTAAGAGCTTTAAAAGACAACATAGACGATTATATGTTTATTGATAGTGAACTTATTATGTATAGAGTGCTAGATAGTTCTATTTCGGAGAGAGGTAGTGCTTTTAAACAAGAAATCAAGGCGAACTTGGTGATATGTGCCTTTTTACTTAATAATACCAAGTTTATCAACTGCTGGTTAAAGAGGATATTGATGAACTTTGTTGTTAGACGAATATTGGGTAAATAAAATTGGATTTCTCTATAAGCAAGAATAGGTTTATATACCTTTTTTTAGTGTTTGCTTTATATTTAAGCATTTTGTTACCTATACTAAGGGGATTAGCAAGAAGCATCTATTTGGATTTTGAGTTTTTTGTTATCCTATTCTCACAGGGAGTTGTTTTTTTAGGACCATTAGCCATACTGTTTTGCGTGCGGTTGAATACTATTAGATCTCTACTGATTATATCTCTTTTTTTATATGTATTTATTGTTCAACTGGTTGCCGAATATTTTGTGGTCAGCGAATTTTTTCTCGGCATCAAGAACTTATTTGGTGCACTGGTTTACATACCCATTGTACATCATTTGATTAAGAACTACGATTGCTTTAATTTCAAAATTGAAAAGCATATAAGAGTTATTTTTATCCTTGCTATAAGTATAGCTGGATTTGAGCTTATATCAGCTCTCATCCCCAACAGCTTTGATTCTACTTTTACCTCATTGGCTTATAACGATGTTCTAAGAAACTCAGAAGGACGACCTTTGGGCATAATGCTAAATGTTCATTATCAAGGGATAATTCTGGCAATGGCTTCAATTTATTATTATGTGAATAGAATTTATTCGTTGTCTTTAATAGCAATTGTAGTCCTTGTATTAGCTAATATTAAAACCTGGACAGTTGCACTTTTATTAGTTATCGTTTTTTATTTTTTTAAAAATTTGTTCAAACCAAAGATCAGTGAAATATTTATTGTTTGTATTTCTATTTTAGCGCTACCTGTCCTTGTGTTTACTGTTTTTTCAGGTGTTGTTGATCACTATTCTGCTGCATTTTCCAGCTCATCATACGCAATAAACCTTATGAAGGATCTATGGTTTAGTTTGTTTTCAGTAATGGAAGAAACACTGATACCAATTGGTTTTTTTTCTCAAGGACAAGAAGCTATCAATGCATACTCTAAATATATGAAATATACAGATGCTTATTTTATTTTTAACCTTTATCAAGTTGGTGTAATAGGCATGCTTCTTTATTCCTTTGTTTTATTTTACACTTTGATGAAGAGGCATAAATATTCTTCGATAACTTTATTGTCAGTATTTTCAATAGTGCATACGAATCCAATTGTAGTTCCTGGTATTTTAATCATAGTTACCTATTTTGGATATTATTATATTTTTGAAAATTCCGATACTCGAACTTTATTAAGGGGTAGTAAGTGAAGAATATCGTTATATTAGGTGGAGCAAGAGACTACCATGCTATGGATTGGTATAGATCTGTCAAAAATAACATTTCCAAAAGGAAGTTGACTTTTCTAACTGATATGGTAGGTGGAGAAGGTTTTGATATCATTGTTGATAAAGATGATAATATCGAAAATCTTTTTATTATAGATAAGCTTCTTTTTTCCAAGCAGTCAAAAATTGGTAATGTATGGAGGAACTTAATAAAGATTCTCGTTTTGCCTATACAAGTATATTGCCTTAAAAAACATTCAAAAAAGTCCCCGGCCACTATATACCATGCACACCCTATGTATTATATGCTTCTAAGTTGGCTTTCAGGTGTCGACTTTATTGGGACTCCGCAAGGAAGTGAAATCCTTGTGAGAGCCGAAAGGTCAAGACTTTATAGGTACTTCGCAGTAAAATCTCTTCAAGCAGCAGAATTCGTTACCGTAGATTCTGTTAGTATGAGAGATAAGATACTTGAATTGAGCGGTATAGAGGCTGTTATTGTACAAAACGGAATTGATATAAAAGCATTGTCAAAGTTTACCGATTCTGCAATTGAAAGAGATAAAGTTGCATCTGTTCGCGGGATGACAGACCTGTATAGAATCGACACTATTTTAGCTTCAAGGAATAGATCGGATTGCGGTACACCCATTAATTTCATTTATCCGTTTAGTGAAGAAGCTTATAGAAATAATGTTAAAAGCATGTTTGGTGCTTATGATAAAGATCTAGGAAGACTCGATAAAGAGAGTATGTATCGATTGTTATCACAATGCAGGCTGGTAATATCAATACCAAAAAGTGATTCATCTCCTAGAAGTGTTTATGAATCAATTTTTTTAGGAGCATGTGTCGCAATTACGCATAATAGATACTTTGATATGCTGCCTAATTGTATGAAGCAGAGGATATACCTAGTAGATCTTTCAAATGAACATTGGTTTGATGAAGCCGTAGCATTTGCAGATGAAATTTCAAAAATTAATTACGTGCCTTCAAGTGTAGCGTTGGAAATGTTCGATCAAGAAATTTCTATGCAAAAAGTTATAGAAAATCTATACTAAATCCAAAGAGTATTAAAGAATGAATTATATGCAATATAAGATGTGTGCGAACTGTGTAATGGATACAACTGATTCTAAAATATCTTTTGATGCTGATGGTATGTGCGATCATTGTCAAACCTATTATAG
>Ga0136558_1001128_pt1 | contig 13941 bp, 11 predicted proteins | sample AntRauTorckE6833_FD_101391 | JGI IMG/M metagenome (GOLD analysis project Ga0136558, IMG submission 101391) | Saline lake microbial communities from Rauer Islands, Antarctica - Metagenome Torckler E6 #833 | ecosystem: Environmental > Aquatic > Non-marine Saline and Alkaline > Saline | place...
GATGTCTCAGATGAGGGCACACTCGTTTTCGTTGATAATTTACAGCCATTTACACCTTCTGTTCGGCTCGAAACCAAAAGCAAAAGAACAACCGATCGATGGGTTGCCCCGTTCGGTAATTACAAGATTTTAAAAGACAAAGTTCACGCGTTAGCAGTTGGCAACGAACTTCTAAGACAAATCGCCAACGTGGAACCAAGCATAATCCAATTCGAAGGCCTCGATTAATACAAAGCGAAATGACAACTTTTCCTTCGTAGATGCACACCCCAAAAGACAATTAGCCCTACTGTAGATTAATCAGTCATCGATGATTCTGTCTCGACGGGTTCTTCGCTATTGGTGTTTTCTTCTTCGTCAGAACCGCTGTCATTACGTCTAGGTTCTTCATCTGCATCAGATTCCTCTTCTGCCGTTTGTTGTTGCACCTGCGTATCTTCTGACTCGTCCGTATCTGTTGATTCACTTTCTGGTTCTGGTTGAGGCTCAGGTTGCTCTTCTACTTGTACTTCTAGTTGAGGCTCAGGTTTCGGTTTCGGCTTTGGTGGAATAATGTCGAATTCAGCGATGCGTTCCCAATCACTGTCGTATATCAAGTAAAAGCCTTCGTATCGATCAGGCTTATCATAGTTGCTGACTCGCATTCGAACGCCCTTATCATTGCCAACGTTAATTTCATCTGCCTCTATGGCGGCATGACCAGGATAATCATGTTGTATGTCTATAAGTACCTGCGTAGGTATATGAACACCATCGATAACGGATATTATTGAATCCGCGTATTTGTTTTGCTTGTCCGACCTAACTAGTTCGGTTTGCTCGGCCGTCGCACTACTAAAAACAAACATAAGTGGTATAGTCAGCGCTGCTAGAATAATTTTCTTCACGCTCGGTCCCTCCGTAGACTTGTGTACGAAGTATAGGTGCGAGAAATTACCTAGACTATAATATATTTAACAGAGTTTAAAATGTATGGAATAGTAATAGCTGCTAATCGTGCCATGATTTATCAGTATTGCTTTACAATAATCAGTAATGATAGAGGTAAAAACAGAGCGCATATGGACATTGTCGCGTAATGACAAAATAGTACCCCGCATTGGCGAGGTATGTTTTGACATAGATGAGATCATTACGGACACAACCGACGCTAAACGGGCCATTACGATAACCAAAGGCCTGCGACCACGTGATTTTGCTGTGTTCCTTAGTTTTCCGAGCTTCGACCTAGATAAAGAAGATACGGCCGATGCGGGGTACTTAGTTGGCGATGTAGATGCTTCGGACGGTTCAGGCGTCATCGTTCACGGCGACAAGGTAGAGCAGTGCCCAAAAGACTGGGCGACGGGGCGTATTATGGACACCTGGGCGTACCTAGAAACAATAGAACCAAACATTTTTGATGATTTTACCCTAAAGGCCCTCGGCGAACACATCCGCAAACGTAATAACCATCTCATTTAAATACATCATCGGAATTTTCGATGTAATCCTTGTCTAAAAATATGTGTGGAGGCACGAGGTAAATTTCTTTACTGTCATTACTCGTCGTTATTGTAGAATGAATATCATACATAACCGTATTGACTGGAGGCGACATGAAAGTCTGGGCGACAATCACAATCTTAGTAGTAGCAACACTCGGAATATTTGGCATACATCATACAGTTCAAGCGGCTGATTATAGGTCCAACGACAATGTAACAGTTGGTGGTGACGAAGTTATTCAAGATGATCTATTTGTTGCCGGCACAAATTTACAGATAGACGGGATCGTCGAAGGCGACGTGTACGCGGCCGGGGAGCAAATTATTGTAAACGGGCAAATTGATGGGGATTTAATTGTGGCCGGTTCGACTATCACCGTTAATGGAGACATTGGCGGAAGTATCCGCGCCGTCGGACAAAACTTGAATATTTCAAACGCAGACATCGGCGGTGGGGTATCGTTCTTTGGCTCATCAATGATCTTAGGCTCTGAAAGTAGTATTGGTAATGGCTTAGTTTTCTTCGGGGAAAGCCTGACTGTAAACGGCAGCATCCAGCATGGTATAGCTGGCTACGGCTCACGCGTGAGCATAAATGGCTCAGTCGGTACCAATTCCAGCATTTCCGCAGAAACACTACGTATAGACGAGAATGCAGTTATAGCAGGGAACATCGAGTATCGTTCGAATGATGAGGCTGTCATTGCCGACGGCGCAGAAGTCGCGGGCGACGTAACCCGTACAGGAGAGCTTGAACGTTTCGCCATTAACTGGCAAGTAGGACAATCTGTATTCACTCTCTGGTCATACCTAGCTGCATTATTCGTGGGAATTGTTTTGCTTTTTATGGCTCGACGACCACTCGCCGATACTGCAACTGTCGTCCAGACCCGGCCATTCGCCAGCTTTGGTATAGGACTACTAGGAATGCTCTTAGTCTTTCCTCTTGGGCTAGTCTTCTTGGCTACGGTCATTGGCATACCACTAGCCATACTATTGTGGATCGCTTTTGGTGTTGTGTTGTACCTCAGTAAATTCTTCGTCGGTATTGCACTTGGTCGGGCAATCGTGTCGCTTCTAACCGGCAAGGGCGCACCACGCCTGTTCGTTAGTTTCTTTGTTGGCTTGAGTGCACTATACATCCTCAACCTCATCCCAGTCCTTACGGTGCTTGTCTCTCTCATCATCGGGGCACTAGGCCTCGGCGCAGTAATACTCCGCGTCTTTAACGGAGTACGTAACCAGCACGTAGCACCAACTAAAAAATAGGTAATATTTGATGTATGGACGGGTTCCGCAGCCAGAGCCCCTCCAGGCTCATCAAAACTGATGCCTGTCTTCAGCTTATGGAGGAGTCAAGCTATTTCTTTGCATCCCACCCAGGCTTTGGCTTCACTGATTTGTATCTGCTAGCGACGTCAGTTATGTTTTGAGGATGTCTGAGCGGAGCGAGTTCCGCAGAAACTGATTGATGGAGCTGGGGGACATAAGTCAGGTGAAGACAACCGCCTGTCGCCTTTTGGTTTCCGTTTTAGCGAAATAAAATGAAAGAAACTTGGTTCTTTGAAGAAGAACAACCTTCCTACGTTAGTAGAATTTAGCGACCGCCTCCACCGCCTCCACCTCCGCCCCCACCTGATCCTCCACTGCTAGAGAAACCACTACTCGAAGACGACGTTGCTGCGGAACTAATCCCCGACATGGCACTCGTAAAACTACTTGAATTGAATGCGCCACTACCTGCGCACCAATACGGTGTTTCATTCCGCTGTTCGTAATAGGTGCCGAGTTGCTTAAACCACTGCTTTTCTTCACCTAACAATACGGCGTAGGGAAGTAGCTTTTCATAGAGCTTGATTACTTCGCCCGTATCGTCAGTATTGATTTTGGTTCGCTGTGCACCGTCGGGACTCTGCGCAAATCGAAGCCGTTCGGTCTCTGCTAGAGAGATATATTCCTTCATACCACGTAGATAATCAAACAATTCTCTACCTTTTTGCGTGAGCGGATCAAGATTGCTGGCCAATATAACTATACCTGTCAAAAAAGAGGGAATCGCTACTGCAAGCGCATACGGTCGCCAATCAGTACTAAAGTCAACGCCACCAGCTTCCTCTAGCAATACCAACGTAGCTATCGCTAGAATAACCCCTCCAACAATCATAACGCCAGGAAGCCACTTGCCAGTAGTTTTCGTCCGATAACCTAACTGAATAACTCGTTCTTTTAGCGATTTTTGAAACGACCGCATCTTAACGCCAATGCTTGCACTGGTTTTGGATATGTTGTAGCGCTGTCCAGCCGCATAGTTCGGCCCGAACAACAGCACTAACAGCTCTTGCCCCTCAGTCGATATGTCTGTGGTATCTACGATTTCTAGCTCATAGATCTTTTTGCCAAAAACAGGAATACTGCGTTCACCAGTGTCTATAATTTTTATCTTTTTTTGGACGGCTAATTCCATGATTTGAGCGGTGAATGCTTTTTGGACAATCTTTGGCCGTTTGTCGACCATACCGGCCAACATCACCGATGTATCCTTTGGTACCAGATATTGGCGCACGACAATACCACGACCCGGGAAATCACGCGAGCGAAGCTTAAGACGAACAGCCAATACAGCACCAGCTACGGACAAAAGCATCGAAGATCCAGCTATAATCGCTCTAAACACACCACCTGATCCTTCTTGATAGGGCTCGAAGGTGCCGGGCTGGAACTCCATGACGATAGATAGGTTTTCGCCACCGCGTAGTGTCCGTGTGGCATTAAATGTCGCACTGTTTTCATCGGTCTGGTATTCACACGCTTCGCGGGAGTCGAACGGGCCTTGATAGCAGGTGGCTTTTCCAGTGAACGTACCGTGTACGGGCTCATCCAAGACAACTGTTGCGCGTACCTCGCCAAAAGATTGTTGCCAACCAGTGCCATTGATGTCCCAGAATAGTTCCTGAGAATCTCCAAAATCACGAATGACATCACGCAGCTGATAGACAATAGTAAACTCTTGTGTACCCGTAAGATAGTCCTCGGTGCCTGTACTCACCCGGACAAACTCGCCGGATGTAGACCGTTCATAGATCGGTTCTGGCTGTCCGTTTCTCTGTAGTGATAACAGGTCGAACGACAGTAAATGACCCCCGTACCGTCGTGGTATCTTCCGGACAATGCCTTTGTTTTGATTAAAATCAGGAAACTCGGCAACTAACGTCTCGGTTACGCGCATCGTAGAACGACCTTCGTCATCCTTACTTATGACGTACTCGGCATCAAATCGACTGAAGATAAAGTCCTGAACGTTTTGTGCGTATGCAGAGCCAGTTAGAGAAAGAACAAATAGTACTGGAACAATGAATAGAGAAAAGAGTATTTTTACACATCAATTGTAGCACCAGCGGTATAAAAAATAACGCGTCACATCCCATGCGGAGCATAGTAAAAATTTCGCTTGCCATAACCACGATTATCCACTAGCCTCAAACGGTGCCAGGACGGTACAATTTGTCATGAAAAAACTACACACTATATTAAGAACTAAGAAGATAGGACGATTACACTTGGCGCCTAACCAGCTGACTGTTCGCTGGGTACTGGTAGCATTCGCTATGGCATATGTTTTGATTTTTATTGTCCAAGGAGGAGCCATCAACCGAGACTACAACTACACAACAATCTTAAACACCATTGCCGAAGGCGAGAGTAATGGCAGCTACAACGCTTACTACGGCAATGCCGGCAACACAGAGATTGATTTTACATTGATGAAAGTCAGCGAGGTGATTGCCTGGCAAAAAGAATTTGTCGACAAGGGGAGTCCGAGCAGTGCCGTCGGTAAGTATCAATTTATCCGCCCAACACTCGAAGGTCTCGTAAAAGAACGTAAGATTGACCGGAACAAAACGTTCAGTCCAAACCTTCAGGACGAGCTCGCCATAGCCCTCCTGCAGCGTCGGGGTGTGTATGACTACATGGATGGAAAGATAGACCGCCAAGACTTTGCTCATAACTTATCCAAAGAATGGGCTGCTCTGCCAAAAGCGAAAAGCGAAAAACCTGAGTCTAGTTACTACGCCGGTGACGGACTCAACAAAGTCCGCGTAACCTTGGATGAAATAAACAACGGGATCGAATCCCTACACGAATCACCTGAATAATATCTTACGGGCTCATAATTCCGGTCATGTATAGTTTTCTTGCATAACTGCAGACAATCTATGTCTGTTATGTACTAGTATATCTTTGCGTATGCAAAGTTTTATATTGCTGTTGTTTGTGCTTTTGTAATACTTGCTTTAAAATATCTCGTATTTTCTCTGGACTTTGTTTAAGTAACTCAGCATAGGCAAGACCTAGGACAGGTGGCTGACAAGAAATTACCGCGACAACACCTGTGCATAATCAATCGTTATGTCAATTTTATACAATGTGTTTGACATTTATCAAATATAGTACTATTATTCGTGCAATTCAAACAATAAGCTTGACTCTTTGGCAAGTTAGTAAAGGAATTTGAGATGACAGAACGACAAGGTCAGTTCGAAGCCCTCCAAGATGGTTCACAACGTGCTGGGGAAACAGTGGTCAGAGTCGAATCTCAAAAACGATGGCTAGGGGCAAAGACTGTCGCGCTCTTAGGCGCAGGAGCAATTCTGGTGGGTGGCACAAGTGCTGTTGTGGATAATTTTCTCGAGGGAGACAACAAAATCTCTGAATTTGCAACGCCTAATTCACCAGACCTCGGTGTTATTGGTAATATTCCAGTTATTGGGGACCTCATCACTGATGTATTCGAGTCAGAGACAAACCCATTTGAACTCGTAGAGGCGGGTGAACAGTCACTAGAAGCAGAGCTGACGTATGGCCTCGTAGAACGTGAAACGCAATTTTCTGGCGTCCAAGATACCTACGCTCGGTACTTTGAAGGAAGCCGTTTTGAAAAACATAACCTACGCGAAAGCGTAGCGGTTGATTTAGACCTGACGACAACTTACACCGTTAGTGGTGAAGATATAAGCCTTGGCTATTACCCACAACATGAGAAATACTACATCCAAGTAGACGACGCTGAGCTAGTTGGTACCGGTGCGACATATCGTCGAGAAGAAAATATCAATCGGTCGCAAGGAACTCGCATTGGACAACGATGGGGAGATGTGACCAACACGTCTGAAGTTGGCCAACAATTCCAAGACGATATCGCTGAATATTTTGAGACCACCCCTAACACGCGTATACACGAAGTTGCGATGTGCCAAGGTGCGCTAGCGGTTGGAGCAGTATGGACTATAGTTCAAGAGGTTCAGGAACAATACGATACTACCGGAGCAGGCGAAGAAATATCTGTAGACATATCTGAAGAAGAACACCCATTCGACGATGACGTTATTCTACGCTTATCGGATCTGACAAACCCTGGTGCCTATAATCATTACACTCTACAAGACTGCCGAGACCTTATAGAAAATGAAACCAGTGACACCCTCCAGCCACTTGATGAGCAAGAACGGCAGGAAATTCAGCAAGTATTAAACGTAAACCATCAAACACGTGCCAGCGTCGCTCCAGAAATACTCGGTTTGAGTGGGGAGCAGAATGTAGATACGAATGGCAATGTTACGCAAGAACTGCGACTCCGTCAGGTAACACCTGCATCAGTCGAGCAGATGAGAGCGATTAACTAGTCATGTCTGGGCCAAACACGTTCGAAAGCAAAGATCGTCCGCTTATCGAAGGTGCTGAGGCATTTTTCTTTACGACGAGCACAGCAGACTTACTGGCCGAAGAGCAACCAAAAGTAGTCGCCATTAACCCAGCTACGAACTTTATTGATACCGTGAAAGGCACTATCAGTATCGACGGGACTGAATCACCAATCAGACAATATAAGAATGAAAACCACGAGCCTGTCATTGAATTTGAAGTCGGTGCATACGCTGACGGATTATACGAGCAACTATGGAAAGGTATGGAGGCGGCGGGTAAACCAGAAGACTTCCGCCGTGAGGTCTTGCGCTCGCTCGCCAATAAGCAGACCGAACGAGAAGTACCACCTCTACACGAACAAAAAGCCGTTACCACACCCGAACCGGTTTCTGTGAATGCACCTTCTGCCAGTAGGAAATCTGTAGAAGACGTCCGATTTACCAACGAAGATCTTTTTGTGCTCCGCGACTTTGAAGAATACATTGAAGAGCATGTCGATGATAAGCAAGAAGCGCAAGGAGTAATTGATACGTCTATAGAGCGGACACTTGAATACTACGCAACTCACGGCGGACAGAACGTTACACCTGAAGTGTTACGAGCAACACGTCCAAAAACACCTGATAAAGCTCCCGCGCTGTCTGCAGGATCAACACCTGAAGTCGAAGCTCGTACCACAACTAAAATTCGGCTTGAACGCCTACCATCAACTTCAACACTGAATGCAAAAGCCACAGTAGCTGCCTTAACTGCTGGCGCGATTATGATGGGTGTTTTTGTTGGACCTTTTGTTGGCAGAGAAGAGCAAGAAGCTCTAGCGGTGACAACGGAAACGCAAGAAAATACGTCAAACCTCAGATCACTCGAAAATACCGTTAATACGCCTTTGGCAGACTCTAATATAGAATTCCGAGAAGACAATGAAACAGAGCAAACTGAGGATAAATTGGGAGTAACTGAAATATTTCCAGAAGACATTACACCGACACCGGAAGAGCCTGCAACAGCTACTACTGGAGAGCTAGGCCCAACACCTGAACTCTTTCCCGGTTTGAGATATTTCGGAGAAAATATTACTAAATATAAGTCCTGTGTGGACATTGCTCGAGGCCTCCACCCCAGTGAAGTCCAATTGCCACGTTCGTTTACGCTTGCAACGATGTACTCACTGATGGAATACGCGTCAAATGGTAATCTCAACGAAGTTGCCCCACGAGCAGAAGAGGGGACTATGGCTGGGCTCTTCGGGATGAACCCGACGGAAGTTCGTTACCGGTTTAACGAACTCGGGTTTGATACTCAGGATATGAATATGCGATTCCCCGGACTTAGCGACGGAGAACTCAATTCAATAGAAGCGATATCACAAATTATGGTTGCCTATGACCGCATCAGTGGTTCTGTAAAACGAGGTCTTGTTGATTACTATGATGTACTCCAAGCACAGGGCGACATCATCGCAGATGAAGCGACAGATACGTATGAACTCAATGTCACGCAAGAAGAATACGAAGAATCACTCTATAAGATATACGCCAACGCGATCGCCGAGTTTTATGGCACTAGCGATACAATTGCCGGATCAGCCTCAGGCGACGGACTTGTCGCAGATATATTCCGAGGCGTCAGACGTGGTGACGATACGGTTATTCAGCAGTTACGTGCCCAGGCATACAACCAGCAAAGAACCGAATCAGCACGTATGGTTGAGCTGGACTGTAGCGCTTTTATAGACGATCAGGGAAATGTATTAAACGAAGATGTTATTAACGCGCTGAGCCTATAGCAGCGTATAAGGAGCAAAGAAATGTCACCAGAACTAGGATTATCACCAAACGACGGTAATACCGTTATCACCTCGCAGGAAATTGTCGAAGAAACCGGCCAACAGGCAGATCGAGACCGCGCTGAGCAACATCCGCAAGGACAAGTACGCACCGATCAGGAAATTGACGCGCTTGCCCGTCAGGCTATTGAGGGCGTCGAAGAACAACTACGTGTCCAAGGACCGCAGGACCAGCCTGAGGCAATGACTCGCGAACAGTCTGACAACAATGCAGAAAATTTTTCAACACCCCAACAGGAAGAATCACAACTACGACAAAATAGTAATGTAGAGGCTGAGGAACAAACACCCGTAGAAAACCAAGAAAGTCCTCGCTCATTGCCAAGGCCGCTTAACAATTCAAACGATTCGCAAGAACAACACGCAAAAACACAAGAAAATCCTTCTACTCATCATGAGCAAGAAACTACTCCGCGTCAAGAGACCACTGCGCCAACCATAACGCCAGATAATATTCCTAGTACTCCAGAAAACACACGAGAAGAACAAACTGCTTCTCCCGAAGATAATCAGCCTATTTACACGGAAGAAAATAATTCGAACCGCGATAACACTACACCGAACGTCCAGCAAGAACATTCTGTTAATGATCGTTCAGAATCAGAGACACGACAAGACAATCGAGAAACTTCATCAGAAAACAACGATGATGCAGAAGAACGTGACGATGTACGCCGTGATAATCCTGCCGTTGTAGAAGCCCCTGAAGTAAATACTCCAGATATCGTCGAGCAACCTGAGCGAGACCGCTCGTCAACCACCAGAGATCGCAAAATAAGCAAACTAAATGATGAAGAAATCAAGTCTATGCTTGGCATGGCTGAAAAACCAGCTGAGCCTGAGACTACAGATATAGATGAACCCGATATATCGGCCCGAACACCAGAGTCACAGTCAAGAATTTTGTCGAACTCAGCACCAGAAACTGACGAGATGCCAGAGTTAAATAGTGAGCGCTTGCGTCAACGAAACAATCAACCATCCGTACTGCTTCCTGGGTTTACCGAAGAAAACGAAGTCAAGGCTGGGCGCGAAGATGATATCGTAAGAGAGATCAAAGATCAGGCAAGCGTCGACTCACTTGAAGTCGAGCTGGAGTCAATAGCCAGAAACGCCATTGCCTCAGTTGAACGAAGAGGTTCCGTGCAACAGATAGAACAAATGCGAGCAGAACAATCAGAAGCTGTTCTAGCTGATGTGACAGCAACCGAGGCTCATTATGAACAAACAGAACAAGAGTTTCTTGACGGTCGTCATGAAGAGTTAAGAAAATACACCAACCAAGACACCTCCGAAACACCACTACGAATGCTATATGATGACGAGGCGTTTGAAGTCCACCTAAACGAACTACAAAAGCAATACGAGCAGTCTAAGGCCGAAAGACTAGAGGCGCTTGCGCAGTTCAAGGATCACGTCGATACATCAGTATACGAAACTGAGGAATTTGGTGTAGGTAGAATGACTGACAGCCAGTTTGAGGCAGTTACTAATGAAGTAGAAGCCAATTATGAAATCAACTCACTCCGTGATGAACGACGTGATGCCCTTGATACATTTAGCGAACACGTCAATCTAGACAAAGAGCTTGGCGACGTCGACCTTGCAGAACTATCTGACGATGAATACGCTGAGATGAAAAAAGAAATCGAAGAGCTTGCAGAAAAAGCCATAGTTGAAACAGAAGAACAGGCACGGTTAGATACTATCCGCGAAGCCCAGGAAGAAGCCGAACAAGAATCCGAGAGAATCCAAGATGGATTACGACGGCAGAGCGAAGCCCGCGCTAGAAATGCTCAAGAAGCCCGCACCAACCGACCAGCCGACCAAAGCTCTAACGCAGTTAATGCAACCGTACCGTATGAAGGCCGACACGCAGTAAGTAGCGAATACGGAGATCGCATTCACCCAATTACCGGAGAACGTGGTATGCACCAGGGTATTGATTTTGCTATGCCGACTGGTACTGAGCTTGTCGCAGCCCAGGACACAGTCGTTGTATACAGTGGCGTGAACGGCAGTAACACAGAAGGGTATGGCAACACAGTCATGCTGTATTCTGAGGAACACGATGTCACGTTCTTATACGCTCACTTATCTGATATGGACGTAGCGGCTGGTGACCGCATAGATGCCGGCGATATCATCGGCAAATCTGGCGCAACCGGTAGTGCAACCGGCCCACACCTCCACTTCGAAGTACGGCTTGGGGACGTTCGTAACCAAAATGGAGACTACGAAGGAATACGTGGCCTGCAAACAGCCGATCCAGCTAATTATCTCTTCCCGGGAGAAATGAATGCGGAACACCTCGCACCACGATGGGAAGGACCTATTGTTGCAGCAGCTGAGGCTGAAGCCGCAGAAGCAGCAGCAAAGGCGGAGGCGGAGGCAGCTGAGGCAGCAGCTGAGGCTGAACAAAACAGTGAGGCAGGATTTAAAAAAGATTGGAGTGACACATCGACAAGTAAAGCATTTCGAAGACTTGTGTTGGATATGTCAGCCAACCATCAGCCTCAGAATGACGACTTCGCCGATCAGCTTATGACGGTAATGGCTTTTGAGACAGGTGGCTCATTCTCCCCCTCTATCCCAAATGCAGCTGGCAGTTCAGCGATAGGTATCATTCAATTTATGGATTTTACTGCAAAGAATCTTGGTACAACGAGAGAGGCGCTAAAGAATATGACCGCAGAAGAGCAGATGGTCTACGTCGGGAAGTACTTTGAGCCATACAAAGGAAGATTAAATACCCTCGAGGATGCGTATTTAGCCGTCTTTTCACCAGCCTTCATAGGTAAAGGCAACAATCATGTAGCCTACGAGCGAGGATCGGTTGCTTACGAGCAGAATAGAGGGCTTGACCTGAATGGAGATGGAAAAATAACAGTCGGCGAAATTGGCTCAAAGATACGAAACGTATGGAACCAGTATTAAAGCTGGACCACTACTGGACCTGCTCGCGAAACATGAATCGGGCGGCAATTATAACGCCTACTACGGCAATGGCAACAATCGAAAGATTAAGTTTACTGAAATGACTGTCGGGGAAGTGTTAGAGTGGCAAGACAATTACGTAGAAGTAGAGGGTAGCCCGAGTAGCGCAGTGGGTCGTTACCAATACATTCGCGGGACGCTTCGAGGAATGATACAGGGCAAGAACATACGACTCGATGCAAAATTTGACAAAAACCTCCAGGACAGACTGGCGCTTGCATCACTTGAAGGGCGAGGCCTCAACAAATTTCTAAATGGCGAAATGTCAGAAGCACAGTTTATCTTAAACCTCGCTAAGGAATGGGCGTCATTCCCAACCGGTCAAGGCGCCAATCCAAGTGCCAGTTACTACGACGGTGATGGCTTAAACGCGGCATCTGTTTCTGTAGATGATGTCCGTCAAATAGTCCGTTCGCTCAGGTAGATTTAGGCGAGCCTCAAACTCGAGTTTATAGGTGTATCTGTGCTATACTTAGTGGCAAGCAAGTAGTTACTGTTTACTCCCGCAGACTGATAAACATGACACCTCTCCTTTACTTCTATCAGCTTGGTTTAGAAAAAACTGTTACTCAAAAAATGCGGTAGAAACACGAACATGTTTTTGTTCTTTCGGGCAGTCAAACTTGTTTTAGCATGGCCAGAATTGGCAGACAGCTCGTGCACAAAAATATATATAACAGGTAGCACCTGGACGATAGGCTCTTTATTATGTTAAAAATCCAAAAACACATCGAAATCGTAAGTTCCCGTAACACGCATCTTAGTTCGATGAGCGAAAAGTCTCGTCAGGCAATATGCAGGCTACTGAAGACGCACTACACGCATGTCGGCATTACACTAGTAGATACCTGGGAAGACTTGCAACAACTCGAAGAGAATGCTCCAGACTTGGTGTTTTTGGGCATGAAATATGTTCCAGCATCGGACAACAAAGGCAACCTATGGGTAGCAAAATTTTTGGACGATTATGGCATCGCTTACACCGGCTCAACCCATAACGCACACAGGCTTGAACTAGATAAACACCTCGCTAAACAAGAGGTACTGGATGCCGGACTCGTAACGTCGCCGTACTACGTTATCCCGAAAAATACGGCACAAGCTATCGTTGCTGACCACATGCAGTATCCATTATTCGTCAAACCTATAAACTTAGGCGGTGGTGCAGGCATCGATGCTGACTCTATCGTCCACAACACTCAGCAGCTTACAGATAAAGTAAGGTCTATCGCCGATGTACACGAGACAGACTCACTAGTTGAACAGTATTTACCGGGTAGAGAGTTTAGCGTAGCGCTCATACGAGACCGACATACTAACGAGTTACTGACTATGCCGATAGAGCTCTGTGCAGACCCGAACCAAGACGGCGAACAGGTGATAAGTGCCGCAACAAAATCCGCTAACGCCGAGGTAGTTTTGCCTCTCCGCGAGGGCGCTATCAAAGATGCAGTCTGCAGCCTTGCTCGGGACGTATTTAGTACACTCGGTGGGCGAGATTACGGACGTATAGATATCCGTTCCAACAAACACGGCGAACCACATTTTCTCGAAGCCAACTTATTGCCAAGTCTCATAGAAGGATATGGCTCATTCCCAAAAGCATGCGCCATAAACGAAGATATCGATTACGAATCGATGGTGTTGCGTATCGTCCAGTTAGGCTTACACCGAGCAAATCATGCTGAGGAACCCGTTCGTGTACCGCGCACGCATGACAACTACATTTTTGCCACCTGACTCTTTATTAAAAATAGATTCTAGACCCGATACAGTATCGTGCACATGGTATAATCTAAGTGTAACAAGAGGGCGAGTTGTATGCACATTGAGTATGAGTTAAAGCTAGACTTCAACGATGTACTATTGCGGCCTAAACGCAGTACACTCAATAGTAGAAAAGAAGTA
>Ga0136558_1001130_pt1 | contig 13908 bp, 16 predicted proteins | sample AntRauTorckE6833_FD_101391 | JGI IMG/M metagenome (GOLD analysis project Ga0136558, IMG submission 101391) | Saline lake microbial communities from Rauer Islands, Antarctica - Metagenome Torckler E6 #833 | ecosystem: Environmental > Aquatic > Non-marine Saline and Alkaline > Saline | place...
ATAGGCGTTTGGCTTCCCGTTCCAGCAATTCTCCCTTGATAGGTCGAATTGGGAACTAAATTCATAATAGTCACTACGTTTTTTTATTCATTCAATGCTCGACTTTTACCAAAAGCGTAAACTGCGAACTATCTGTAACTCTCGGATTACTCAGGGGTTGTTGGCGGTGGTGGCTTTCATTATGTTGTGGAATGCCTTTGAGCGCTACACCATTGCCGATGCGATGGGTGATCGTCGTGCACTGGTCGAGCAAGAGGCTGCTACACTCGAAGCTCGCAAAGCATCGCTTGAAGCCGAAGTAGAGTATTTGCGTGATGAACGAGGAATCGAATCAACCATGCGGCGCCAGTTTGATATTGCCCTGCCGGGGGAAGAGGTGGTGGTGATTTTGGAAGATGAAACAAAAGTTGAATTCGAGCCACTGGCGACCACCACAGCGACCGAGTCTGGTTGGTGGCCATGGTAATTGTGTTGCACTTTGACACATTGCGGTATACTAGACGTATAAAGAGAAGTTAAGAATAATCATTGTATATATGGAAACAGCAGTAACAATTTACAGTACGCCAGTTTGTCACTTTTGTGAGTCAGCCAAGGCATTTTTCAAAGAGAATAACGTTGAGTACACCGAACACGATGTCGCCGCCGACGCCGACAAGCGACAAGAAATGATCGATATGACAGGGCAGATGGGAGTGCCAGTAATTCAAATTGGTGATGATGTGGTGATTGGATTTGACGAAGATAAGGTCAAAGAACTACTAAAGATCTAGCTAATACCAGCTGATAAATAATAAGACCTAGAATTGGTACAAAATTCTAGGTCTTTTCATTTGTATCAACGCCAATCATCTGTATACTGCCCTCAGATCACAAAAGGGGTATTCCAATGATCCGCATCATTTCGCGCGTCTGGAAATTCCTCTGGCGCTTTTCGTTCTTTCGGTTTGGTACATTTCATGGCCCGGTTGGACTGCTTAATTACAGCATTGCCTTTCTGTTGATTTCAAATTATGGAGTCGATAAGTATATTGCAATGTTCACAGGACACATCGTTCACGTTGCTATCGGTTTTTATTATGATCGAGAGGTTACATTCCGCGCACAAAACAGTAAACACATGCTTTGTAGGTATTGGCGTAATGACGCTATATCGATTAGCGCCATGTACCTGGTTGTCTTTCTACTGGTTGATCATTATGAACTACATGTAGACCTGGCTACATACATGTCTTGGTCAGTAGAGTGGTCGATTTTAGCTATGAGAGCCGTTCCTGCAATGCTCATCGGCACAGCAATAACTTTCGGCTTAAATAAATTAACAACTTTCAGTGAAGCAAACAGTCAGCCAAAGCTCTAATGAGTTACTGACTGTTTTATTTTTCTAGTTAGCGAACGTTGGAATCAGTTGGTGGGGTGTTTAGTTACTAATACAAAAGGTGGCATAGGAATCTAAATAAGATGTAAACGTAATTACAAAAGAAAAGATCATTTAGTTAGGTGTCGTTATTCAATAGTCAACATATCTTGGTATACTAAAAAGATGAAATTTACTGCCCGTCGAGCATGGTTGGCTGCGCTACTACTAATAGTGCCCTTTGTTAGTTGGGTCGGTTACCGTATTACTGCTCTGGCGGCAGAACCAGGTAAAGATAAGCAGTGCGATCCTCTCTTGCAAGGCAATCTAAAACAGAACAATAACCTTATCTGGATAGTAGACACAATCAGTAATTGGGTACAACAAGGCGGATTTATAAATGATGCGAGCTGTGTTAATCCAACGGGTGTGTATGGTGTGGTGGATATACAGTCAGAAGCAGATATAGCTGAAGCTATAGAATTTGCGTACGAAAATGATTTGCAGATATCACCTGCTGGGGCAAAGCACAGTATGGGAGGGCACGCGTTTTCACAAGGGAACATGGTCTTGGATATGAAAAATTATAATGACATTGCATTTGATCAGTCATCGCAAACAGTCACTGTGCAAAGTGGTGCAACCTGGCACGATATTCAAAAAGTCATTCATCCAACTCACGCAATCATGGCAATGCAGTCAACCGATATTTTTACTGTGGGTGGCTCGATCTCTGTTAATGCTCATGGTATGGACCACCAGGCTGGCGCAGTAGAGAATTCAATTATTTCAATGCGTGTCATGAAGTCAGATGGTGAAGTCGTTACAATTAGTCGTAATCAAAATATTGACTTATATGAGCATGTCGTTGGTGGTTACGGTTTATTTGCTGTCATTTTAGATGTGACATTACAGGTCGTTCCAAACGATGTGTATGAATCTAGTCGTGTTCTTCTGGACTATGCAGAATTCGATACCTTTTACGAAAATTCAATCGAAGAAAACAACAATATTGGTCTCATGTATACTCATCTGAGCATTGCTCCAGGTCCAACCTTTTTGCGTGAAGGTTTGGTGTATATATATACAAAAACCAGTCATGACGTGGGAGTCGAGGAAATAAAACCTCTTAGTGAAGTATCTTCGGTCAAGCTCCGTAGATTTCTGATGAATTTGTCAAAACAAGGAGATGTGTGGCAAAAAATACGCTGGTGGGGAGAGAAATATTTAGAACCCAAAATGGAGTCATGTTCAATCTCCAGGAATGATGCACAAGCTTCTGGAGAAGCTTGTATGGTCACTAGAAATGAGCCAATGCATGATTCTGTGCCGTACTTACAAAATAGTCTTAAAAAAGAAACAGACATTTTGCATGAATACTTCATCCCTCGGCAGGAATTTGTTTCTTTTGTTGATGGTATGCGTACCATCATGGAAGAGCAAAATACCAACCTACTAAATGCTTCTGTTCGAGTGGTAAACGCAGAACGTGGTGCGCTCACTTATGCACCCGAGCCTGCATATTCAATCGTGTTGTACATCAATCAAGAAACAAGTGCTGCTGGTCACGCAAAAATGAAGCAAGTGACCCAAGATCTCATTGATCTCACTATTGAGCATAACGGTAGATTTTTTCTACCATATCAGCTGCATTACACCAGTGAACAATTGTTTGAATCCTATCCCGAAGTCAGCGATTTCTTTAACCGTAAGGAGTTGTATGATCAAAGAAATTTATTTACAAATACTTGGTTCGAAAAATATAAAGAAGTCTAGTAATCATAGATGTGCTCAATTTCGAGGTCACATTGGGTTAATGATTTGATGTGAGTGCTAAGCTCTTGCACCTCGAGACTCAACATGTAGCGTATTATGTTTGGATCTGTGACTAAAGGCATTTTGTATGACTGTGTTTCAGACAGTACCGGGCATTTTGTATCACTCATTGTTGTCACGGATACAGCTATGACGGAATGGCCTTGAATTTGTAAAAACTCACCTCCGTCTTGTGCAAAGCTTACTGCTGGTTCAGTAAAAGCACGATAGCGAGGGAATTCTAACTCAAACACAGTATCTGCTATTTTTGTCGAAGCTAGACCCGTGCTTGCTATGATTGTTTCATTGGCTTGAACGGTCGCATATGTTACTTGACCTGCACCACCTTCAAAACTTGCTTCAGATAAGCCGCGAATTACCGCTGCATAGATTGCCTTTCCACCATATCCGATTGTATATGCTACTTTGCGCTCTATACCTCTGGGAGTGATACTGCTCCATCCCCACGTCTTCCATAACCCACTAAGTGTGGCTAGATATGGAAAATCATACCAAGGAACCTGATTCAGAAAATTGCCGTAGGTAACCGCTTGCTCTTCAATGTATTGATCTTCTTTTGTTTGCCGGCCAAAATGCAACCATTCGCTTAGTCGACCGATCGTGTTTTCGTATATCCCAATTAGTCCATACTCAATTGAGAAACTAATAGCGATAGTCCACAAAATGGTATTTGTCGTGCTGTCTGGTACGTCCTCAGCCAATAGGGATGAGTACTCCCATGAGCTCCACATTTGACCAATGGCATGAAAGTATGGAAATTGACTTGGCCTACCTCCTTGTTGTATAAAATTCCCATATTCTTGCGCAGAGTAAACAATGTACCACTCTGGAAAACTATAAAACGTTCTACTTTCGATTCTTGGATCAGCTTCGCTACTCGGGGTACCTGGTTGAGCATGGTGGTCGTAACTGATTGTTTCTCCAGTTAAGTATTCAACCACTTTAGGATTGATTTTGTGTGCTATGACAAAATTAACAGGTAGCTGCGCAGCTATGAAAGAACAAATGAAAACTGCAATTACTACCCGTTTCATTTTAATTGAATCGCCTCGATAGATAAAAACCGATAAATAAAGCAGTTCCACCAATTGCGATGTGTGGAGCACTGGCTAAAATCTTCACAACGGGACTCCAGTCAGTTGTTCCATACAAGAAGATTCCAAAGTCTAAATATGCATTACCAAATATACAGCCGACTACACCGTCAAAGAAGTAGATAAGACCAAACCATTGGAAGTAGCGCACCGCTTGCGCTCGGGATATGATTCCAGCTACTAACGCCCATATTCCAGAAAATAAATGTAGCGAATGATCATATAGGTCTAAAGAGAATAAGCCAAACAAGTAACCTTCAGCATCCTTAAACCCTGGAATAAAATCCAGAGCAACCACACCTATAAACATAAAGAAATAAGCAATTGCTAATTTTTGTATTAGTGACATTGGTACTATAGTAGCAAATAAATCGAGACGTTTTATTCGTTATGATTGTTTGCAGAACCGAATGCCTTACCTGTGCCCTCACTAGGAGTCGAACCTAGATCTAGTCGTTAGGAGTGACTTGTTCTATCCATTGAACTATAAGGGCTTTGGATATTGCATAGATTAGCATATATCACGTATTTTGACTCCCGTTGCTGCTATACTTAGCATATGAATCCTGAACAGAATGAGTATGAGCAGATAAAAGAACTCATGACTGAGAATAAGCGTCTACTGACAGAAAACAACATGTTGTTGCATAAGATGTATCGAGCTGCTTGGTGGTCGTTTGCTTTTAGGGTGGTGTGGTTCTTTGTGTTAATTGGGGCACCTTTTATTGTGTATTACTATTTAATGGAGCCATACTTTACGTCGCTAGGGTCGTCGTTTGAGACGTTTGAAACTGGATTGCAAGAGGTGCCTGGCTGGAAGCAGTTTTACGAAGCGATGGGAGGAGATGTGGATGGGGGAGAATAGGTTGCAATCAGGGTATAAATCGGTAGAATAGTGCGTACCAAGAGTAGGGTAAGTGGTGAGTCAACGTATTCCTCACTTGCTTGGGAAAGCAAAGCTTGCCCAAGCTGCACTCGCAGCTTAAATAAAAGTGAACTTTTATTTAACTACTCGTTTGCTTGGGTAGCTCAGTTGGTAGAGCATTCGATTGAAGCTCGAAGGGTCAGCAGTTCGAGCCTGCTCCCAAGCACAAAGAAAACCGCCTCCGGGCGGTTTTCGTTTGCTTGGGAAGGAACTGACTAATGTCAGTTCCGGCAGGCTCGAACGCCGGAAGCGTGTCGCACGCAGCGTCAGCGAGTACGACAGCTGAGGCGTGTCCCGCGGCACTTGATAGTTTGTGAGCAAAGCGAAACAAACTAGCTTAGTGACCGTCAGGACGAGCCTGCTCCCAAGCAAAGAGTCAATAGCGCTACTAATTTATACTTTTTGTGGTATAACATGGTCAGTCAGTTAGGGAGAGATAACATGGCAGAGATCAATACGTACAACTACTTTGGTGTATCTACCGGAACCTTCAAGGCCGAAATTGTACCGTTCTCAATTGACCGCAGTCGCGTGAATTCACTCGGCCATGTCTTGTGCCAAATCCGGAAAGATGGCGACAAAACCTGCACTCACGGTGCATATATCCAAGTCGCTTAAGTAGCCAGAAAGTAAAAGCCCCGAATGAACGGGGCTTTTTTTATTTGTGTCCAGCGCCGGTCTTGACTCGTAATTGCGTACTGCGGTGTTTGTCGAGCTTGGGCATACGGATTTCGAGCATACCGTGTTTCTCCTGCGCTTCTGATTCATCAATCGCGACTTCTTCTGGCAGTAACAGGGTGCGTGAGAAACTACCCCAGAATAATTCGCGGTGGAAGTATCCGTCGTCTTGCGCTTCTTGGTATTCTTCTCGTACGCCGCGCACTGTGACCATGTCGCGCGTGATTGAAATCTCGAGGTCACTTGGGTCCACACCAGCTACAATTGCTCGGATGATGATTTCGTCGTCAGTTTGATACATATCAACCGGCAGCTCGCCATCTTGTGGTTCTGCGGTTTGAACTGAGCGATCTTCGTCAGCCCATTCCTCGTCCTCGCTGTAGTCATCGTCTGCCACGGCCAGGTCGTCGTCCGCACCAAATTCATGATCGTCATCAAGGATGCGATCCATGTCGTCAGTTTGGCCACCGGTGAGGCGATCGAGGAATGAGAGTTTTTTCATAAAAATATTTACGCGAGTAAGTTGTGGTTTCTTTCTAGCATTTTAACACGCTCAAAGAGTAAGAATAGAATAATAATACCAATCCAAACAAAGAGGAATACTCCCAGTATGGTCGTTCCGCTTGCTCCCATTATAAAAAAGTTAAACAAAGCGTGCAATACGATAGCAATGAACAACCCAACTGTACCGGCTATAAGCTGGATAGATTTAGAGCGGTAATAGGTGAAGGCTAAGAACATCCCAATCGTCCCAGAAGCTAATACGTGCAACAAGGTAGCGCCTAAGAAACGGAATCCACCAGTCAGAGCAGAATTGAGATAGTCACCCATAATCAGAGGATTGAACAAGAATAAGGCGTTTTCAAGGGCCGCAAATCCAAGCGCTATCACAATGAGGTAGATAACCATGTCGATTGGTTCGTCAACGTCGCGATTCCAAAATACTACCGCTAGAGCCACCGCGTATTTGAGAAGTTCTTCGATGATTACCCACATGATCATGACGTTGGTGTCGGGATATAGATCAATTGCCAATCGCTGCAAGGGCAGAGCCATTGGTACCACCGCCATACCAGCGATAAAAGTGATAGCAATCAAAAAATATGGTTCTGGTTTAAGGCTGTCTTCACGCAGCCAGAACCATACCCAAAAGATAGCCGGGATAAGTCCGGCGACAAACGCGATGACAAAGATCGTGGATTCCATTTAGAGTTATTGTAGCAAAAGAGCAGCGACCCATGGGGTCGCTGCTCTTTTGTTGGGGAGAGTGTTACACACCCGGCCACTTGGCTACCATCAGCATGTCTGCATCTTTGATAGTGTTTGGCATTTCTTTCCAGATGGCTTCAGTGATGTACGGCATGAATGGATGGAGCATTCTTAGTGAGTTTGACAGGTAGTGAAGTAGTAACTTTTGCCGTGAACTCCGCACTAAAGGATCATCGCTCGCGAGTAGCACTTTTGATTCTTCAATTACTTCGCTCGCAAAATGATCCCAGACAAAGTGATACAGTCGGTCGGTTGCGAGGTCTAAGCGGAAGTCTTCGATGTCTTTGGTTACTGCTGCGACTACTGGGTGTAGGTGGGCGTCCTCGTAGGCTTGGTCAGCTGCAGTGTGCTCTGGATTACCGTCGTAGTCTTGGGTGTTCTCAAGCACAAAACGAGTAATATTCCACAGTTTATTAGCGAATTTTTTGTAGGCTTTTACTTTATCTTCACCTAATGCTAGGTCGTTGCCGGGAGCTGCTCCAGCGATCAAGGATAGACGGGTTGCATCCGCACCGTACTTCTCGATCATATCTAGGGGATCGATGGTGTTACCGATACTCTTGGACATCTTCTTTCCTTTAGGATCGCGCACCAGTCCGTGCAGGTACACATTTTTAAATGGTACTTGCCCAGTGAGGTACGTGGTCATGAGGATCATCCTAGCGACCCAAAAGAATAGAATGTCGTAGCCAGTTTCAAGTACTGCTGTTGGGTGGTAGGTTTCAAAATCTGGGGTTTTTTCTGGCCAGCCGAGCGTAGACATAGTCCAAAGTCCAGAAGAGAACCACGTGTCGAGCGTATCTTCGTCTTGGGTCCAGCCTTCGCCTGGTGAATCAATCTGGACTTTGACTTCGTTATCTTTAAACCAAGCTGGAATGCGGTGTCCGTACCAGATCTGTCGACTGATGCACCAATCGTGCAGATTATTGATCCAGTTGTAGTACACGCGCTCGTAGCGTTCGGGCAGGATTTCTGTCCCACCAGCTTCAACTGTTTTGATCATGAGCTGCTTGAGAGTGACTGTGTCGCCAGTGGTAACTCCGGGTACCTCACTGTGTCCCATCGCGAACTCTTTGTTTACGTCAATCCACCACTGTGACTTGATCTGGGGTTCGATCATCCCGCCACCGCGGCTGTTGACTGCGACTTTATTGATGTTGTCTTCATCGATCTTTTCAACCAAGCCTTTATCCTGCATCTTTTCTACGATCGCTGCACGAGCCTTTTTAATGTGTTGGCCGGCAAATTCACCTGCAATATCCATGAGCAAGCCGCGCTCGTCGATCACTTGTTCTTTATCAAGTCCGTGTCGCTCGGCAATCTCGAAGTCAACTGTTGAGTGCCAAGGAGTAATAGTCATCACTCCGGTACCCATATCTGGGTCAGCCGCTTCATCTTTGATGATGGTGGCGGTAATTGGGCCGTTGATCCACTCGACTTCAATTTGTTGTTTGTGTTCGTACTGCTTGTATCGCTCGTCGTCAGGGTGCATTACCACGTACTTGTCGCCAAATTTGGTTTCAGGGCGAACGGTTCCGATCGTGAACGGGCCGTATTTGAAATAGTAGAAAGGACTGTTGCGTTCCTCATATTCAACTTCATCGTCAGACACGGTGGTTTGCATGTTGGGGTCCCAGTTCACGCTGCGAGCACCACGATAAATGAGCCCGTCGTTATACATTCGGATAAAGGCTTCCATGACTGCGCCGTAGCGAGCCTCATCCATGGTAAAGGCGTAGCGTGACCAGTCGAGGCTCGATCCCATCTTTTTGGTTTGGTTGATGATAGTGCTTTTGCTTTCTTCGACAAACTCATCGATCTTTTCAAGTAGGGCTTCACGACCAATGTCAGCCCGGCGGAGTTTTTCTTTTTTATACAAAATCCCTTCGACTTTTGATTGGGTTGCCAAGGCTGCGCTGTCAGTCCCGGGGATCCATAGTGCCTTTTTGCCCGACATACGAGCATGACGGATCATGATATCTTGGATCGCGAGCATACTGGCGTGACCCATGTGTAGGGTTCCGGTGACGTTTGGTGGCGGCAGAACGATCGAAAATGGCTCAGCATCCGCGGCAGTCACACCTTTTTCGATACAAACATCAGGGTTAAAATACCCAGATTCCTCCCAAGCAGCATACAGATTATCTTCGTGCGCTGACGGATCGTATGGCTTGAGGAATATTTCTGGAATAGTGGTCTGATTATCAGCATTACCTTGGTTTTGTTGATTGGTTTGATCGCTCATAGTAATAAAAGAGTATCACGATAAGGAATATAACAAAAGACAATGAAAAAGCCGCTCAGAGAGCGACGTTAGAAAAAGAATCCCATGGTTTCAAGGTTATTGCGTATTACGATCGACCGTGAGGGGTAGCGAAGAATTCGAAGATATTTCTCTTTGATCTGTCTTGCCCGCTCGCGAGATATTCTATAATCTGCCCCAATTTGTTCGAGCGTTTCAGGGTCTCGGCCAATTCCCCAGAACCGATAAAAGATGTCTGCATTACGCGGATCATCTAGATAGTCTGAGGTTGCAAGGTTCGCAAAAAGAGCTTTGTGGTCAAACGCTGCACTTGGCGTATGCTGTTTGTTGTAAAAGGTTTGAAAGCGGCGTTGTACCGCTTGGTTCCAGTTCTTGTTTCTGAATAGCGCCTCTAACAGGGCGTGAATTCCTCGTACACGTTTGTGATCTGGCATATTTGCATCTCCCCTTATTCTAGTACTAGTAGTACACCAAAAGATGTATGTAGTCAATTTGAGAGCCTCAGCAATGGCATCACTAAGCGGCTGGTAAGTTTGAAATATAGATAATAAGTCGAGGTGCAGTCTACCTGATAAGTAATATTGTCTATATTAAGCAGTTTGTTCAAGTGGCTCCAGTAGCAAAAAAGAAAACCCGCTGCGCTTGCAAAGGGTTTGTGAACGTCTCATTCTTTCTTGGTATATGGGAATTTCACACCGCAGATATCATCAATTGCGATAATGTGAGCATATTCACTGCTGACTACAACCGTCACAGCCGTTTTGGTCAGCTGTAGGATGTCACCACCAACATCACGACAAGATGGTCTTTCGACGGTTACTTTAACACCAGCGGCCTCTGCTTGTGTGAGTGTTTCATAGTAGACTTTGGCTGGTCCGCGTATTTCCATGTTATGTCCTTTCAATGGATGGTCCTTTTGTACTATGTACAATATAAATCGACCTGTCAACTACAGACTCTTATTTCCATCAGCCTGGATACCTTCTGCACCGCCAGGTGATAGGGCGCCTGCAGCCCTCGCGTGCCCCGCGAGTGCAATCATGATGCTGTTGTCTGTCGCTAGAGATGGGCTGGGGAAGTAGACGGTGCAATCAGGAAACTCATTGAGGAAATGTGATTCAAATGCGCGTTTGATGAACTGATTGGCACTCACGCCACCACCGACGATGAGGGTCTTGGCACCAGTATTTGCTACCGCTGTGCTGGTTTTCTTGAGTAGGGTTTGTGTAACTGCGTCTTCAAAGTCTCGAGCAACCGCTGCCTTTTGATCATCGGTTAATTCTTGACACCCCAGGGCACCCTCTCTTGCTTCGCAATTCACCTTGTCTTGTACGGCATACCGCACAGCGGTCTTGAGGCCTGAAAAAGAAAAATCAAGGTCACCGGAATTGATCATCGGGCGGGGTAGTGAGGCAAATTCTGGTAAGTTACGCTTGCGGGCGTCTGCAGCCAGTTTGCTAATCTGCGGTCCGCCGGGGTATGGCAGTCCAAGTAGCCGGGCGACTTTATCAAAGGCTTCGCCAACGGCATCGTCACGGGTCTGGCCGACTTTATCGTACGTACCCCAGTTACTCATGTTGATGAGTTCCGTGTGACCACCGGAAATAAGTAAGGCTACTGCTGGGAAGCCAATGTCACTGAGCATATCGTCACGTTCGACATTATAGATACTCGCGAGGATATGACCCTCCATATGGTTGGTGGGGATGACGTTCGCGCCGGTGATAAGTGCAAGCGCCTTGGCAAAACTTACCCCGACCCATAGTGCGGGTTCCAGTCCGGGGCCACTAGTGACTGCGATCAGATCGATTTTGGGCAAGGAGTGAGTAGCTAGAAATTCAATCAATAAATCAGCCAAGCCTTCTTCGCGCACTAGAAGTTCTTGTAGTTTGGTCTTGTCGGCGTCCGATAGACCAGTTGAATGGTCTTCGAGCAGATCTGATTCGCTAGCAGCTTGTTTAAGCATCGGCACCAGAGTCCGAGCGTGTTCACGCTTGGCGACCATGGGGAACACACCGCCATATTCGGCGTGCGCGTCCACTTGCGACCATAGTCCGTTACCAAGTATTTTATATGTTGCATCAGGAAATTCACCATCGGCTGTCACAAGACTAACAGCGGTTTCGTCGCAGGATGTTTCAATTGACAGGATTAACATTGTTTACACTATACCTAAAAAGTAGTTTTATGCTACGGTTTATAAGGAGGTGAATAATGAGAAACAAATCTGTCGGTTTAATCGACTATCTGTTGGCGTGCACCATTGGGCTCCCTGTCTGGATAGCCTGCCAAACGTATTATTGTTGGCGGCTGATACTGTGCTTATCTGTATATGCGACTCATGATTATGGGCCGAGGGGAGTAGAGTGTGTTCGTTGTAAAACAAACAAAAAACGGCCTACATAGATAGTATGGACCGTTTTTTTATTGTTCAAAAACGTATAGGGTAGAAGCATATCTCTTCTCGAGAGTTGCAACTCTTCTTGTATAAGATATAAGTCAAATTGACTTTGTACCTAGAAGAGATATGGCTCTATCCAATCTGTAGACAGTATATATCAGCTATTCAATATATTCAAACGGTAAGTCTGCGAACGAATCGACTTTAATACTAGCGGCGTTGTTATGCCCACCACCGCCATATTTTTCAGCCATTAGGCGTACGTTAACATCACCATTACTCCGCAAAGACATATTGACTGCACCGTGATTGCGGTAGTACACAATCCCAAATTCGGGCTGGTCGGTGCCCTTGTTTAAACTAGCCAAGTGATGACCAAGAATAGATCGATAGGTACGAGCAACGTTCAGCGCCCAGACTTCATGACCTTCAAATCGTACTCGTTCTTTGTACTGCATTAGTCCTTCGACCAAGTTGTCTTCAAACTGAGAAATAATCTGTCCTTTGTTGATGAATGCATTGCGAAAAGCCGGGTCTTCTAGTCTACCCAGCAGATCATCCCATTTTTTAAAATCAAAGTCGTGCTCCTTAAGAGCAGAACAAAATGCTCGGTTGTCAGGCATCTCGAATTTCCAGAGATCGTGATCTTCTACAAAGTACATTAGTTCTGGAACCGGTGTATCAGGATGAAAGTACTGCCATGAAAGTACTGCTCCAGAGTGGTTTTTATTAAAAATATTCTGTGGAAACGCAGTCACGCCAGCTTCACTAGCTGGATGATGGTCTATTACCATCACACTTTTATTTGTACTCTCTAGTGCTCGCTGTACATCTTCTTCCAAACCATAGTCAAGAACGTATATTTCTTTGTCGGCAAAAGCATCTACCGCAACTTGGGTTCGTTGGGGAATATAGGTGGCACTGTCACCAAATTTCTTCCACGCAGCAAACGCTGACGCAAAACCATCACGACATTGGGCGTGATAAATAACTACGATGTCTTTGTTTGATTCAGTCATGGTGGATATTGTAGCAGTCACCACAGGTGATGTAAAAAATGACGAAGGTTCGACCTTCGTCATTTTTGCTCTCGAACGTGTACGCGCACCAAGATTTGAACTCGGGACCTCTCGCATGTCATGCGAGCGCTCTAACCAGCTGAGCTATGCGCGCGTTTGCGTGCCGATTATAGCAAAGTATTCTTCGGCAAGGAAGACCAGTCGCCTGCGGATTGCAATATTGCCACAACGCAAACTGCAGACACCTTTGTAAGTTTCGTAGGTTGCTTTGCCAGCGCTGCGTTGGTCGTTGTGTACTTGTTTAAAGTTTTCTAATGGCAACGATAGTTCCTTTGCCCAGTATTCCTTTAGTGTCAAGGGGTCTTGATCCGCTCGTAAATACAGTTCACAACGCACCGAGGACACATCATAGTCAAATATAGTCTCTATTCCTTTCAGAAAAAACCGTAAAGTAACTGGGTCTGAGCTACCTAATCCGGTCTCAGGATTCTTTTTATACCCTTCTGCTAAATATAATACTGCCAGTGAGAGTTCTAGTATTGCCGGGTCGGCAATGTCAACTTTAGCTAAAGTACCCATAGCTCGTACTTTAGCTGCAGCTAGTCGGTCAGCTTTTTGTTGATTGTGCCACTTTACTGCGCCTTGTCGTGCAATAACGAGTGCATCTTTCCATTTTTGGTGTAGTTTGGCTTTTTGGGAGGCTGTAAGTTCAATGTTTTTGAACCAGTAACTCAGGGTGGATTTAGGGATCTGTAACTTAGTGTTTATATAGGGGAGGGAATTTCCTTTTTTACGCAAACGAATTGCTTCAGGTTTTAAATGGGACCATTTTGACTTCATGTATACATGATATCATCAATAGTTCAGCTAAATTAGTATTTTGCCATAGATATGCACAATTTCTTAGTCTATAGAAAAGCGCCATATGTGTGTACACATTACCGGCATATATTGACTTTGTAAATATGTGATGTATTATCTACTTTAGAATGTGTTTTTGAGGTCATTATGAAACAACCTAGAATTGATCTGGATAAACAACGAGGCCGTTTGTTGGATCACTTGG
>Ga0136558_1001134_pt1 | contig 13876 bp, 12 predicted proteins | sample AntRauTorckE6833_FD_101391 | JGI IMG/M metagenome (GOLD analysis project Ga0136558, IMG submission 101391) | Saline lake microbial communities from Rauer Islands, Antarctica - Metagenome Torckler E6 #833 | ecosystem: Environmental > Aquatic > Non-marine Saline and Alkaline > Saline | place...
AGCTCAAGATATCTCATAATTATGTTTGCAAATCACTTACAACCAAATTTATCACCAGACACCGTAGAGCGATCACCAACTCGAGTTGGCTATGGCGACGGTCTTTTGGAAGCAGGGAAGCGAGACGATAGGGTCGTGGCACTTTGTTGTGATTTAACGGAATCAACTAAAACCCATCTCTTCGCAAAAGAATTTCCAGATCGTTTTATACAGGTTGGAGTAGCGGAACAAAACTTAGCATCAGTCGCGTCAGGCATGTCAGCCATGGGCAAGATTCCTTTCATTGCTTCATACGCCATGTTTTCTCCAGGAAGAAACTGGGAGCAGATTAGAACTACAATTGCTTACAATAACGCTAATGTAAAAATCGTTGGAGCTCATGCAGGAGTATCAGTCGGTCCTGATGGAGCCACTCACCAAGCCATTGAAGATATCGCTATTATGCGAGCATTATCGAACATGATTGTCATTGCCCCAGCTGATGAACATGAGGCTAGAAAAGTTGTGTTAGCGGCCGCTAAGCACGAAGGTCCAGTTTATTTTAGACTAGGTAGAAGCAACACTCCAACGGTCACTACACCAGACTCACCATTTGTAATTGGTAAGGCTGAACGTATGTACACTAGAGACGAGGCTCATGAGAAGAAAGTTGGAATTGTTTCTACTGGGTCACTACTGTTTAATTCCTTGATGGCAGCAGAACAACTAAATAAAGAGGGGGTAGGAGTATCGGTTTTGCACATGGCAACTATCAAGCCTTTGGACACCGAAGCTTTAATAGAATTTGCTAAAGAGCACGGTAACATTGTGACGGTAGAAGAACACCAAATCAACGGCGGTCTAGGAGGAGCCGTCGCCGAGTGTCTCTCAGAAAATTACCCAACCAAGATGGTAAGAGTCGGAGTAAACGATGTCTTCGGTGAGTCAGGCGAACCAGATGAACTAATAGCTCACTTCGGCATGGACACGCCGTCAATAATCGCCGCCGCTAAAAAATTGATTTAAGAAACCAGACACAAAAAAACCACTTGCTCTAGAGCAAGTGGTTTTTCAATACTTTGGCTTAAATTTTACTAGCGAAGTAATCTTCAGGCCGGTTTTCTAAATGCTTCATTAGTTCTTCCATTGAAAGGAGTCCTTCTTGAGCTCCAATGTGTTGGACTACATTCATCGAGTTGATAGGTCCCCAGGACAGAGCTTCTGCTGGGTCTTTACCGAGAATGATAGCTGCAGTGAAAGTTGAAGAGAAAGAATCTCCGGCACCAGTTCGGTCGACTGGAGCAGCTGGATCTGGGTACATTGGCATTCGCCATGCTTGATCATCAGCATCTACCGTAAAGGCACCATTTGGACCATCAGTAATTACCGGAATAGTTGGACCTAATTCTCGAACTGCTCTGATCAGAGTCGGTATATCCTTCTCGGTTGTATTAAGAATCTCCTGAGCTTCTTCCTTATTACAGAAGAATATCTCAGTGTTTTCATAAACATCCTTTATTGCTTCATGTCCAACTTTGATCTGGAAGGTTCCAGGCTGGAAAGCGAGTTTGGTTTCGTTATTCTTTACGTACTCGGCAATTTCGTGGTGATACGGAAGACCGTGTTCACCAACTGAAGAGAAGTAGAAGAATTTAGGTGCTACCGGGAAGTCCGGTAGGGAATAAGGATAGTGTTCGTGATTAATAAGAATTGTTCTCTCTGGACCGTAACGTAAGACATAGTGATAATTAGTCCCTTTGTCTTCGTGGATCTTCACGAAATCAGTATGGATACCGTTGGCTCGCAAAGCTTCCAAACACTCTTTACCGAATTTATCGTGTCCCAGGTTGGTTACTAAAGCAGTCTCCAGACCTAGTCTGTGAGCAGATACGGCGGCGTTTGGTGAGTTTCCAACGGCCGGAACTACTACTACATTATCGTAGGGTAGTTTGCTACCGAAGGGCATTTGCAGGGTTTTTCGCCCAGTATCTAAATCTACAGATACATCAGCTTGGTCCTTATTTAGTTGAATAAAAGCGTCAATTAGGATATCGCCAATGGCGACAAAATCGTATTGTTGTGACATACAGAGTTGAGTATATCATCATGTGTTGAGCTTATTTTAGGCTATGACCACGCTCCTGGATATTTTCTTTTTGAAATTTTGTGCTAGTCTACTAATCATGACAATTAAATTAGCGGTCACTGAACGTGACGCAAACACTAAAATAGATACATTACGAGCTAATGGACAGATGCCAGCAGTAGTATATGGTCCTAAACAGGAAGCTATTGCAATAACTATAGACGCAAAAATCTTTGAAAAGGTTAGAAAGGAGGCGGGAGAGTCTACTATTATTGAGCTTGAAGGACTGAAGACGCCAATGGAGGTTTTGATTCAAGATGTTGAATTCAACCCAATTAAGAGACAGGTTTTACACGCAGACTTATATGCAGTAGAGCGAGGAAAGGAAATGACTACTCACGTAGCTTTGGAATTCATCGGCGAAGCACCAGTAGAAGATACTAAGATCGGTAACGTAACTAAGATATTGCATGAAGTTAATGTTACCTGTAAACCATCAGACCTACCAAGTCATATTGATGTTGACGTAAGTGTTTTGGTGAATCTAGAAGATAAAATTTTAATTAAAGATCTAAAGGTAGGTAAGGGAGTAAAAATTGAAGGTGAAGGTGAAGATCCTGTTGTCGTAGTTAGTGCTATTAAGGAAGAAAAGGAAGAGGAAGCACCAGCTCTTGATATGGATGAAATTGAGGTAGAGAAAAAAGGTAAAGAAGATGAAGGTGAGGGCGAAGAGAAAAAAGGAGAATAAAACATAATAAAAATCTGTCGAGACAAAAGCTCGATAGCTCTGCTATAATATCGGCATGACGCAAAAGTCCATAGCCGGTATTTTAGTATTTGTATTCCTCTTTCCCTTTATTGTTTTTGCTGAAACTGATGCAGAGCGACGATCTCGTTTAGAGGCCGAGTTACAAAATGTTGAGAGACAGATATTGACTCAACAAAGATTAGTTGAAGATAAACAACAAGAGAGACAGTCTCTAGAGAGAGACATCTCTATTATCGAGAGTGAAATCAGACAAGCTCAGCTAGGTATTCAGGCCCGAGCGGTTTCGATCGAACAACTAACCGACCAAATTGGCGAAAAGGAAGTGGTCCTTGATATTTTGGCTGAGAAACTAAGCAAACAACAAGACTCGTTGGCTGACCTGGTGCGTAAATCAGCTCTCATTGAAGAGTATTCTTTGGTAGAAGTGATGCTTAGTAAGAAAAACTTTTCTGAATTTTTCACCGATGTAGCAGTCTTTCAATCAATCAAAGAATCTTTAAATGAATCTCTAGCGATCCTGCACGGAATTCGTCGAGACACAGTTGAACAAAAATTAGCTCTAGAAGGAAAACAAGAGACCGAAGCAGAAATGAAAAGAATTCAAGAAATCGAGAAAGTAGAAATTGAGCGAAAGGAAAAAGCTAAAGAGCAAATTCTTACGGTCACCAAAGGTGAGGAAGAGGTCTATCAGGCTCTGTTAGAATCACAAAGAAAAACCGCTGGTCAACTAAGAAACGCACTCTTTACTTTGCTTGGTGGTGGGGGAGGTATCCCTTTTCCTGAAGCAGTCAGGTTAGCCGAATATGCGTCTGGTGTAACGGGAGTGGATCCTGCATTAATTTTGGCCATTTTAGAACAAGAAACCAACCTCGGCTCTAATCTCGGAAGTTGTTTATTTACTGACAGTAGGAGTGATCGACCGGTCATGCATCCAGATAGAGACGAGCCTGTCTTCTTAGCCATTGCTGACACTTTAGGGTTCGATCCATATACTAGAACCGTGTCTTGTCCATTATTTAGAAATGGTTCTAGAGTCGGATGGGGTGGAGCCATGGGACCTTCTCAATTTATCCCATCTACTTGGGCAATCTATGGAGGAATGGTCAATGTTGGTAATGGCTGGGTATACGATCAGTCTTCTGATGCTATCAGAAGAATCAATAATAACTCAGGTCCTTCTAACCCTTTCAATAACCAAGATGCTTTCATTGCTACAGCTCTTCTAATGAGAGACAATGGTGCTAATAGAACTTATAGTGGAGATAGATTAGCAGCTCTCAGATATTATGCTGGTTGGGGTGGAGCTACCAACCCAGCGAATGCTTTTTACGGAGATCAGGTGATGAATCGAAAGTCCAGACTTTCTCAAGAGATACAAATTTTGGAGAATTAACCAACAGATTTTTAATTTGGGTGAACTATTGCTAAATAATTATCATCTGATATAGTTTCGATCACTACTAATTAGGTGTCCCCGCTTACTATATTCCTAAAGGGTTCGCCGAAGTATATAAATAATATGAAAAAAGATATTCACCCACAAAACTACCGAATGGTAATCTTTCATGACAACTCGTCAGGAGAGAGAATTTTAGCTGGATCAACTATTGAAACCGAGGCTACAGACAAGTGGACTGACGGAAATGAGTACCCACTGACTCAAGTAGACGTATCAAGTGCTTCTCATCCTTTCTATACCGGACAAGAGAAAGTTATGGACACAGCTGGTCGGGTTGAACGGTTCAAGAACCGGGCAACAAAAGTAACGGTTCGAAAAAAGAAAGCTTAACTTCATTACAGCGACGTGTCAGGAGGGTTCATCTCTGACACGTCGCTGTTTTTTGTGTACACTAAATGAATTATGGAATTTGACTCAGAAAAATTAAAGGAATTTAAAGAAAACCAGAAGACGCAATTTTTGGCGTCGCAATTTGAGAGTGAGTTAGTCAAACTGACTGACGCAGAAGAGTTGTCAGACTCTGATCCAGAAATGGCCGAACTAGCAAAAGAAGAAATAGCTACTCTGACCAAACAGCTAGAAGGGCAGTTTGCTGAGATGGATAAAATAATTGAATCTAATAAAGAAGAAGAAGCCAAGCCTTACGGAGTAATGTTAGAAGTCAGGGCTGGAGCGGGTGGAGATGAAGCTTCTTTGTTTGCAGCTGAGTTAGCAGGGATGTACTTAAAGTACGCTGAATTAAACAACTGGCCATCTGCGAGGTCTAACGTCTCTGCTACTGAAGCTGGAGGTTATAAAGAAGCCTCTTTTGAGATTTTAGGAAACAAGGTTTATGAAGATCTAAAATACGAAACAGGGGTACATCGAGTACAGCGAATCCCAGCTACAGAAAAACAAGGAAGAATTCATACTTCAACTGCTTCAGTTGCGGTTTTACCAATGCGTAAAAAATCAATAATTGAGATTAATCCTGGCGATATTGATATGGAGTTTTCTCGGGCTGGAGGAGCCGGCGGTCAGAACGTAAACAAAGTAGAATCTGCTGTACGATTGATCCATCGACCATCTGGTATTGATGTTCGTTGTGAGACCGACCGGACTCAACTAAAAAATCGAATAAAAGCGATGGAAATGCTTACGGCTAAATTGGAAGCTCTTCACATGGAAGAGGAAAATAGAAAGCATGCTGAAACAAGGAAAAACCAGATCGGGACCGGAGATCGTTCAGAAAAAATCAGAACCTACAATTTCCCACAAAACAGAATTACCGATCACCGAATCAAAGAATCTTGGCATACCATAGAATCTACTCTAGCCGGAGACCTTAAGCCAATCGTACTAACTATGAAAAAATACGCTGATGGGGAAGAGGTGGACTTATAAAACCTTGTTGCACAATAAAAACTGGTATGGTACCATCGTCGGGCTCAAGCAGATTGAGATTTATTTGCAGTTTTACCGTTAAATAAGGTAAATAAGTACGATTAGTACACCAAATTATTCTTAACGCTTTACGCTTAATTAACTATGTCAACAACAACAGACAAATCATTTATCGAACGCCTGTTTCAGGCTGGTTCACACTTCGGCTTTAAAAAAAGACGACGACACCCAACAGTTGCTTCTTATATTTACACTACTAAAGACGGCAACGATATTTTCGACTTAGAAAAAACTACAGTTTTATTAGATAAAGCTAAAGAGACTCTCAAAGAGGCTGGTCTACACGGTAAGACAGTGCTTTTTGTTGGTACTAAAGACGAAGCTTCTCGGATTGTTAAAGACGCTGCCGTTAAGGTTGAGGCACCATACGTAACCAATCGATGGATTGGTGGAATGCTAACTAACTTCAGTGAAATTAAGAAACGAATCAATCGACTTGCTACACTTATGAGTGAGAAGGAATCAGGAGAATTGGAAAGAAAGTACACTAAAAAAGAAAGAGTTGTTATCGGTCGTGAAGTAGACAAACTAAACTTTAACTTTGCTGGTATTTCAACTATAACTAAAATGCCTGACTACATGTTGGTGATTGACCCAAGACACGACTCTATCGCTGTAGCAGAAGGAAACGAAAAAAAGATTCCAATTATCGCTATCATGGGCTCAGACTGTGACGCTAGCAAAATAGCTTTTCCAGTAATGGCTAATGACTCACTGCAAACTAGTGTGTCACTAATCTTAGGAGAGCTTGTAGAGGCTTATAGCGAAGGAAAGTCTGCTTACGTACCAAAGGCTCCGGAAACAAAGAGAGCTCCCGTCCGAACTCGATAACAGAAAGAAGCGAGGCGTAAATTATTTACTTAGTTCATCAGTAAACTTTTCTATGGAAATTTCATCAGCACAATTAAAAGAATTACGAGAAACAACTGGTATTTCAGTCATGCAATGTAAGCGTGCGCTTGAAGAAGCTGGGGGTGATATGGAGAAAGCCGTAATCATCTTAAAAAAGAAGCGAAGCGAAGCTGCGAACAAGAAATCAGATAGAGTATTAGGAGCTGGAGCAGTTGGATCTTATGTCCACAATACAAACGAAGTAGCCTCATTGGTTTTGTTGGCTTGTGAGACTGATTTCGTGTCTAAGAATGAAGAGTTTATCGCTTTGGCTAAAGATATTGCTATGCACGTAGCTGCTAGTAATCCTAACTTCATATCAAGAGAGGAAGTACCAGATGAAGCTGTCGAAAAAGCCAAGGAAGTATTTCAAGGAGAAGTTTCTGACAAGCCAGCAGAGATGCAAGAAAAAATCATGGAAGGGAAACTCTCTTCTTACTTCAAGGATCAGATTCTAATGGAACAAGATTTTATTAAGAATCCGGACCAAAAAATATCGGAAATGGTATCTGGTGCAGTTCAAAAATTTGGCGAAAACGTATCTATTGCTAAAATCTCAAGAGTTTCAGTAAAATAGTAGTCAATGATTACTACTGCTACCATAATCTTTGCGGTTAGTTCACTAGTTTTTCTAGCATTAACTTTGTTAGTACATAAAGAACGTCGACGAGGTCGACGTTTTTTTGCTGTCAAATTCAGGAATTGGCTAGACGATAGAGTTTCATCAGGTGGCCGATTATTAATCAACGGTTGGGAGCACTTTAATAAGTACATCGTGCAGTTGAATTGGTATTACAGTATTCACTCAGTTCTGAAGACAATTCTTAAAACCTTAGTAACTTTTTACACTTATTTTGAAAATATTTTTGAAAATAATAGAAAAAGAACTAAGCAACTAAGATCAGAAAAGAGATATCTAAAGGAGTCTAATCATTTACAGCAAATGACTGATCATCGGAAGGAGACTGCGTTGACCGCTTCACAGCAAAAGAAACTTAAAGATAAGAAGTTGAAGGGGTAGGGGAACAGCTCGTGGTGGTTTTGTCTCCACCTGTATGTTCCATACAGTGTGGCCTCACTCGGGAATAGATACGCTCAATCATAGATTGAGCTCGTTGAAACAAAAAATGGTCAAGGAGGAGTTTACTCCTCCTTGACCATTTTTTGTTTCAACGCTCGTTTCACTCGTCTCATTCCTCTCGTATCGGAGCCACCTGTCAGACTCGAACTGACGACCTACTCATTACAAGTGAGTTGCTCTACCAACTGAGCTAAGGTGGCTTTTTACTACTGATCACTTTCTCCTTTGTTGCGACACATACTAACAGAAACTTAATAGTTTTGCCAGCGATTATCTTTGATATTTGTTGAATTTAGACACCTGATAAATTCGTGTCAAACTGTATAAAGAGCTTTATTTTAGTGTAAAATAGGTATATACTCGCCCTACGCATGGACTCTGAAGATAAGTCACATTTGTTACCTTATGCCCGACGCCCCGACTTCAAGGTGGCCAAGGCAACTGAACTCACCGGTAAAGATCGGCGGTTTTTTCGTTTTCTAGAGATTGTTCCCGGAGTAGCCGCTTGGACAACTATTATTGGGATTATTTTAGCCTCGATGTACGCTCCTTTCTTTGCAGCTTACTTCATCATAGCTTTTTCTATATATTGGGTACTCAAAACTATTTTTCTATCAATTCACGTTCGTTATAATCTGAAAAGATTAAAGCATCATATGGAGTTAGATTGGGGGTCTCTTATCAAACGCTTTCGCTATGAACAAATGCATCATCTGGTTATTTTCCCTTTTTACAACGAGCCAAGAGAAGTGTTGGAAGAAACTTTAAAAGGTTTAGTGGAATCAAATTACGATAAAGAAAAGTTGATCGTTGTGCTGGCCGCCGAACAAAGAGCTGGAGACGACGCTCGGGAACTGGCTTTAGATATGGAGCGTCAGTTTGGTAATAAGTTTGCTCACTTCTTAGTGACCATTCATCCAGAAGATACTATAGGAGAAATAGCTGGTAAAGGTTCTAATACTCACCATGCTCTTCATCAAGTCAGAGAAAAAGTGATTGATCCACAAAATATTGATTACAAGAATATCCTCACTTCAATTTTTGATATTGATACAGTCATTTATCCAGACTACTTTAATTGTTTGATCTGGCACTTCATGACGGCTGAGAATCCTTACAAGAGTGCTTTTCAGCCTGTACCTTTGTTTACTAACAATCTTTGGGAAGCTACGGCTGTAGCTAGAGTGATGGCGATGAGTAGTACTTTCTGGCAAATGATTATGCAGGAGCGTCCAGATAAAGCTGCGACTTTTTCCTCACACTCAGTCAGTTTCCAGGCTTTGTATGAGATTGGTTATGGTCAGGCCAATGTAGTTAGTGAAGATTCAAGAATCTTCTGGAACCTGTTGGTGGCGAACGACGGTAACTTCGAAGTAGTTTCTTTATCCTACCCGATTGCTATGGATGCAACTACTGCGTCAAGCTTGTGGGGAACTGTTAAAAATATTTACCGACAACACAGACGTTGGACTTACGGAGTAGAAAATTGGTGTTACCTGGTTTATCATTTCACTAAGAATAAATCTATACCTCTAAAGAAAAGGTGGTCTATCGCTGCTCTTCAGGGGGAAGGGTACTGGTCACTGGTTACCAACCCTATAATGCTATTCATTCTTGGCTGGGCGCCAATATTTTTAGGTACTCGTGAATTTCACGCTACAGTACTATCTTATGAGTTGCCGATAATGGTCCGCAACTTACTCATAGTAGCGATGCTTGGTCTAGTTGTTTCTTCAATTATCTCACTATCACTAACTCCACCTCGACCAGAAGGACATAGTCGCTTCAAATATATAGTAATGGCTTTGCAGTGGATTATGGTACCAATGACTATGATTGTCTTTAGTGCTATTCCTGGACTTGATGCTCAAACTAGATTAATGTTTGGTAGATACATGGGTTTTTGGGTGACTCCAAAAAGACAAAAATAATTATGCCTAAAGAACCACAAATAGAAATTCTTTCATATAAAAGAAGACAGAGACTATTTCAGTTTTTAGTTTTGGTATTTTTAATTGCGCTTCCAGCTATGATTTTTTATACTACCGGTTACCGGTTGAATTTCGAAAATTCTGACTCTACATTTATTACCACCGGAGGAATGTATGTAACTACCGATACTTTAGAAGTAGATGTTTATGTCGATGAAAAACAAGTAGAGAAGCCTAGATTGTTTCGTTCAGCGTACTATATTCAAAATATCGAAGCCGGAATGCATCGGATTGTAGTACAAAAGTCTGATTTACATACTTGGGTCAAAGAACTCCCTGTAGACCCGAGGATCGTTATAGAGGCCTCAGCTTTCAATATGCCAGTTAAACCAAATATAAGACCTATTACAGAATTTACGACTGCAGACAATCAGCCAGTATTTATGATGGCAAGCTCAGCCGTCAATGTTTTTGCTAAGGCTACTTCAACTGTTACTTTTATAGCGACAACCACGGTAGCTAGTTCAAGTCTAAAAACCAACGAAGAATATATTTTTGTCGACAGCTTGTTTGGTACCAGTTCTCTAAGTAGGCGTTCAGCAATAAGTAGATTACTAGATGAAGTAGATCGATTTAGGTTTGCTACAACAACCGATACGCAATCGACAACTACAAAAGAAGTCATTGTTAAGAAGGGAGACGTCAGACTTGTTTATAAAAACAATGATGTCTATGCTGTCTGGCAAAATGGTCTAAACAACATCCCGTACTATTATTGTGTTGGAGAGAGTGACTTTATTTCTACTAGCGAACGCTTTGGTGAGCATGTAGCCGAGGCCATTTTCGGACAAGATGCATCCATCAACACTGTTCTGTTTGAATCAGACCGCGTTTGTCGTCTAGAAGTAAAGCTAAATCGTCTAGGTCAAGATGTTTATTATTATGATTTTTTCCCAAACAGTTCTGACCTAGTGCTTTTGTTGTTAAGTGATGGTTTGTACGTCACCGAAATAGATGATCGTGCTTGGCAAAATACCCAGCTTCTTTATCCTGGAGACAATTTTGAGGTAGTGGTCGAAAACGACATCATCTATATAAAAGAGGATGACAGTTATTTTGAGATTATCACCGAAATTGAAACAGAATAGACACGTGCTAAAATAGTTATTCATGTATAAGCAAATTGGACACAAACACCCGATATCAAGAATGATTTCAGAAATAAACTCGATTTTTTCGGAAATCGGTTATACCTTTGCCGAAGGGCCTGAAGCCGAACTAGAGCACTATAATTTTGATTTATTGAATGTACCTAAAGATCATCCTTCTCGTGATATGCAAGATACTTTTTGGTTCAAAGACAAGGATGTAACTGACCCTACTGTTCTTCGGACTCACACCAGTCCAGTTCAAGCTAGATATATGGAAAATAATAAACCACCGATTCGGATTATCGTTCCGGGTAAAGTTTTTCGTAATGAGGCTACTGACGCAACTCACGAAGCCCAGTTTTATCAACTAGAAGGATTGTGTGTAGATAAAGATATTAATCTCGGCCATCTAAAAGGGGTATTAGAATACTTCTTCTCTAAGTTCTTTAGTGGTCGGACAGAAGTACGTTTTCGTCCAAGCTTTTTCCCGTTTGTAGAACCAGGTGTAGAAGTAGATATGAAACTTCTAGATGGCGACAGTAAGCTGGCTGGTAAATGGATTGAGGTCATGGGAGCTGGTATGGTTCATCCAAATGTTCTAAGAGGCTCCGGAATAGATCCAAATGAATATTCAGGCTTTGCTTTTGGTATGGGAATTGATCGATTGGGGGTAATGAAATACGGAGTCGAAGATATTCGTGATTACTACAATGGTGACTTAAGGTTCGTTAATCAATTTTAAATATGAAAGTAGTTCACAGCTGGTTAGGAGAATATCTAGGTAAAAATTTACCCGAAGTATCAAAGTTGGAAGACTTGATGAATTTTCATACTTTCGAAGTAGAAGGAACAGAGAAAGTGGAGGGGGAGATGGTTACAGATTTAGACGTGTTGCCAAACAGGGCTAGTGATTGTTTATGTCATCGCGGTATAGCTCGAGAAATTGCCACTCTGCTAGACGTTGATTTAGAAAGAGACCCTCTGGCAGAGCCAATCTCCCTACAGTCTACTAAAGAAATTGAAGTTAAAATTGAAGATAAGACAGCTTGTCCTAGATTCACTGCTTCAATAGTTACTGATATTAAAGTAGACGAGTCTCCTGAATGGTTGAAAAAAAAGTTGAAGGCTCTTGGACAGAGGCCTATAAATAATATTGTTGATGCGACTAATTACGTAATGTATGCGATTGGACAACCTCTGCATGCTTATGACGCTGACTTGTTTCCGAAAGTAGACGGCAAGTGGCAGTTCGGAGTAAGGTTTGCTAAAGAAGGGGAAAAGGTAAGTTTACTGGCTGAAGGTGGTAAAGACGAAGATAGACTGGTGACACTTAAGGGTACCGAGCTTTTGATAGTAGACAATTCAACCAATACTCCGATTGGTTTGGCTGGAGTTAAGGGTGGTAAGTTTGCTGGTGTTCATCCTGGTACCAAAAATATAATTATAGAGGCGGCTCATTTTCACCCAACTATTACAAGGAAAACTGCAAGAGGTCTTGGGATTGTAATTGATGCTTCAAAACGTTTTGAAAATGAGCCATCGAGGGAACTTACAATGTTTGCTCAAAGAGACATCATAAAATTAATTACCGATATTGCTGGTGGTACCTACGAGGGAACAGTCGACGAATATTTAATAAAAAAACCAGCCTCTAGAGCGGAAGTTAAATTTGATAACGTAAATTGTCTACTTGGTTTGAGTCTGCCTAATGATGAGATAATTTCTTACGTCAAGAGAACCGGAGCTTTGATTATAGAATCGAATGACGATAGTTTTACGGCAGAATCTCCTTTTGAAAGAACTGATCTTAATATAGAGGCTGATTATATTGAAGAAGTGGGCAGAATTCATGGTCTACTAAACATCGACTCTATTGTTCCCGAAAAAAGGGAGGTAAAGATTTTGAATTCAAGACATTATTATTCAGATCTAGTTAGAGACAAGCTAATCGATTTAGGTTATTCAGAAGTAATAACCTCATCTTTTCAGAAAAAAGGAAATCTCCAACTCAAAAACGCCTTAGCTAGCGATAAAAGTTATCTCCGTGATAGTCTGAATAAAAATATTAATGCTGTTCTAGATGCAAATTACTCTCATGTAGACCTGCTCGGGATGACTGCCGTAAAGGTGTTTGAGATAGGTACTGTGTTTGCTAATTCTGATAACGGAGTGTCAGAAAAAACCGTTATAGCAATTGGAGTGAGGACTAAAGGTAATGGTTATAATCCGAAAGATGACAGTGAACTTACTGAAGCACTTGAGGTGCTAAAGGAAACTCTTGGCACAAGTTTAAACTGGGAATTAGAAAAAGGGGTGGCTGAACTAGATTTGTCGGAAACTATCGCCGTGTTACCAGTTCCAACTCAATATACCAAGATAGAAGAGAGATCGCCGATTCAATACCAAACGATTTCTCAATTTCCAGCAATTGCTCGTGATATTGCTCTTTGGGTAAATGAAGGTGAGGAAGCTGAGAAGGTTGTAGAAACACTGGTTAAAACAGCCGGTGAGATGTGTGTCAAAAACACTTTATTTGATACTTTTACTAAAGACGGTCGTACCTCTTATGCTTTTAGACTAGCTTTTCAATCAAATAATCGCACCTTAACGGATGCAGAAATTAATGAAATAATGGACTGTCTGTATAAACAGTCTGCTGAATTAGGGTGGGAGGTGAGATAGTCTCATTGAATTAGACTTATTTTCCACAAGCAATCAAGTAAGATATTTGCTATAATAGAGGATATTAATCAGTTTTACTATTGTTATGTCTGCCCAGAAACCCGAAAAAAAGAAAAATTACGACGCTTCTTCGATCTCAGTTCTTGAGGGTTTGGATCCAGTGAGAAAAAGACCAGGGATGTATATCGGTACTACCGGTACTGATGGTCTGCACCACTTGATTTGGGAGGTGTTCGACAACTCACGCGATGAGGCCATGGGTGGCTTTGCTGATCGAGTGGAGGTCACACTTTTACCTGACAACTACATCCGTGTGGTCGACAATGGTCGCGGGATTCCGGTGGACAAGCACAAGCAGACTGGTCTCTCAGCACTAGAAACAATTCTCACCGTGCTGCATGCCG
>Ga0136558_1001135_pt1 | contig 13873 bp, 13 predicted proteins | sample AntRauTorckE6833_FD_101391 | JGI IMG/M metagenome (GOLD analysis project Ga0136558, IMG submission 101391) | Saline lake microbial communities from Rauer Islands, Antarctica - Metagenome Torckler E6 #833 | ecosystem: Environmental > Aquatic > Non-marine Saline and Alkaline > Saline | place...
ATTTCGCCCACCTGCATAAAAAGCTCTGATTAAGAGCAGTAAAATAGCCTGAGCAAATAAAGACACTACGAAAATTGCCAAGACAGCAGCCGTTAATCTGGTATCACTCCAGTCAAAAGCACCGCTTCCAAGCAAAACACGAACAATTTGGGCTCGAAGCACAATCACTAGACCGATAACAGGCAATGACCAAAAAATAATATGTCTTAGTGCGGTAAGTAATTGGAGATTAAAACCAATTTGATCTTTTTTGGCGTACAAACTAGATAAGGTAGGAAAAGCTGCCACCGAATAACTCATACCAATAATAGCCAGGGGTACAGACTGTAGATTAAATGCAAACTGAAACACAGAGACTGAACCAGCAGCCATTACTGAAGCCATACCAATTAAAATTAGTAATACAATTTGATTAACAGACAAAGTAAGTGCCCGTGGAATTGATACTGAAAATATTTGTCTTAGTAGATTATAGTCAATATTTTTTACTACCTTGAACGAGTATTTACTATTAACAACAAACGGAAGTTGGACCAACAAGTGACCAACAGCTCCTAACACAACACCAATCGCCAATCCAGACAATCCCATGGCGGGATAAAATAGAATAATTCCAATAATAATACCGAAATTATAAAGAAGTGGACTTATAGCATAAAGTACGAATCGGTGGTTCATTTGGGTAACCACCCCACACAAACTCGATAGACCTAATAAAAATGGTTGTAGTAATAAAATTTGTAATAGTAGTATTAATGTATCTATTTCAGTAACAAATCCAGGAAACACAATAGGTGCATACCATTTAGCAGTCAGAGCTAATAATAGACCTACCAAAGAATAAATAACCAGAAAGACTGAGAACACTTGTGACAAAACACCTGACCCAGCATTAGCTGATTCAGCTTCTGTTTTCTTGTTCACAAAGGGCAACAAGACATAAATAGACAAAACCGAAGCAAACAAAACAAATAGCAGATCGGGAATTCTAAAGGCTGCGTAATACAAATCCAAGTCGGCTCCGGCTCCAAATGTATGAGCCAATAGACGGTCTCTGACTACGGCCAGTACCTGCGAGCCAATGGCAAACAAAGCAATAATATACGCGGCCTGATGCAGGCCGCGTACCTCTTGATACACAAATTTAAAAACTTTTTTAACCATGGTTTAGTTATTCTCTACTGGTTCTTCTGTTGTTGCCGATTCTTCTGACGGTGTAGATTCTTCTGTTGCTTGTCCCTCTTCAGCCACCTCGTCTGTTTGATTGCCGGTGTTTAGTTGTTCAAGTAAATTTGTATCACCATCGATTGAACTTGTCACTACATTACTCTCCTGCGATGGAACAGATTCACTAACTGGTGCTTCTAGACCTAAATCAGGCACAGCCACTGTTTCACCTGACTCTATCTGTCTGATTAGATTGATTAAATCACTATTATCTTGATTGGTTTCCAGTACGATTTGTAGTTGATTTAAAGCTTCCTCACTTTCTCCTAGAGCAAGATGAGTCAGAGCTAGAAAGTAACGAGCATTAGCAAATTGCGAATCAAGTTGGATTGCTCTATTAAAAGCAATTACCGCCTCCTCGTTTCTTTCAATGGCAGCCAGAAGCATCCCTAATTGGAAATACCTTGTTGGATTTTGTGGTTCTAGGGAAATAATTGATCTGGTAGTTTCAATAGCTGCTTCCGTATTACCCTCTCTAATATCTAGCTGGGCTAACAAGAATAATCCTTCAGCAAAATTAGGTTTTAATACCAAAGCTTGCTCAATGTTATTTCGCGCAGATTCTGTATCTTGAGAAGTTATATCCATTTGGGCTGAAAGTAGATAGTAACCTGGATTTTTAGGGTCTAATTTTTGTGCCTCTGCAATTGCAACTTCTGCCCTATTTTTAGCACCATCTATTCCAGCAATTGCCAACGCTCGATATATTCCAGCCAGCACAGCATGATTATCTGGGTTAGTACTATCTTGTCCAAGAGCTCTGTTGACAAAAATTTGAGCCTGTTCTATTGAACTTAAAAATCTCTGCTGATGTTCCTCAGTGGGCTCGCTAATACTGAGCAATGAATTTATGTTTGCTAGTTCAATTTGTGCTTGAGCTATAGCAAATCTATCATCCGAAAATGAAGCGTAGGACTCTGAAGCTTGACGTTTAATCTCTTCAAACGAACCTGAGTTTACTTGTACTGAATTGAAATTAGCTTGTGCCAAGTATTGTTTACTAACGGAAGTTAATACCACCACTATGTTAGAAACTAAAATAACTACCAAGGCCATAAATACAAAACCCCGGCTTTGGTTAGTGATTAATGGAACGGTCTTTATACTAGCTGGATTAAGTTTCGCCCCAGCAGTCAAAGCTAATCCAGTAAACAAAGCAGCTATTAACAAGAGTGTCTGACTCGGCTCATAGATATAAGCCATCATCCAGAGATAGGTGGCTCCGGTAAATGATATCAAGGCAATGTAATACCAATGTTTATCCCGATTACTAACCCTAACCAATACTCGATAACCAAATATTAAGAAAGCGAGATGAAAGATTAAAAAAGTTACTCCGCCAATCAAGCCGTTATTGATAATAAGAGTAGGCACAAAACCACTACCAGTCTGGAAGTCAGTGTCCCAGAAAATTGTTCGATTGATTTGTTCGTTTTTGTAAAGCCTCCAAGCGTCAGCAAATCTATTAGGACCAACTCCCAGAAGAGCGTTATCCTCCATAACTGCACGGGCTATTCCCAAAGTCCCCTCTATAGAAGGAACTACCTCAACATAATCGACATCAACAATTCTACTTACCACATCACCAGCTGTGTCTTCAAAAACGACAAAAACTGCGCTTAATGAAAAGATTACCGCTGTGATGATTATTACCGGCAAATGTCTGCTCGACACCAAAGAGGTGTCATCTTTATCAAACCATGTGTCTTTTGATAAAAGGTAAACAAGTACCAATAAGGTAAAGAAGCCAACAATTAGCCAAATATCAAAAAAGTTAATGACCGTAAGCAACAAGGTGGAACCCAAAACCAATACAGACAGCACTACTTTCATAGAAATCTTTAGTGGTAGTTGAATCAGGCTGATTATACCGAGAATGATAATCAGAGTTGAGAAAATAGCTAAATCATTAAAGGTTCCCACCGGTGAAACAGTCAGACTACTAAAAGACGAGAAACTAAGAAATTCAGGACCAGTAAATAATCTAACCAGGTTATAAAAAACTACCAAAAAGGCAGAACCCATGAAAAAGAATATGGACTTAGTAGCATTATTCTCATCCTCTTGAAGAACTAAAGGAAGTAGCATCAATAGACCCATAACAGCCAAAAAGCCGACCGTTTGCACTTCCATATAACTCCCTCGGACAGAATCTAAAGTGTCACCAATCATTAGAGCTGAAATTAGAGACATTATTAAAAATACTGCGTAGACACCCAAGGTGACTGGGAGTATGGTTCGGACCTGACGTGATCTTAAGGTGACAAAACCTAGTATCACTAAAGAAACACCGCCAACAAAAATAGCTAATAGAGTTTTAGAAAAACCTAAAGTAGCCAACAATTGAGGAGTAAAAAATATTGGTATCAGAGCAAAGAGACTAATTACCAAAACCTTAGTTAGCTTCAACAAGTTTCTGGTCAGCTGGTCAGCTTGTACACGATTCTCTTCTGACACTTTTTCTGGGACTTGACCTAGGTTAGGAATAAATTGCTTACCTGACATAACAATAATTTAATAAATATACTTAATTTTAGCACAAACAAAAAACACCCAAGGGGTGTTTTTGTACACATAAGCCGGATTCTGTCGAAATTAGGTAAACCTAATAACGGATGATCATTTACCTAGGTCAGACATTACTACCTGACTCTTGCGACTCTTCTCGCCGGCTTTATATCCCAAGTGGGATACAAAGCCGGCGAGACGCGGTCTTGCACGCAGGTAAGAATTTAGCCGTTTCACCCAAACTGTTACCAGTTTGACTATTCCTGTAAACAGGAATCCTCTTGCTTTCGCATTTGGCGTCTCTGCTCGCATCTCTTACAAAACTTGTATGACGGGTGTTACCCGCTACCATCCTCCACCAAAGGTGGGCGTGTCCGGACTTTCCTCCCCACCGAAGTAGGGCGATCATCGTGTATACACATTATGCAATAATACAAATATTTTGCAAGCTATAGAGAAATCTTGTCTCCAATCTTTATGTTATTACTGGATACAAAACCAGCCGCTGCCTCGATCACATACCAAGCAGGGGCTGGAGAACCAAACGAACTCGGGAAAGTTTCAGGGGAAATATCTCTTTCTATATGAACAATCACCCCTTCCTTATCAGCCCAAATAATATCCAAAGCATAATTCATATCCTTCATCCAGATTTCGTGTGATCCATATGCTCCAAAAACGAATATTTTTACGACCTTTTCAGGTAAAAAAGGAGTGTTAGATAAACCCTGTATTCTCTCAGCCAGAGTATCAGCAACTGACGCTTGTACTGATGTGGTACCAATAGTGATAGTCACTGTGTTTGGATAAACTGTTTGCCAATCATCAATATTAGACTCTAGTTCTTCCTCATCTCTAATTTCAAACTCTCCTCTAGCGACAGCCTCTCGCACCTCTGATTGTTCGTGTTTTACAGCAAAGTATACCCAAGATGCTCCACCGACCAAACTAAGAAGTAAGACGATCATTACCACTCTTTCTACTAGTTTCATATTAAAATCATAATACCATTTAGAGCATAATTATCGTAGCTAGCCCAAGGAGGAAAAATAAACCTAGAACATCAGTGGCAGTAGTGATAAAAATAGTCGAGGTGGCCGCAGGGTCTTTACCTAAATGCTTCATCAATAGTGGAATAAATGACCCAGCTACCGCTGCCACAATATGAGAGCCCACCAGTGCTGCTCCGACCACCAAACCGAGAATTGGCTCTCCATTCCAGATAGCAGAAATCGTAGCTACAATAGAACCAATTATGACACCGTTAATGACTCCTGCAGCTAATTCTTTCCAGATGGCCGGAGCTGCGTTTTGTAGGGAGACTGTACCGAGAGTAATACCTCTAACCATGATAGCGAAAGACTGAGTAGCGGCATTTCCTCCCATACCAGCGATAATCGGTATATAAACTGACAAGATAGTTAAAGTATCTAAAGTATTCTGAAAAGCTAAAACGACTGAACCAGCCAAAAAACTAGTGGCCAAATTCAATATAAGCCAACGATAGCGATTGGACACTTTTTTACCAACACTATCAAAGGGCTTTTCACTATCGTCTACTCCAGCAAAATCATACAGGGACTCAGCTGGTAAGTGGCCGAAAAGGGTTTTAACTGCATCAGCATAAATAATTCCCAATATACTTGTATCATGATCTAAGACAACAATTTTTTTATTATTATTTCCAATTAATTTATCAACTATTTCGTTCATCTCAGCTTGATAAGTGATGGTATCAATTGGTTGCACAACTTTCTTAAGAGCGCTATTGTTTCTACCTTTTACGATTGCAGATAATGGTACTTCACCAATAAGCTCACCTTTATCATGAACTAATAATTCTGGATAATGAGCGGTTTCTTCATAATGATCACTAATTAAATCGGCGGCCTTACTAATACTTAGATTACAATCTAAAAAAAGATAATTAAAGTTTATCAATGACAAAGTTGCCTTGGGGTGAAAACGTAAAAAATAATCTACTTTTTCCTTTACGTCACCTTTTAAGCGCTGGACTATCTTATCCCTTTTTTTAACATTATTTATTCGAGTCAATACACTACGTGCGTGTTGCATGTCCATATGGTCAAGCATCTCGACTATTTCGTGAATTTTTAGTTGTTTTAAGATTGACTGTTGAACATAGGGAGATAATTTAGAAAAGACTGTACTTCTCTCTGGAATAGTCATTCCGCGCAAAATATCCATTCTTTCTGCAGCCCGATAGGTTAGCATTTTTACATAGTCAATCTTTTTTTTCGGCATAGTGGAATTATATCAAGTCCATCCAAATAAAATTCAGGTTGTTCAAACAAAAAACCGCCTAGGCGGTTTTTTTGTTAGTCAGGTTACTTGTTAGTTTATTCAACAATCTCTATTTCAGCGCTAGTTCGCAAGTCTGCTAATAGAGAATCGATTAGTTCCTGTTCTTTCGAAGAAATTATTTGTGCCTCAATTTGTCCATAAACTTCTTCAATTGGCGGTAACCCAGCTTCACTTCCTCCTGCCTCTTGATAAACCGCGGCCACCTCTTCTTCCGTCACTGCGGTTGTAGTCTCAGCAAACACTTCTTCAAGTAATGATTGTATTGTTAACTCTTCCCTGATATCAGACTGTAATTGTTCTGAGTCTATACTAAGTGAGGCCATCCTTTCATTTAAAGCTTCCTCTCCTCCGATTTCTTCAGTGATAGATTCTAGTCTAGCGTTTACTTCCTCATCTGAAACGCTAACCCCTCTATCGTTTGCTTCCTGCTTTAATAGTTCGGTATTAATTAAAACTTCTATAGCTTGACTTCTAATTTCTGACTGTACCGATTCATCAGTAATATCAACTCCCTGAGAAACAGCCATCTGAGCGAACTGTTCGATACTGACTTCCAGTTCTCGGTTGGTAATTTCAGCACCACCAACGGTAGCCACCACTTCGTTGGCCTCCTGAGTGGCCAGAATTTCAGAAAAGAAATTAGTAGACGACCGACCCTCCTTCTCTAGTTGATACAAAACTGCTACTAAAACCGCCGCTACTAAAATGAAAGCTCCTAAATAAAGTTTTAGGTTAAACTTCTTTTTTGGATTAGTTGTATTTGTAGTTTGCTCTTCTGTTTCTGCCCTGACGGTTTCAATTTCTTTTTCTTTGTTTTCAATTTCAGACATAATTATTCATTAGTTTATATTTCAAATTGCTATAGTTGCTAAAATTCCAGCAGACACACAATGTTTAAATATATTACCACCAGTCAGTCTCTATGACAAAGCCTCACTATGTTGCATACTCCAGACAGACATTACTATAGCGGCGGCGGCGGCTGCGTTTAATGACTCGCATTGCTTATGAATAGGTATAGAAATTAAATCGTCACAAGCTTCTTTAGTCTTTTCTCTCAAACCGCTTCCTTCGTTACCTAATACCAATACCGTTGGTATAGTAAATTTTTCGTCATGAGTACTGGTTGTACCGTCTCCCTCTAAGCCATACACCCAAAAACCTAACTGTTTCAGGTCCTTTAAGGTGCTATTTACATTAGAAATAGTTACTAGAGGAATTCGAAAAGACATCCCAGCAGAAACCTTAACTACCGTACCAGTAACTGGAGCCTGGTTATGTGGTGGAATCAAGACTCCTTTAAAACCAAAAGCTGCTGCCGATCGTATTACGGCACCAACATTATGTGGATCTTGAACTTCTCCCAAAACTAATAAAGCTGTGTGCTCATTAACTTTTAACCCTTTCTTGAAGTCCTTAAAATCTACCGTGAGCTTACGAGACAGAATTCCCAAAACTATACCTTGATGAGCAGCCTTTGCTGATATGCCCCTCGGCGGGTTTTTAAGATTCAAGACCTTTAACGGTACCTTGTTCTTGTCAATTAACTGCAGGATTGATTCATCAGAAAAATCCGCTGAAGCGTAAACTTCGACGACAATATCTGGCCTTTCTTGCAAGACCTCAGTAGCAGCGTGCTTGCCAAAGATATATTCTGTGTCGCTTTTCATATTTGATGGCATCCTAGCACGTTTTTATCTATTTAGTAGCGTCGGCAATCGATTCTACATAGCGTCGTATTTTGTCCTGGATAAGCTCTGCCTCTTTCTTGGTAGAAGATTCAAACATCAGCTTAAGTGCGTACTCGGTCACACTCACCTTGACTCCTCCCCAAGTAGTACCAAAATCCACCACTAGGCCATCAAATTTACGCAGGCTCTTTGGTTTTAGGGTCTTTATGTAAGCTTCGGTTTTAGCTAGGGCCACTTTTCTATCCTTAACATAAACAATTACGTCTTCGGTTTGCTTATATTTTTGATAAGGCTTCATCATCTCACCAAAAGTCCTACCGGTTTCTTTTGCTTCAGCATAAGCATCCAAAACCGCTAAAAGAGTTAGCGTCACCGAATCGGTGAAGAAAAAATCTTTAAAATAGAAATGGCTGGAGTGCTCGCACGCAAATAAAACATCTTTTTTTCGCATTGATTCTTTAATAAAAGCGTGACCAACTCGCATGATAACTGGCCTGCCTCCTGCAGCCTTTATTGACTCTTCATAAGAACGACTAGTGAGCATCGTATAGCCAATTTTTGCTTTAGGATTATTAATTAACAATCGCTCGGCTATCAAGGCTCCAATAACAGCACTATTGATAAACTTTCCATTTTCGTCTAGGAAGGCAATTCTATCAGCGTCTCCATCAAAAGAAATACCAAAATCATATTTTTTCTTCTGCAGTCTAGCTCTTAGTTGTTTTTGGTTTTTACTCAAAGTTGGGTCTGAGTCTCTATTAGGAAACCGTCCGTCCAATTTAGGGAACAAAATATCGAACTCAATCGGTAATTTCTCTTCCAATAAAGGCAATAAGACCCCGGCCATGCCGTTACCGGAATCGGCAGCGATTTTTAAACCATTTAACTTATGCGCTTTATAACCCTTAAGTACATATTTTTGGTACTCCTTGAGAATTTTTTTTGTGATGACCTTACCTCTCTTTTTTGCATCAACAAACTTACCTCTTTCAATTCGTAAACGTATTTTACCTAAGCCGGTTTTTTCAGTTAGGGGCACAGCCTCGGCATGAACTAACTTCAAACCATGATATTCCTTCGGGCTGTGTGAGGCAGTAATCATCACTCCTGGCAACTTCATTACACCAGAAGCGTAGTAGAGAGCTGGAGAATGAACCAGACCAACATCAACAATAGATGCTCCTGAATCAACCGCCCCCTTAATAAAGGCTTGGTGCAAAGCTGGCGTATGAACTCGCATATCACGACCAACTATCAATTTTTTGTATTTAAATTCTTCGACAAAAGCTCTGCCGATTAAATATACTAACTCTTCATCAATTTCTGTCGGATAAACACCTCTTATGTCAGCGTCTTTAAACGCTCGCTGGTAGTCAGCCATTATTTTCATTGTCATAATTAATAGTATACAAGAACCTAGATTTAGTGAGTCCTTGTTATACTATTGTTACCATATGGAGCTCTTACCATTCTTTTTAATCCTACTAACTTCTGTCATGTTCGCCCTGGCTTTCAGAAGATTTCATTTACCCTGGGTACTTTCCTTAATCGTAGCAGGCGTGGTGATTGGACCATATGGTTTTGGCTTCGCTGAAATTAATCCTACTCTGAATTTTATCAGTCAGATTGGTTTGATCTTCCTCATGTTTATGGCTGGACTCGAAACTCGTTTTGATAGTTTTAAAGAATTAAAGTTAGAGATAAGTGTTATCGCTTTATTAAATGGTTTGATTCCCCTTGCAGCTGGAGTAACCCTAGGCTATCTACTCGACTTTTCACTTATATCATCTCTCTTGGTAGGAATAATCTTTATGTCTTCTTCAATTGCTGTGATCATACCCACCCTAGAAAACCTAGGACAAATTCACAGCAGACTCGGAAGGACGATTGTTTCCAGTACGATAGTAGTAGATGTGGTTAGTTTGGTTTTATTATCAATGCTATTACAAACCGTAGACCCGGTTACCAGTTTACCCCTTCCTTCTTTTTACTTTATTTTATCCATAATCATGGTCGCTTTCGCCTTCGGATTACCCAAGATTAGAGGAATGTTTCCCAAAAGAAGGGATGAGAAGGATCTTTTTGAATCTGAAGTGAGAATTATTTTTGCTTTGATGATTGGAGTCGTAGTAACCTTTGAACTCCTTGGACTACATCCTATAATTGCTGGGTTCTTTGCCGGTCTAGTCTTGTCTAAATCCATTAACAGCCATCTCATTATCGACAAACTTAGAACCATTAGCTACGGCATTTTTATACCCGTATTCTTTGTGGTTATTGGTATGGAAACAGACATCGGTGTGTTTAGTGAAAGCTTATCTATTGTCGGAATCGTTCTAGTCATTGCCCTTACTTCGATTATTGCTAAATTCACTAGTGGCTGGCTGGCAGGAAAATTAATTGGTTTTACACAAAGAGAGTCAGCGATAATTGGTTTTTCTACTATTCCTCAGCTATCTACTACCCTGGCAGTGGTTTTTACCGCCGTAGAGCTAGGTCTTCTACCACCAACACTTATAACCGCTATGGTTATATTGAGTATTGTTACCACCTTAGTGGCTCCAGTTGGCCTGAGAATGCTAATTGATAAAACCTAAAGCTTAGGCTGACCGAATCTTTTTTCGATATAGATAATTCGCCAATACTTGATTCCGCTGTAAATTCCACCGGTAAAGCCCAAAAACCAAATAAGACCTCCGACATAACGATGAAGAAGAGTCCAGTTCTGCCAAATGAAACTATTTCCCCATTTTTCTAAATCACCAGTGATTAACCACAACAAAGGAGCTTCAATAACAGCGTGTATCACCGTGGCAACCAGCAAACCAAGAAAAGAAAATAGAGCAATATAAACAAACTGTTTCATCTATACTATTATAACCCAGCTGATTAAACTGGGTTATGCATTGACATAATCACGAAATGTATTACTATGGCACGAACGCTTATGTCTCTTGTGTAGGAAACATTAGCTACAGACGTCTGATTTTGCTTTCATTTTCAGGTTTCTGAAAATTTACCACCTACACGTCTGGAGCTAAACTGTACGTTCATACGTACTCTTCCCTCCATAATTAAATATTTTAGATGCCAACACAAACATCAAGACGTCCACAATCTGGACGTCGACCTTACTCTGGTTCAGGTAACTCTGGCCGATCATTTAACAATAAACGACGATCTCCTGGTGGAGGAAGTCGATTTGGAGGTGGTCGTTCAGGAGGTGCCGGACGAGGTAGTCGAGGAGGTGGACGAAAACAACCAACCTTCGACCCGTCGCAATTCATCAATAAAAACCCAATTGAAGTAAAGGAAGAGGCTTATACTCCCAAGAACACTTTTTCTGAATTTGGTTTTCATAAGGATATTGCCGCTACTATAGCAAAACTAGGTATTGAGAACCCTTCACCAATTCAAGACGAGGCTATTCCTCATTTAATGAAAGGAAAAGACGTAATTGGTCTAGCCGAAACAGGTACTGGTAAGACAGCTGCCTTTCTACTCCCTTTGATTCAAAAGACTTTAACCAACAAACACGAGAAAACTTTAATCCTGACTCCAACTCGCGAACTCGCTTTGCAGGCTGAATCAGAATTTAGAAAGTTTGGTGCTGGATTCAAACTCTACGCAACCTGTTGTGTTGGAGGTACTAGTATCCGACCACAAATTCGAGCGCTAAAACGAAACAATCACTTTGTTATCGGAACTCCAGGTAGAGTCTTAGACTTAATTAATCGTGGAGATATACAACCACAAAAATTCACCAATATCGTATTAGATGAAGCTGACAGAATGTTAGATATGGGATTCATCCATGACATGAGAAAAATTCTTGAGAATGTACCAAGAGACCGTCAAACCCTTTTCTTTTCAGCTACTATGACTAAAGAAGCGGAAAACTTGGTAAACGATTTTATGCGTTCGCCAATTACCGTATCAGTAAAGAAAAAGGACGTAACCAATAGTATCGCTCAAGATGTAGTTACTTTTGAACACGCTCATAAATTTGACACTCTACTTGCTCTACTGGGCAAGGATGAGTTGAATCGAGTGATTATCTTTGGTTCTATGAAACATAGCGTTGAAAAGTTAGCCAATGAACTAAATAAGGCTGGAGTTAAAGCAGAATCTATCCATGGAAATAAGAGTCATGGCCAAAGACAACGATCACTTAGTGCTTTCAAAAGCGGTAATGCTCGCGTCTTAGTCGCAACTGATGTAGCCGCTCGAGGTATTCATGTCGACAAAGTATCGCATGTTATCAACTATGACCTACCCAACACTTTCGAAGACTACGTTCACCGAATTGGTCGAACTGGTCGCGGAGTGCAGAAAGGCCAAGCCCTGACTTTTGTCCAGAAGAAATAATTACCGAAAAGAATCTAAATAACGAATCAATTTAGAAAAGACCGCGAGCAAGCTTGCGGTCTTTTCTTATTCTAGATAACTAGCAAAGTAAACAGCATGACAAGTATACCCGCCAGGATTCTTTTCTAGATAATCCTGGTGGTACTCCTCGGCTGGCCAAAATCTATCCAAGGGTTCTAGAGTGGTTACCACTCTGTCTTCCCATCTTCCTGACTCATTCACAATTTCAATCATTTCTTCAGCAATCTTCTTTTCTTTATCTCCGTTAAAGAAAATAGCAGAGCGGTAAGAAGTTCCCTTGTCGTTACCTTGTTGGTTTAAGGTAGTCGGATTATGAATTTGAAAAAAGAAATCTAAGAGTTTCCTATAACTGGTTACTTTCGTATCGTATTCAATCTCCACCGCCTCAGCGTGACCGGGATGATACTCATAGGTTGGGTTGTCATTGTCACCACCAACATAACCAACCTGAGTATTAACCACCCCTGACTGCGAGTGGAGTAAGTCTTCCATACCCCAAAAACACCCTCCCGCTAATACTGCTTTTTTGTGATTACTATCCATACCCAGAGTTTAACATCAAAAAACCGACTAATAAATTAGCCGGTTCAACGTGAATATATACTAAACAAAATCGAGCTTGGTAACACGCCATTCTTTCTCTGGGTCAGGAATCACGATAACGTGAACAGTCTGTCCCTTGAGTTGAACGTTATTCTTTAGACCATATTGTCCAAGAGTGTCGTCAATAACACTAATGTGAAGAAAAGCAGTTGATTCATCGGACGAAAGAACCACCGCACCGAAACCCTTACTCCAGTCAAACCAGTCAATCATTCCATTTGCATCTTTTTGCTCTGGCAAAAAGTCTGTCAATTGATGAACACTCGCCTTTCTCAAACAGGTCAAGTATGCAACTGGTCTTATGTTAGTGATTCTTATATTATCTCTAACTCCTCTGTATATGTCGTAACGGTAAGTTCGTCCTAAATCGGGCTTAATATTTTTTTGCAAAAATTCACTAATAGAGACTTTAACCTCCTCAGAATTAGAATGACGCCTGATGACAGCAATGAAGCCGTCAGTACGAACCAGGGTACCGTTTTCTGTACCGTCTCGGTCAATTCGCGAAATACTCATTGATACTCCCCCAAATCAAAGAACAAACTCTATAGAATCATATTATTAAGACCTGTCAAACTTAGACTTAATTCACTGGGGATAAGTTAGTAATAACTCGTGGATATACCCAATTGAAGCTTTAATTTTAAGCAAATAGGAGTACCATTAAATTAGATAACCCGTTCATTAAAAAGGAGTAATGTTATGAATATTACAATTGCTCTAAAGCAAGAAACCGACGCTAAAGCACAAAAATTTTTAGCGACAAACCCAATCGCCCGGTTTATTGTTCAAAGAGTAGACCATAACAACAGCCCAAACAGTAATGATCTTTTGTCCTTCTGGAGTACTTATCCGGACAATGAACACTGTGGAGCAGCTCTTTGGCGCAAATTCTTTTGCATTAAACCCGAATAATCACTTTCTCTTATTTAACAGGCCAACTTGGCCTGTTTTTTCACCAATAATTTATAAGGTATACTGTAACTCATTAAGATAAGTAGATAGTAAATTATGTATCAAGGAAACTGGAAATGTAGTGGCTGTGGCGGAAAGATTACTGAACTACCCTTTCAACCGAGAAGTGAAGCTGGACTTACTTGCCGAGATTGTTGGAGCAAGAATAATAATAA
>Ga0136558_1001139_pt1 | contig 13852 bp, 12 predicted proteins | sample AntRauTorckE6833_FD_101391 | JGI IMG/M metagenome (GOLD analysis project Ga0136558, IMG submission 101391) | Saline lake microbial communities from Rauer Islands, Antarctica - Metagenome Torckler E6 #833 | ecosystem: Environmental > Aquatic > Non-marine Saline and Alkaline > Saline | place...
GAGGTTGGGTTTTCAATATACAAAACTGCACACTTTAACAGTTTCGGTTTCGGAGTTCAGTGGCATTACTGGTACGTACCTACGTGGTGGCATGGGTTCAGGGCGCAGCTAATTGAATCTCTACATAACACTCCAACCTTCGCGCACGAAGTCCAGGCAGAGCCGTGGGGGCCTCGAAACATTTGGGATATGTCTGAATCTGAGCAGCTTGACTATATGTCACTCAGCGATGTTCAAAAAAACGTTGAGTTTACCCGACGTAGCGGTCTGGCCGAACAGTACGTTTGGGGTGGGGAGTGGTATGTGTGGCGCGCGCTTAGATACGATGACACGCAATTTTTAGATTATTTCAAACTGCTTAATCGCTAAGCCTATTGTTTTTAGCAATCTGCGCGTAAACCGCTGCACTGCCTTTGATGGTTCGTTCTTGCGTGTCTTTGTTAACAGTAATTAGACCAAACTTAGGCCAATAACCCTCACTCCATTCAAAATTATCAAACAGTGACCAATGGAAATAACCCCGCACATCTGCGCCATCTTGTATCGATTGATGAAGCCAATGCAGATGGTCTGCGATAAACTCGGCACGATACATGTCGCGGCCGTCAGCTAGACCGTTCTCTGTAATATAGATGGGGAGATTTTTAGACTTTAATTTTTGAGTAATCTCATAGATGCCGCGTGGATAAATACCCCAGCCCATATCTGTTTTTTTATCGCTATCGTAATGCTTTACCCATTTACGGATACTGGTAAAGCCAGCCCTGACATCCATGCGTACATAATAATGAACACCCAAAATATCTTCGAATCCGCGTATCTTTTTAGAAAATAACTCATTGCTCACATACTCGCTAATCTTTGCAAATAATAGCGTAACGGGATCAAGCCGCTGCGGCTTGAAGATTACATACCCATGATCTATCCCAATCTGCAATGTGTTATCTGTTTCATGCAACTGCTTGTATACAGCTTTGTGGGTAGTAGTGAAATTACTTAATGCCTTCCTGAGTTTAAATATATTAGTTTCTGCGCCAGGCCATCCAGCCCAAATACCACCGCCTAGATACCGGGATAATACGTAAGCATTAACTTCGTTAAATGTTAGGAATTTATTACAGCTAGATTTGAGCTCACTCACAACTTTTGCAGCATATACACCGAACAGCTCCGGTGCTTCACGACTGTGCCAGCCTCCTAGTTCTTCAAACCACAATGGATTTGTGAAATGATGCAGCACGACAATCGGCTCTATATTGTTTTCTTTAAGTTCGCGAACAAAATTAAGGTAGTGATTGAGTACCTTTTCATCAAATTTTCCACGCTGAGGCTCAATTCTCGACCACTCAACAGAAAACCGATACGCAGTCAGATTAAGCTGCTTCATGAGTCTTATATCTTGAACTGATAGTTTGTGGTGGTCTGCTGCTGTGCCCGATATATAATTTCCTAGACTCTGCGCCTGCTCTGATATCATCTTCCATCGGGGGACATCAGGAGACAATCTCGAATTCGCGCCACTAGATAGGAGTTCTGCATTTTCTGGCTCCCATTCACTCCAATTATTTCTCTGCTCTCCCTCAACTTGATGTGCTGCAGTCGATGCTCCCCACAAAAAACCTTCGGGGAATACACTCAAGACAAGACTTCATCAGTATTTGGTTTTGTTTTTCGGAACTTGGCGGTTACATCAAACTGTTCGAGAGGTTTATTAATAGCAAGTCTAGTTTGTGCATTCAGGGCAGCTACACTACCGAATCCGATAAGTGCCACGGGTATTAGGAGCCATTGCCAAATAATGCTCAAATATCGAAACCGCGAATATTCTTTTGGTAGAGGGGGAAAGGACATGATGGACGCAATAACGGGAGCTAGTAATCCAAGCAAAGCTACTGTTTGAATACGACTCGCAAGCACCGGCAACTGGCTGATGACTAAACTCTGGTCAGATGCACTGTTTACGAGCAGCGGTAGCCAGCCACCAGCGACTAACACAATCGAAGCTGTCGCCCAGCTGAAATAGCCTTCAATTTGCCGAAACAATTGTATTAATCTTTGGCCAAGCGGGATAGTTTTATAGCGAATCATATTAACAACTACGAAAGGAGTATCAGATACACCCCAAGCCCAGCGCCGCAACTGCTTAAACTGTTCGTAAAATGTTTTCATATATGTCTCAGCTAATACCGCGTCCTGGTAGATTGCGGTGAACAGCGGTACTACGGTGTGGTTTCCGTTGAATATAAAATACGAACGCCAATACTGATGGCCGTCTTCCACAATCGAGCGCACATTCCAAAAATCAGTTTCCAGCAAAGCTGCGAGGCTTTGAGCATGAGCCGAAAAGTTACGCAAGCGATGCGGGCGCATAGCCTCCATAAGCAACCAAAAACTGTTATTGGTTGCAATCACGCGGCTTAAGGCGGGCACATCCCAGATATTATTCATGAACATTGCCATCGGCTGAAAGCTTTTGGTAATTCTGTCATCCACTACGCAATACACATAACTTAAATAAGCCAGGTAGTCTTTGGCGGGCCGATTATCTGAATCCAAAGTGGTAACTATTACATGCTCTGGGTTGATATTATTCTTTTCAGCATATTTTGCAAACCATCGACCAGCAAATGTTATATTACCGCCTTTACCCTTAACCTCGCCTGGGATATCGGCAGGATGCTCAATAGCTTTGAACAGTTTAAAAGACTTCCCATACACTTGCTGTAACTCTCTCGCATCTTTAGCGATTTGAGCGCCTCCGCGCTGTTCGTAAGCGAGCAGAACTGCAACCTGCTGATGATTGTAGTCATTAGCCAAAACTGCTTCGATTGTCGACTCAATAATATCTTTCGACTCGTTATAGGCCGCAATTATCACGACATGCAACAGGTCATCCGGATTTAAGGTTTCATTGTTATACGCAGCTTGATCAAGAAGCCTCTTATAGTTTTTGAGGGCAATTTGCTGGCCACCACTCACCGATTTCAACTCTTGATCCACTCTGGCTTGAGCTTTCTGCGGGCTTTTTAAGTCTTTAAGTCGTTCGCGCCAGTTGATATTCTGCAAAACTCTAACCAACGAATAGCCCTTAACAAGTCGTCCGCTATAGCCGATAATTTTTAGCATCCAGAGCAGGGCATAACCAATGATGGTATACGTTGCCAAGGCAATATTTGTGGCACTTAATATTATTAAACCAAGCAAAAATCCCCAGCTTAAAAACGCAGGTAAAACTTCTAAGGTGCGTTCTTGCCAGCGTGGAATATCTAAATCAAATGCCCGAGCCACTATGATACCTTTGTGCCGATAGCTTCGCCGCACGTAACAGCAGCAATGTTGCCCGGCTGTTCAAGTTCAAACACTATAACCGGCATATTGTTTTCTTTAGCCATAGCAAGTGCAGTTTTATCCATTACTCGAATGTTTTCATCCTCAATTGCGGTTTTAAAATCTAAGGTTTCGAATTTTTGAGCATCAACATGTTTCACGGGGTCTTTATCGTATACACCGTCAACCTTGGTGGCCTTGAGAACTACATCACAGCGCAGTTCTACTGCAGCTTGGATTGAAGCCGTATCAGTCGTTACGTAAGGGTTGCCTGTACCGCCACCAATAATTACGACACGTCCTTTTTCAAGATGTCTCAACGCACGACGATGAATATAAGGTTCTGCCACACTTTCTGCGCGCAAACGAGTCATAAGTCTTGCATCGATGTGTGAATTTTCAATCGCGTTGGTGAGGGCAATGCCATTTATTAGTGTAGCCAGCATGCCCATGTAGTCTGCAGCCGTACGATCGATGCCATTTTCTGCAACACTTGCACCACGAATCATATTGCCGCCACCTACGACAATGATTACTTCAGTGCCGTCATCAACGATTTTTTTAATCTCAAGGGCGAGCCACTGCAGAAAAGATGGGTCAATTCCGTGATCGCGCTTACCCTCAAATTGTTCACCGCTTAACTTGAGAAGTACTCGTTTGTAAGTTGTTTTCATCTGATGCATTGTATCAAACCGATTGAACTAACAAGAATTATTTGTTAATCATATAGAGCCGGGCATTTGCAGCATTTGCTTCAACTGTTGTAACTTCGCTCCAGTCACGCGGGATTTCAAATTGTTCTGGTTCGTCTCCGTCGTCAAAATATACCCACACATAGTCATCGGTTACTTCATTGTAGTCGCGTAAAGCGAATTTATTGCTGTCATAAACTAAGCTTGAGCCCCCATATTGAGACAATCCCTCAGGTGCGTACCACTTTATGGACTCCTGGTCGTTTAGGTGGAAGTACAGATCATAAAACAACAGGGAAGAGTGAGCAATATGTACAGCTGGCTCCTGCGAACTTCTTGTTTGCGCAACTACATACGATATGCCGTTTTCGTTCAGATTATCGTAATTAACATCACGGTAGCGGTATAGGTTCGTAAGCCCCGCAATCAAGCCGCCTACGAGCACCGCGCTGACTATTAAGCTCAAGCCTTTGTTATTTTCACGCAAACTAACAAAACCAATAGCAATCAGCGCAAAAAAGAAACCAGCGACCGGCATGACATACCGTACGTTAAAAATTGGGCTAAAAGGTGGCAAAGACAACAGGAAGGTGCTCGCAACAGGCACAACTACCAAGAGGGAAAGTAACACCACTAAATCACGTTGAGCTTGGCTCTTATTTCGAGCCGCGATAGCGCGTAAGGACACTACGATCGCAGCAAGGACGGTTAAGAATCCGACAGTTTCCCACGATTGTAGCTGCCAGGCTTCACGGTACAATACAAAACGACTGAAGATGGACAGCAGTGAATTGTGCGTTACAGGACCAATCCAAAAACCACCTTGAATTTCATTAAATTGCTGCCAAGCGGTCGGCAACCACGGTAAAAATAGCGCAGCTGCAACCACCCACACCACAATCACGTCACGTGCTTCTAGCCAGACATTCCTAAGTCGCTTTAATGTGTACGGTTTAAATTTCCAGGCTACAAATAGCACATGGGCCAATACGATAAACAGAGCATAATAATGTGAATAAACTGCCAGTACAAGCGACAAAGCGTAGATGAATTGCCAACGACGCTGGTGACGTGAGCCATCAATAATTTTCACGAACGCGAGTGTCGCGAGTGTCATTAAAAATGCTACGAGCATGTACATCCGCGCCTCTTGGGCGTAGCGTATAAAAATCGGTGAAATAGCAGTTACTGCAACTGCCAAATTTGCGGTCTTGAAGCTAAACCTTTGTAGCAATAACCTTTGCAGAGCTATGAGGGCTCCGACCCCGGCGAATACACTAAGGCTGCGAATTGCGAGTAGCGAATCACCGAACAATATTCGCCAGGCTTTTAGTAGAAGGTAATAAAATGGCGGATGCACGTCGAGCCCGGTGCGACGAATCAACTCTAAGGCGTCAAAATCTGATAGAGCAAACGAATACGCTTCGTCATACCATATTGTCGCTTCGCCTAAGCGATATGCCGCAAGTGCCAAAAATAGCGCAATCGATGCAAAAAACAGCCAGTTCCGTTTAAGTACGTTCACGAGTAGCGTCCTGCAATATCGTTAAGCTTAATCTTAATGAGCTCAATAAACACACTGAGCCCAGCTTTGATCGGATTTTCGTCAGCCATAGCACCGAATTCCTTGGGGTCGTACCAGTCAGTAATCTCAAAACTGTCTATGGTCAATTTATGACGGATAGCAATAACTAAATACTCAATATCAAATCCCCAACCAAAAATTGTTTGCCGCTCGGTGATAATTTCGATCGCTCGCCGACTAAAGCCTTTAAATCCACATTGGGTATCATGAACGCCCTTCATTACGAGCAGACGAATCGCTAAATTCCCACCAACAGAAACTATTGTTCGTAGCCACTTGTGAATTTCAACCAAATTGCGCTGCGCCATAACGACATCAGTGCCGTCACGTAGCTTACTGAGTAGCGCTGGCAAGTGATGTAGCGGTGTTGCTAGGTCTGCGTCCATAAACATCGCATACGTACCGTGTGCAGCCTGCAGCCCGGCGTGGACGTTTTGCCCCTTGCCGACCGTATTTCTCGAATCGATGATTATTAGATTTTCCATGTCTTGGTGAGCCTGGCGTGCGAGTTCAGCTGTAGAATCATTACCCTGGACACTCAACACTACTTCATAGGTAACCTCAGGCAATGAATCCTGCATGAACAATACGATTTCTGAAAGGGTGCGGTTTATGCGTGCAGCCTCATTGAAAGCTGGGACGACAATACTTAGTTCTGGTTGAGGCGCGTTACTTGATTTCATCTTTAAATACTAGCTTATCGTATAACAGGTAGTTCCACACCATGCTCGCGGTGGTGGCTATAGCTTTGGCGCCATTATTAATCACAAAATCTGAATTTTTAAATCCGAGATCTGCCGCTATGTCGGCCACTTGCTCAAGCGGCCAAGCCCAGTAGTTAACAAGTGTGGCTATGATGAGCGTTTGCAATACATATAAACCAATTCCTGTAACCACAAAAAACATTACCATTTGCCGTCCGCGCTTTTCTGAATTATTGCTAAACACAAAGCGGCGATTAAGCTCAAAACTTACAATCATGGCAACAGTAACAGATACTACGTTCGCAGCTACTGCCATCAGCCCAACAACTATCAGCAAGTTGTAAATAGTAAAATCGAGAACCGTGTTGCCAACTCCGACTAATGCAAATTTACTGACTTTTTTAGTGTGTGTTTGAATTTCTGCCATTACTAGTCAATTGTACCTCGCTGGCGCCTGCAAACAAACTGCTATAATGACTGCTATGAAGATTTATTCCTGGAACGTCAATGGCATTCGCGCGGTGCTGCGGAAAGATTTGTTTCTGCCATTCATCGAACAGCATGATCCGGACATTCTGTGCATCCAAGAAACAAAAGCCCATAAAGAACAGGTTGAGCTCGAGCTCGATGATTATCACGCTCACTGGAATTCAGCTGACCGAAAAGGCTACTCAGGTACTGCCATTTTTAGCAAAACCAAACCGTTAGACATCATGAACGACTTCCCGGAACACATCGCCGAGTCCTACAACTTCGCCGATGAATACGGCGACCCAAACACTGAAGGCCGAATAATCGTTGCCGAATTCGAAGATTTCTATGTAGCGACCGTCTACACCCCGAACGCCAAAGATGATTTAACTCGCATTCCATTGCGCCATAGCAGTTGGGATAAAGCATTCCTCGAATATATGAAGGAGCTCGAAGCCAAGAAGCCAGTCGTATTCTGTGGCGATCTAAATGTTGCCCATACCGCAGAAGACCTAGCGCGCCCCAAGCCAAACCAAGGCAAAAAGGGCTTTACCGACGAAGAACGCGAAGGCTTCCAGAATTTTGTAGACTCTGGCTTTGTCGATACATTCCGCATGTTTACCCAAGGTGATGGCCATTACAGCTGGTGGACGTACATGGGCGGTGCGCGCAAGCGTAATGTAGGCTGGCGCATCGACTACGTTTTAGTATCAGACGCACTTAAAGACCGCGTTGCAACTGGTTCAATCCATAGCGATGTCATGGGCAGCGATCACTGTCCAGTGAGTATTGAGGTCGCCTGATGAGTAGAGAAGTCCAACCTGCCACGCTCGTTTTCCTCAGAAAGGATGACGAGATATTGCTAGCCATGAAAAAGCGCGGTTTTGGAGAGGGACTATGGAACGGTGTTGGCGGCAAAGTAGATGATGGTGAATCATACAAGCAAGCTGCAATTCGAGAAACCGAAGAAGAAATCGGTGTAACTCCCGTAAAGTTAAACCAAACATTCGAACTATTCTTTGATTATTCAAACGGACCAAGTGAAAAAGATTTCTTAGTAAAGGTGTTTACTTCGTACGAATGGGAGGGAGAGCCAGCCGAATCGGAAGAAATGAGACCTCAATGGTTCACCCTTGACTCGATTCCATATGACAAGATGTGGGATGACGACAGATTCTGGCTTCCGAAGTTGCTGGCTGGAAGAATTTTAAAGGCAACAGTGATTTTTGATGCAAAAAGCCAGGTTGCTGACTACTCAGAAAGTGAGTTAACCCTTGAAGACTAAATTCGCCGTATTCGACATCGATGGCACGCTCTTTCGCAGTGGGCTATACCGCGAGGTGGTGTACGAAATGATAGAGATTGGCGCGTTGCCAGAAAGCGTGTGGAATGCCTTCGCTAACCACGAAGTTGCCTGGCGCAAGCGAACCCACGGCCGAGCCTTCAAAGAATTCGAGCAAGCTATGGTGGATGCACTCGAATCTCACATAACAAAACTAAGCGTAGACGAATACGACCAAGCAGTGCAAAACGTGATCGAAAAGTACCGTGACAACGTATATGTCTACACCCGCGAGCTCGCCAAGTCACTCAAGGCAGATGGTTATTTCTTAATTGCTATATCTGGATCACAAACAGAGCTTGTAGAGCCTTTTGCACGGTACTACGGGTTTGATACATGGGTAGGGCAGGTGTACGAACGCGAAGGCAATCGCTTTACCGGCGAAGCCGTAAAAACGCACAAAGATAAGCACTTAATACTCGAGCAGCTTATAGAAAAGCATGGTTTAACTCTCGAAGATAGCTATGCATGCGGTGACAGCCACGGCGACATCAGCATGCTCGAAATGGTTGATTTCCCAATTGCTATCAACCCGGGTCGCTATCTACTTAAAACCGCTCAAAAAAATAGTTGGAAGATTGTAATTGAGCGCAAAGATGTAATGTACGAGCTCATCGCTAATGCAAACGGAAAGTACGAGCTGCAAGATGTCAGATTCCACTAATGATATTGCGGATAAACTGCTGTGGAGCCGACCAGAGCGCAAGAACCAACGGGGCAAAATACTGTTGATTGGTGGCAACTCGCAGGAATTTGTAGATATGCAAGTGGCATATGCTGCTGCAAATGAAGTTGGGATACAGCAAGCATCCATTGTGCTGCCCGATAAGCTCAAACGTATGCTCGGCGGCATGCCAAATGTCGAGTTCGTACCCTCGACTCCCAGCGGCAGCTTTGCAAAAGACGGACTCCAGATTTTAAGCTCGCTCAGCCAAGCGTCTGACGTCACGGTGCTTTGCGGTGAACTCTCTAACAACAGCGAGACGAGTGTTGTAATTGAGCAATTATCCCAAGCGGATGTATCACCATTAGTCCTAATAGGCGACAGTATCATGCACGCCGTAGGAGCAATTGCCGAGCGCAATGAGCCAACAGTGATTATTGGGGCAAAATCGGCCTTTCAAGAACTTATATCTTACTTTGATCTACCTTCTACAATCACAAGCCAATCAAACCCATCGCACATAAGAAACACTCTGACTGACCTCGCTATTGCCAGTAAATCCATGTTAGTGCTGCATCACAGCGGCACTATTTTTATCGCCAATGATCAAAACTCTACTCAAATCAAAAGTGACAGCATGAACCACCCGAAGGTAGCGGTATTTGCCGCTGAGTTGTTGGCAGAGTTTCCAAAGCAGCAATTTGAGGCTGTGGTGGCTGGAATAAAATTGATCAAAGAATAGAGAAGATTTTTTCGCTTTTCGTTTTTCCGTACTCATCAACACACTTCACTTCATATCGGAAAATAGGAGGGACCTTACTACAGTTGTCGTTCCTCCTCTCGTTAACCAAGCTCTTAGCTGAAAGCCATAATTATCTTCAAATCCAATTTAAAAATGCCCATTTAAGGGCATTTTTAAATTGGTGCCGAAGGAGAGACTCGAACTCTCACAGTGTTGCCACCACGGGATTTTGAGTCCCGCGCGTCTACCAGTTCCGCCACTTCGGCTAAAGCTGTACCTATAATAAAGTTTTATCCGGTTTTTACCAAAATTTATTTATTGCACTCACCAGCGATGACAATGCGGAAATATGTTGCGCATTTCGCCTGGCGACTACTTTTTATCACATAAATAAAAAAAACCGAGCTCGACTTTACTCAGATAAATTAATCCTGGAGAACGCTTTATTTACAGATGAAAAAAGATATCGTAATTCTAATTTAAATAAATAAGCATAAACTATTTTTAGTAAGCTAAAAATGTTACAATACTACTGTAAGATCAGATATTTATGGACGAAAATTCTAACCAGAACCCAGCACAAAAAGATAGTCAGCAAGCAGCTGCGGATATTGCTCGTGCTAAATTAGTAGCTCTCTACGGACAAGGAACGAGTGGCAACCAGGGAGATAATCAACCTCCAGAAGCTCCTAATCAACCCGTTCAACCAGCTCAACACCTACCGCAATCTTATGCCCATCAAGCAAATGCTCACCCAAGCACGCCACCCTCAAAACAGAACAGCCAGTACAATCTGCCAGGCGGCAACCAACAACGTGTCGTTCAGCCGCCAGCTCCGGATACCCAGGCACCAAACATAACCGAGCTATACGCACGAGAACAATTGCTTCAAAGCCAGACCGAGCATCTTAATCAGGATCCAATACGCCCTGACCATCAGCTACCAGGCAGTACGAACGGTCAATATCGAGCGGTCAGCTCTCATGCTGCTCAATTTCAACGCTCAGACCAGAAATCTGCTAATACATTTGCGATCCCGAGTGCAAGTGCTTCACCTAATGCGGTAGCTCCTGTTCAGAGCACCCCCCAACAGCAGCCCCAAGGATCAGAGTCCGTAACTAGACAACAGCAAATCGCTAACCACTCAAATGGCCATAAAAAAGGCGATCAAGGGGACAACAAACTAGTCCAAAAATGGCGCCATTTCATGGATGGTGACGATATTGTTCCTGGACATGGCAAATCAATCCGCAACGCACTAATTGCAAGCCTATTATTAATCTTGTCCTACAACCACCAGTTTATTTACGGACAAGTAAACTACTACATTAGTCCCGGCGATAAAGTTGTCTCGCCCCTAATTATAGAAGCTGATTCTGCTCAAAAAATTGGCGAAGAGCCAAGGGTTGTAATCCCGAAAATTAATGTTGATGTTCCACTTGTGTATGACATTACCAGCTGGGAAGATGCGGATGTCCAAAAGGGTCTCCAGCGCGGAGTGGTGCACTACGGAACTACAGCGCTTCCTGGCCAAATTGGAAACAATGTAATCGTAGGCCACAGTAGCAACAGTGTTTGGAGCTCTGGACAATACAAATTCGCGTTTGTATTACTCGACCAACTCAACGATGGCGATACGTTTATTATCGACTACAAAGGTGAGCGCTACATTTATGAAGTATTTAAAAAGCTTGTCATTGAGCCAACAGATGTTGATATCCTCAGTCAAGACACGGGCGGCGAACCAATAACCACACTTATCACATGCACACCTCCAGGCACAGCGTGGCGGCGCCTCGTGGTTCAGGCGCGTCAAATTAGCCCTAACCCTTTAGAGGCAAAAAAAGGCAACACCACTATCGACACGGATGTGCCAATCCCAGGTGACACCGGAGGGGAATCGCTACTAGATAGCGTTACGAACTGGTTTAACTAAAGCAACTCTGCTGCTGCGAGCTCAACGCGCAGTAAGCGCGCTGCACCTGAATCAACATCGCGCTGCAAACTATACCCGTATGATAAATTACCAGAGATGAATGTATTAAGAGGGTTGGTTGATTCGGCTATAGTCATGGTGTTCTGACCATCAAACTCGAAAACAATATGCTCGTCACCGCGCAATGCGCTCAAATGGAACCCATCAATCCAACTGACTTGTTTTAGCGTGCTAACTTCTTGGGTCGTATCTCGTTGTCTTAATTCTTTGAGGTCATAAGTTTGCAGATTACCGTTGGACTCAAACAAAGCGAATCTACCGTCTGGGCTAAACGAGCGTAGTCGATCAACGTCACTTACAGTGCGCTCAAATGGCTCGTTCAACGCACTCAAAATAATTCTTAGCTCGTTGTTGCTCCTGTAGGCAAGGTTAAGTTCGCCGTTCTGTTCGCTCACCAGTATTTCTGTATCAGAATCCATGTCACGAAGCGTTGGGATTTTAACTCGCTCACCGTCACGATAACTCAATAGAGACTTCGTAGGTACGTCGTACCAAACGATTGTTCCATTGGCCCAGCTGGCATTCCGCGCATCCGAACTTAAAACAATTTTCTGATTATTAGACGTATTAAACAGCGAAAGCTGATTCTTCTCTCCAAGCACAATGTAGTTTTGGGTTGAAGCGATCAGACCTTTTATCCGCGCGCTTTTTATTTCCGCTGTAATTGGTGCAATTTCTTTGCGCAATGAATCATACAGATAGTAGGTGGTTCCAGATTTATTCTTAAAACCCAGCAATGCAATATCTTCATTATTAGACCAATTAATGCCAGTCAGTTCGCCTAAAGGACCATCTTCGGACGGAACTATAGTGATTGACTCAGGCTGCGCATTATTAGAGTTCAAATTAAGCACTGTGAGTTTGCGGTCGGACACGCTCATGAAATATGTTTGATTCGGGCTCAGCGACAGTGAAGTCTCATCGGGATAGTTTTCAAAGTTTTTATATTGGTTTTCGAGAGGCACGAGTAGCGGATAGGCAATACTCGTTACTTCACCGCCAATTAGGTCTACCGTTTTCTGCCAATTTATAAAACCCTCTCGCTGTAATTTAATCGTATAACGACCCTCGTTATATGACTCTCTAAAAGGTGTGTCCTTACCGGAAAGTTCATCATTTATGACAACCTGGGCGTTTGTCGGTTTCGACTCTATTTGGACTAATCCATATCGGATAACCTCGCCTGATCCAGGATCAAACGTATACCCTCGCGCAAACGCAACAAGCAAAATTGTCCCGATTGCAACAATCGAAATAAACACGAGGTAATTGAGAACCATTTTTATGGTCTGCATACGATTTCTACGATATCCAAGCATAGCTGCTTTGCATTATACGACAGATTTCGCTTGCAACCGACCCAATCACCATCGATACTACTATTATGTTTAATAGAAAGATTGCAGTCGATCTCGGGACAACCTTTACGCGTATTCAACTGCCCCGAAAAGGTATTGTGCTCGAAGAGCCAACTGTAATCGCCAGCCGCGAAAACGACCCAAAGTCCACTGCTGTCGGCCGCCAAGCGCTTGAAATGGTCGAGCGCACTCCCGGTACGCTCACCGCCGTTCGGCCTGTAACGAACGGGGTTATAGCAGATTTTCGCCAAACCAGACTCATGCTCGAACAATTCATGAATCAATCTTTAGGGGGATTCAGGCTCCAAAAGCCAACTGCAATGCTCACCGTTTCTGCAGGAGCAACATCGACTGAACGTCGAGCGGTCATAGATGTTGCAAAATCAGCTGGGATTCAAAATCCGCACTTAATTCACGCACCTGTTGCAGCTGCGCTCGGTGCAGGGGTGCCGATTGCTGAACCTTCCGGGAACCTGGTGGTTCATATTGGGGGCGGCACTACAGAAGTCGCTGTCGTATCGCTGAGCGGAGTCGTCGCGCAACAAAGTATTCGTATAGGCGGCCAGACTATAGACGCTGCCATTGCGCGTTACTTGCGGCTACAGCACAACTTAAATATCGGCACACAAACTGCCGAAGAGGTGAAACACATTATTGCAGTAGCGATGCCGAGTGAACGTGACGAGGTCACCCATGTTCAAGGACGTGACACTGTGACAGGCATGCCCAAAACTGTCGAAATCACGAGTAACGAAATCGTACAACCAATAGAGGAAATTCTAGAAAAAATTATGCTTACCATTCGGAGCGTCATGGAACGTACTTCGCCAGAGCTTGTTGCAGATATTATCGACCACGGGCTCGTGTTGACAGGTGGTGGTGCGCAGCTCAATAGGCTCGATGATCTTATGCGAAAAGTTGTTGGCGTACCAGCACTCGTTGCCCGGGACCCTGGTTTGTGCGCAATAAAA
>Ga0136558_1001141_pt1 | contig 13827 bp, 12 predicted proteins | sample AntRauTorckE6833_FD_101391 | JGI IMG/M metagenome (GOLD analysis project Ga0136558, IMG submission 101391) | Saline lake microbial communities from Rauer Islands, Antarctica - Metagenome Torckler E6 #833 | ecosystem: Environmental > Aquatic > Non-marine Saline and Alkaline > Saline | place...
ATGAATACGAGCTGAAGTTTGGCCGAGATTAAAATCGGTATATGAATCAGGGCCGAAACGGAAGGGCTCATCAATACCAAATCCAAGTTCTTTATGACCGTATAAAACATTCCCATCTTGATCTCGGGGCACAAAACGCGGTACTCTAAAGTCTTGGTTTTCACTATATATTAGATGGGGCCTAAAGGTGAGGGTTACGTAGTCTGATGTGAGAAAACCACCCCCTTGAAATTCTGTAGTTAATCCACGACCGTACCAGGCGGCCCCATTATTTTCTCCGTATGGAAATTTAGTGTTGTACGTATTCTTTATAAAAGGTTCATAGATTCCCAGCGTTATATTATCATAAGATTCGTTACCCTCAAAAAAAGTTTTTTGAAGGAAGTCATATGGTTGTTTCCATAAACTTTTGTCTTCAGTTGACTCCGGAAGGAAAGCATCGTAGGTTTTCTTCCATACAGGGCGATTACTGAATGAGATGGAAAGAGAGTCATTAAAGAGTTGTTGAATGCGAACCTGTTCTTCGCGAAAATCGCCAACCGGGAGGGTCTGGGCTTGTAGATTTTTAGGGAACAAACTGCATACAATAAAACTAAAAAGGATTAGAATGAAAGAAGAGGACAAACGGATATTCATATATTTAAGTATTTTATTCAAACTATGAAATTTGGCATTAAATTAAGCAGGTAGAGATTGTATCTTGCGAATGCAGGCAATTATAATTTCGGGGGAAGCAATCTCGAACAAAACAAAATCTTGACAAATATTTAAGTGCATCCAATATAATAATTAATACAGAAGAGTTTTAAATATAATAAACATTAGAATGGTGAAATTATAGTAAATAGTTTCTATATTAAGGGCTGAAATTATTTACTCCAATAATGAGTTGACGTTAATAATAGTTACATATGGCTAATCATAATAAATATCACAATGGACAGTTCAAGTCTAATGGGAATAACATAAGTTTTAATTCCTCATCAAACTCCCAATCAAGAGATCTTCAAAATGATGAAATAGACTTTAAACAGCTTTTTTATACCCTTTGGAGTGGGAAGTGGATTATTATAGGATCTGTACTTTTCTTTGGGATAATGGCTTACATAGTTGCTTTTCTATCTACTCCTATTTATCAAAGCCAAGGGGAAATGCTAATACAAGATTCCAAGGGTGCCAATCCTTTTTCTAATAGCAAAGGAATTGGTCAGGTTTTGAGTAGTAGCTACGGATTGGGTGCAAGCAGCACATTAGAAAATGAACTCCAGGTTTTACAATCTCGGAAATTGTCTCAAACGATCGCTGATACACTTATGGAGGAACGATTTACGCTTGATGGAGGTCAGTTTCCTGTATTGTTCAAGTCCTATCCTGAAGATTCTATGATGACCTCTAAGGATACAGTAGCCGCTCGAATTCGAAGTAATATTGTTTTTAATCAGGTGGACAAATTGTCAGATGTGGTCAGCGTTACCTATGAAAGTTTATCTCCCTTCGAAGCAGGACACATTGTTAATTTGGCAATGTCCTCATACAGAGATCTTTCTACTAAGCAAAACCGTTTATCGGCCAATTCTGCCGTTAACTTTCTTAAAAAAGAACAATCCCGTATAAAGAAGGAATTAGATAATTCCGAGGAGCAGCTTCGTGAATTTATGAATGAAAGCAAATTAGTACAGGTTCAGCCTCAAACAGAGAAACTCATTGACCAAATGGCAGAATTGGAAGCGCGAAAACAACAAGCCCGAGCAAATTTAGTTGCCACGAACTCGGCTATTAGTCAATATCAAAATCAACTCAATAAAATAAAGCCGGGCTTGGCTGAACAGTATTCAAAATCAGTAGGCCCTAAAATGAGTCGCTTTCAATATCAATTGGCTGAGCTTGAAACTCAAAAAGAGCGCCTATTGGTAAATAACCCTCGTTTAAGAAATACACAAAACCCACCGGAGCAGCTTGCTAAATTGAACCGTGAAATTGCTTCTTTTCAGCAGCGCATTAAGGAACTTACGCAGGGTTTAATTGAACAAAGTGATCAATACCTTGGATTTTTGGGGAATGGGGAAGGTGGGATTGCTCAAAATATATCTGAGTTAAACCAAAAATTAATTGAATTAGAAGTACAGCAAGAGCAATTTGAATCTCAAATTGATGTAATCACTGCACAATTAAATGAGCAAGAGCAATTTTTTAATAATTTGCCGGATAATATAGTTGATTTTGCACAGCTTAAGCGGGATGTGAAGATTAACGAAGAACTTTTTGTTACTGTTTCGCAACAATACGCGGAGACGGCTTTATGGGAACAAACCCAATTTGGATTAGGACGAATTGTTGATAGTGGATTTATCCCTAAAGAACCTATTAAACCTAATAAAACTTTATACGTCTTGGTCGGTTTTATCTTAGGTGGAATATTAAGTGTGAGCTACATTTTTGTAAGAGATGCTTATAACCAAGGAATTAACGGTGTGGAACAAATGCGAAAGCTTGATGAACCGTTACTATCAGTTATTCCTTCTATGGATTCTTATGTTAACGACCAACATAATGGTCAAGCTACGGTAGCAGTGCAGGGCAAAGATATCTCAACAGGTCTCATCACTGTTTTAGATAGTATTTCTCCTATTTCAGAATCATTTCGACGCTTAGCGAATAATTTGATTTATTCCAATCCTGATTCAAAAATGAACTCCTTTATGGTTACCAGTTCGGGTAAGGGTGAAGGTAAAACCACCACCATTTCCAATCTCGGTGTTGTTTTAGCTGAGGCCGGTTACAGCAGTTTAATTGTTGACACGGATTTTCGTCGCCCTAATCTCCACAATATATTCGGTCATAATAAAAAACCAGGTATTATAGAAGTGTTATTTGATGACATTAATATAAAGGAAGCCATCCATCAAACAGTGGTTCCCGGTCTTTCCATTCTTTCCTCTGGCCGCCGTCCGCCCAATGCTTCGGCTATTACCCAAAGTCAATCTTTTTTAAATTTAGTTAAATCACTCGAGGAAGAATATGACTTTGTTTTAATTGATACGCCTCCGTTTGGTATTATTACAGATGCATCTGCGATGATCAGGCAAACTGATGGGGTAGTGGTTATTGCAAAGTTTGGTGAAACAACTGAAGTTCAACTTAGTCAAACACTGGAACATTTACATCGGTTGAATGCCAAAATAACAGGAACAGTATTAACTGCTTTTGATCATACCGAAAGTAAAGATTATTATTTAGGTTCCAGTTATTACAAAGATGTCTATGAAGACTACAACGAATACCAAGAAAAGTCATAGTATTTGGTTTTCCTCTCAAGTATCTCACCTTTGTTGATTTGATACTTCAACACTTTTAAAATTATAGACCTTAATCCTAACTTCAATACCAGAAAATTGATACTTAAAATTCAAACATTCTTTCTCGCATTTGTTTTTTTTGCACTTTTAGGTTTTAGTGATACAAATGCTCAAATTCGAGACCAACAACTTCAAACGAGTCAACAGTTTCGATTGGCAGATCGTATTATTCGTGTGGCTGAACCCGGACAACTTGCTGATACACTTAATGTTTGGGGTGATGTGAATAGTCCAGGACGTTATTTGATTCCCAAAAGCTCCACGCTACCAGAACTGATTTCATATAGTTTTGGACCAAGTACTATTCGAGATGGACAAACTAATCTTGACTGGTCAAAAGTTCGGGTAGAGGTCAATATTTCTAAGTATAATCCAATATCAAACCAAGAAAGCATCACAAATTTTGAGTATCGGTTTAATGAACCTTTACCTGAAGGAATGCGTACTTTTGATCTGGAAAACAACCAAGTTGTGTCTCTTCAGGTAAAAAGGCGCCCTTCTTTTGTTGATTATGTAAGAGTAATTGCTCCGGTCTTATCTAGTATTGCAACCGGTTTTCTGATAATCGATCGATTGTAATTAAAATTAAATAATAAGTTCGTGAACACTTCCACAAGCCCTATTACTGGATGTAAATTTAATATTCCAAGCGACTTAAATGATAAAGAAAAACTAAACACCTTCGTTGAGAAAAATAGAACTGAAGGCAGGAAAATAGTTGCTGTTCAAGGGTTGGGATTTGTTGGTTCGGTAATGTCTTTAGTCGTGGCAAACTCACCTAAAGATAAGTTTGCAGTAATAGGTGTTGATTTGCCTTCCCAAGGATCATACTGGAAGATTGCATCCATAAACGATGGAGAGATTCCAGTGCAGTCGTCTGATAATAAAGTTCATGATTTTTTTGAGAAGACGAAACAAAGAAACAACTTTTATGCAACTTACGATTCATATGCTTATCAACTATCCGATATAATCATTGTCGATATTAATTTAGATGTCGAAAAGAAGCATGATCAAAGAAATGTACTTCAATCATATGATTTGTCTCTTGCAAATTTTAAGAACGGTATTGAATCAATAGCGGAGAATTGCAAGGAAGATGCTCTTATCGTTATTGAAACAACAGTCCCTCCCGGTACTTGTGAAAAAGTGGTAAAACCTATTTTAGATAATAATTTTGAGGAAAGAGGGATTCTTAAAAAATATAAATTAGCACACTCTTATGAACGTGTAATGCCGGGACCTGACTATATTGATTCGATCATAAATTTTTACAGAGTCTATTCGGGCATAGATAATAAAAGTGCAAAGGCTGCAGAAGATTTTTTACGGTCAATAATTAAAACGGATGAATATCCACTTACCAGGCTCCAGAGCACAAATGCTACTGAAATGGCGAAGGTTCTTGAGAATTCTTACCGGGCTATGAATATAGCATTTATCCAGGAGTGGACTGAATTTGCAGAATCAGCAGGGGTTAATTTATTTGAGGTAACGGACGCTATTGGAATGCGTCCTACGCATAGTAACATCATGCGGCCGGGCGTGGGAGTTGGTGGATACTGTTTAACCAAGGATCCATTGTTAGCAAGCTGGGCCAGGAAAAAAATATTTGACGGAGAAAACTTACCCCAAAGTGAAACAGCCGTACAGATTAATGATCAAATGCCACTGCATACGGCTAAACTCATTTCTAATTTTGCAAATAAAAATTCTGAGCTTAAAAATATTCTAATTTTAGGTGTTTCTTATAGAAGTGAAGTGGGAGATACTCGTTACACACCGGTAGAATTACTCTGCAAAGAGTTAGAAAACCGAAACTTTTCGGTAAGTCTTCACGATCCCTTTATAAATTATTGGGAAGAGATGGAAAGGGCTGTATCCTCCAACCTTGAAGAGGTAATAGATATAAAATATGATGCTGTTATATTAGCAACTTCTCATTCTGAATATCAGGATAACGAGAAATTAAATAATTGGATTACTGAAAACCCAGATATGATAATAGTTGATGCAAATAAAGTATTAACTGATAAGCAAGTCAAGAAAATACGAGTTTTTAATAAATTGAAAATTGTAGGTAGAGGAGATCTTTAAAGAATGAAGAAAGCTTTATTATTAGGCGGTGCAGGTTTTATTGGATTAAATATTGTTAAGCAACTTCTTGAAAAAGAAAAATATAAGATTACAATAGCAGATAATTTTTTTCGGGGAAAAAAAGATGAAACCCTGAAAAAATTAACTGATCATCCGAACGTTCAAATAATTTCAGCTGATCTTACCAAACGTTCAGCGTTTGATCAGTTTGATGATGAGTATGATCACGTTTATATGCTTGCTTCGGTTGTGGGGGTAAAATATACCGAAGAAATGCCCCATGAGATCATTCGCATTAATACCTTGTTGATACTTAATACGCTTGAATGGCTCAAAACTATTTCATCTGAGAAAGTTTTATTTACCTCAACCAGTGAATGCTATGCGGGTTCAATTGAAGCTTTTGATTATACCATTCCTACCCCAGAGGAAGTTCCGCTTTGTATTGAGGATATTACTCATCCTCGATTTACCTATGCGGTAACAAAGATGCTTGGAGAGTCGGGTTTTATTAATTATTCAAGAAACCATGACTTTGAAAGCGTTATAATTAGATATCATAATATATATGGCCCCAGAATGGGCTTCAAACATGTTATTCCAGAGGTTGCACAGCGCTTATACGAGAAGGAAGAACCGTTCAAAATTTATGGGTATGACCAAACGCGTGCTTTTTGCTATATAGATGATGCCGTAAGAGCTACGGTTTTGGCTATGGAAAAAGATACAAATGGAGAGATTTTTCATGTCGGAAATATGAAGGACGAGCTGCATATTGAGCAACTCATTAAGTACATGGGAAAATTGCATGGGTATGAAGGAGAATATGAGTTAGTGGCAGCGCCGTCGGGATCAGTTTCCAGGCGTTGCCCAGATATTTCAAAAGCTCAAAATATACTTGGTTACAATCCCCAAATGGACTGGAAAGAAGGGGTGAAAAAAACCTATGAGTGGTATGTTGACTATTTAGAATCAGGGAAAGACGTTTTTGAATAACATCACCCAAAGATGAAATTTAATGTAATAATATGTCTATAAACATTGCAGTTATTAGTTGTGGCCGGTCTGACTATAGTATTTATTTACCATTGATAAAAAGATTGAAGAAAGATCCTTTTTTTGAGTTAGACATTATAGCGTTTGGAACGCACGTTTCTGAATTTTATGACAAAACAGTTAATATGTTTTACGATGATGGATTTGAGGTTGCCTATGAATTAGAGTCACTTGTACTTGGAGATTCTCCTGAAGCGATTTCTTCAGCCATGGGGCTTACGGTTACTAAATTTTCTTCCCTTTGGGCACAAGAAGACTATGATCTAATAGTAGTGCTTGGGGACAGGTACGAGATGTTTTCTGCCATTGCGGCGTCGGTACCTTTTAATATTCCTGTTGCCCATTTGCACGGGGGCGAAACAACCGAGGGGATTTATGATGATATTTTTAGACATTGCATAACAACAATGTCTAAGCTTCATTTCGTGAGTACTCCACGCCATGCTAAACGAGTCGAGCAACTAAAAAATAGTGAAGAATATATTTACCACGTAGGCGCTCCTGCTTTAGACAACCTCAACGACTTAGATCTTCTTTCAATAAGTGAATTTAAGAAAGAATGGAATATTGATTTAAACAAACCAACGGTGTTGGTAACCTTTCATCCTGAGACCTTAAACATTGAGAATAATGTAAAATATGTTCGGGAACTTTGTAATGCGATGGATAGCATTGACAAGCAGTTTGTGGTTACCCTGCCTAACAATGACACTATGGGTACCGTTGTCCGAGCAGAGATTTTGAAATTCACCAAAAAAGATAAAAATAAATATAAAGTGGTAGAGGTGTTGGGTGCTGTAGGATACTATACCTGCATGAAACATTGTAATTATGTTTTGGGTAATTCATCAAGTGGAATTATTGAAGCTGCCTCTTTTGATAAGTATGTGATAAATATAGCTGATAGGCAAAAAGGAAGAGATGCCGGCCCCAATGTATTACATGTACCCGCAGACGCAGATGCAATTACAGACATGGCCGACAAAATTGAGCAAATGCCTGACTATACTGGTGGGAATATTTACGGCGATGGCACTTCTTCCGATCAGATTATTACAATTTTAAAAGAAAAATTTAGTTCAAATTAAAGTTGAAATATGACAGCATTATATGATGAGATTATAGAGTTTATTCGAACTCAATTTAATACACCCGACGAGTTTATCCCGCTCCATGTGCCCCGGTTTATTGGCAATGAAAAGAAATATGTATTGGAAACCATCGATTCAACATTTGTTTCATCGGTAGGCGCTTATGTTGATAAATTTGAAGAAGATATTGCTGATTTTATTGGTTCAAAGCATGCGATTGCGGTATCTAACGGTACTTCTGCCCTACATGTAGCTTTAAAAATGGCAGGGGTAGATTCCGGGGATGAAGTGATTACACAACCGCTGACCTTTGTTGCCACGGCTAATGCTATAACGTATGCAAATGCCCATCCTGTTTTTGTTGATGTAGATAGGGATACAATGGGTTTATCTCCGGATAAATTGAAGGCTTTTTTAGAAAAAAATGCTGAAATAAAATCAGATGGATCTTATAATAAAGAAACGGGACGCCGATTTTCTGCATGTGTTCCCATGCACACTTTTGGTTTTCCTTGTAGAATTGATGAAATAGTTTCAATATGTGAAAATTTTAAAATACCGGTTGTAGAAGATGCTGCAGAATCACTGGGAAGTTCATATAAAGGGAAACATACCGGAACTTTTGGGAAGCTGGGTATCTTTAGCTTTAATGGCAATAAAACAATAACAGCCGGTGGGGGCGGGGCGGTAGTCACTGATGATGAAGAACTTGCAAAAAGAACTAAACATATTACCACTACTGCAAAAGTGCCTCACAAGTGGGAATATATTCACGATAAAATTGGATATAACTATCGCATGCCTAATTTAAATGCTGCTCTTGCTTGTGCACAATTGGAACAACTGAAATCATATATAAAAAATAAAAGAGCATTGGCAAATGATTACGCCAATTTTTTTAAAGATAAAGCAATTGATTTTATAGAAGAACCAGATAATTCCATATCAAATTATTGGTTGATGGCTTTACTGTTGAATGATAAAAAGCAGCAGCAAGATTTTTTAGCGTATACTAACGATAGAGAAATTATGACAAGACCTATCTGGCGTTTAATGCCAAAATTGGAGATGTATAAAAATAGCCAGACAGCTAACCTTGATAATGCGTACTGGTTAGAAAAACGAATTGTAAACATTCCAAGTAGTGTGATTATTGATGGGTGAAATCGTTGCAATAGGATATTCCGGACATGCCTACGTTGTACTTGATGCTGCGGAAAAGGCAGGGCTATATGTTGAAGCTTACGCTGAAAAAGAGCAACGAACTCTCAATCCATTTAAATTGGAGTATCTTGGCTTTGAAGGTGATGTTAATTTTGATGGTTGGGATAAAGGATTTGAGTTTATTTTAGGAATTGGCGACAACATAATCAGAGAAAGAGTTACCAAACTGATTGCGTCAAAAAGGGAAAAATTACTTTCAGTTGTACATCCTTCGGCTAATATCGGTTCATTTGTTGAAATTGGAGATGGTTCTTTTATTGCGGCTGGGGCTATGATTAATCCATACGCCAAAATTGGAAAGTCTGTAATTATAAATACCGGAGCTATTGTAGAGCACGAATGTCAAATTGGTGAATGTACACATATAGCACCCGGAGCTGTAATGGGAGGCAATGTTAAAGTAGGCGATCGATCTTTTATTGGAGCAAATTCTGTAATTAAAGAGGGTGTAGAAATAGGAAGTGATGTAATAATTGGTGCTGGAACTGTAGTTTTGGATAATTTAAAGAGTGAGAGTAAAGTAGTGGGAAACCCGGGTAGGTTCATATGAAATTAGATAAAGTACTAATCATTGCTGAAGCCGGGGTTAACCATAATGGAAATATGGATACTGCCAAAGAGTTAATTGATGTGGCAGTTGATGCAGGTGCCAATATTGTAAAGTTTCAGTCTTTTAAAGCAGAAAATTTAGTCTCAAAAAAAGCTCGCAAAGCAGAGTATCAAGTTCAAAATACGGGCGATGACGTAGGTCAATACGAAATGCTAAAAGAGCTTGAGTTGAATTTTGAAGATGCGAAAAAGTTAAAAAACTATTCTAAATCCAAAGGAATTAAATTTTTATCCACTCCTTTTGATATCGACAGCATCGAAGAGTTAGTACAAGCAAAACTAATTGATCGTTTCAAAGTACCCTCAGGAGAGATAATTAACCTACAATATTTACGTAAAATAGCAGATTATGAGTTGCCGGTCATTTTATCAACAGGAATGTCCAGCTTAAAAGAAGTAGCAGAGGCTGTGGATATATTATTGGGTGGGGGCAATTTAACCAGAGATGATATTACGGTGCTTCACTGTAATACTGAATACCCAACTCCTGTGGAAGATGTGAACTTAAATGCGATGCTTACTATCAAGGAGGCGCTAAAAGTACCTGTGGGGTATTCGGATCACACTGAAGGGATTGAAATTCCCACTGCTGCTGCTACACTTGGAGCCAGTATAATTGAAAAGCATTTCACCTTAGATAAGACAATGCCGGGCCCTGATCACAAAGCATCATTAGAACCGAAAGAGTTAAAAGCGATGGTTAAATCAATCCGTAATGTTGAAACTGCGATGGGAAATGGCATAAAGCGCCCTTCGTCATCCGAAACAAAGAATATAGAAACTGTACGAAAGAGCATACATATAAAAAAACAAATACAGTCAGGTAAAAAGCTAACTGCAGATCATTTAATCACAAGACGACCTGCAAGGGGGATTTCTCCCATGCACATAGATCTTGTTATTGGTAGAAAGGTGGCCAAGGATTTAGAGCCGGACGATACTCTTAACTGGTCAGATTTGGCATAGACAAATATTTACTATGAAAATCATTTTTATTGGATGCATTGAATTTTCTGAACAGTTGTTAAAAAAACTGTTACTGGAGGAAGCTGAGATTGTTGGAATTATTACCAAGGAAGAATCAAAGTTTAATGCCGATCATGTAAATTTAAAACCTCACGCAGATGTTGCAAAAATCCCCTGCGGGTACTTTGCAGATGTAAATAGTTCTGAGTGTATATCCTGGGTCAAATCGTTGAAGCCTGATATTATTTTTTGTTTTGGCTGGTCGCACTTATTGAAAAAGAAAATACTTGACTTGCCGCCTATGGGGGTGGTTGGATATCATCCCACTGCATTACCAAAAAATCGTGGCCGACATCCTTCTATATGGCCATTAGTATTAGGATTGAATGAAACAGCTTCAACTTTTTTCTTTATGGATGAAGGAGCTGATTCCGGTGATATATTATCTCAACGAGAAGTGCCCATAACTTTCGATGATGATGCGTCTGATTTATATTATCGATTAATTAAAATTGCAAAAAAGCAGATAGAAGAATATGTGCCACAGCTTGAGAGTGGTAAGTACCCAAGAATTAAGCAAGATGAAACAGAAGTAAATTATTGGAGAAAGCGTGGAGGCCTTGATGGGAAGATTGATTTTAGAATGCATAGTGAAACAATTTATAACCTTGTTAGAGGATTAACAAAGCCCTATGTAGGTGCACATATAGAATACAAAGGAGAGGACATTAAAATTTGGGAATCTGAAATAGGGCCAAGTTTTCCACCTAATTTAGAACCTGGAAAAATATTGGATAAATCAGATGATGATCAGCTTTTAGTAAAAACTGCTGATGGAAGTATTTGGCTCAAAAAACATGAATTTAGCACCCTTCCTAACGTAAATAATTATTTTATATGAAAAAAGTAATGGTAATATCTGCGCATCCTGACGATGAGATTCTTGGGGCGGGTGGAACGTTAGCCCGTCACCGCGACCAGGGAGATGAATTAGCTTGGCTGATTGTTACCAATATTAGTGAAAGCGGCGGTTTCGATAAAGAGCGTGTTGAACAACGCCAAGAAGAGATTGATTTAGTAGCGGACAAATTAAAAATGGATGCATATAAACTTGATTATCCCGCTATGCAATTGAGTGGTAGTCATTTAAATGAGATGATTCCTCGCATTTCAGAAATTTTTGATGAGTTCAAGCCGGAAAGAATTTATGTTTTGAATCGTTCGGATGTACATTCCGACCATAGGGTGGGATTTGATGCCGTTAATGCCTGTACAAAATCATTCAGACATCCATATGTACGTGAAGTTATGATGTACGAATGTATTTCGGAAACGGAGTTTACACCAGCCTTGCCCGAAAATGTGTTTACACCCAATTGTTTCGTTGACATTTCTGAACAAATGGAAGAGAAAATTAAAATAATGGAAATATACAATTCAGAAATAGGAGAGCATCCTTTTCCAAGATCTGAAAGAAATATTAGAGCACTGGCTACCTTTCGTGGTGCTACTGCTGGTGTGGAGTACGCTGAAGCTTTTCAAATATTAAAATCCTATCGTTTTGAGGAATTATAAAGATCATCTTATTAGGACGGGAACAAGTATAAAAAAAGCTCTTGAAGTTTTAGATATTCTGGGAAAGGATGCCATTGCATTTGTTGTAGATGAAAGTGATGTATTATTAGGTTCACTTACAGATGGAGATGTTCGCCGCGCTTTAATCAAAGAGGTATCACTCGACAAGCCTGTTGATGATATCATTCAAGCTAATCCCCGATTCATTCTAAAGAGTAATTATAATCTTGAAAAAATAATAGAATACAGAGAGAATAATTTTCAAGTTATACCTGTTTTGGATGAAGAGCGCCGTGTTTTAAATGTTCTTAATTTCGATATCCTTCAGTCCTACTTACCAGTAGATGTGGTAATAATGGCTGGGGGGAAAGGAACGCGACTCCGTCCCTTAACGAAAAGTACCCCAAAACCTTTGTTAAAGGTAGGTGAAAAACCGATTCTTGAGCATAACATTCAACGCCTGTCACTTTTTGGGATGGATGATATTTGGATTACAGTAAATTATCTTGGGGAACAGATAGAAAATTACTTTGGAAACGGCAGTGCAAAAAGTCTTAATATAGAATACGTTTGGGAAGATGATCCACTGGGGACGGCCGGTGCATTGTCAAAAATTGATAATTTTCGACATGATTATGTACTACTTACCAATTCAGATATTTTAACGAATTTAGACTATGAGGATTTTTTCTTACAGTTTAAGAAAGAAAATGCTGATTTAGCAATTGTCACCATTCCTTATAAAGTTAATATTCCATATGCCGTTTTAGAAACTAATAATGGACACGTACTCAATTTTAAAGAAAAACCTACTTATACATATTATTCTAACGGCGGTATTTATTTGATGAAACGTGATGTATTGGATTATATACCTGCAAATTCTTTTTACAATACAACCGATTTAATGGAGAAGTTAATAAGCGAAGGGTTGAAAGTTTTCTCCTATCCAATGTCTGGTTATTGGCTTGATGTAGGAAAACCTGAAGACTACAAAAAAGCTCAGAAAGATATAAAAACCATAAAATTTTGATGGAACCGTTAGTTGTTATACCGGCAAGGGGTGGGTCAAAAGGAGTGCCGCGAAAAAATGTTAAGAAGCTTGCCGGTAAACCGTTGATAAATTATACCACAGAAATTGCGAGAGAAATATTTGACGACGAAATTATTTGTGTTTCTACCGATGACAGGGAGATAAAAAAAGTAGCAGAGCAACAAGGGCTAAAAGTTCCCTTTTTAAGGCCTAAGCATTTAGCGTCTGATACAACTGGAATGCGAGAAGTATTACAACACGCTCTGGAATATTATGAAAAAGAAAGGTTCCAAATTGATACTGTTATTCTCTTGCAGCCTACCTCACCTTTAAGAAGAATAAAGCACGTTAAAGAGGCAATAGAGTTATATAAACAAGGTTTAGATAGGGTTGTTTCTGTAAAGGAGACTTCTGCTAATCCATATTATTTATTGTATGAAGAGAATGAGCAAGGATATTTAGAAAAATGCAAAAAAGGAAATTTTAAGCGACGTCAAGATTGTCCGAAAGTATGGGAAGTCAATGGTGCGGTTTATGTTATTAACGCTGAATCATTGAGAAGAGATGACTACAAAAACAAAAAAGTGGTCAAATATGAAATGGACGAACTAAGTTCAATAGATATAGATACTAAATTGGATTGGGCAATAGCAGAAAAACTGCTAAAAGACTGATAACACTCAAGAGTTATTACTTATACAATTATAGAATAATAAACTTTAATAGTTTAGTGGTTCAATTCCCCGACCCTCTGGGTCGGAAAAGTTTATAAAAGAAGGTATGCGAAAATTTCTAAAAATCCCCTCTGGAGGGGTGCAGG
>Ga0136558_1001144_pt1 | contig 13823 bp, 9 predicted proteins | sample AntRauTorckE6833_FD_101391 | JGI IMG/M metagenome (GOLD analysis project Ga0136558, IMG submission 101391) | Saline lake microbial communities from Rauer Islands, Antarctica - Metagenome Torckler E6 #833 | ecosystem: Environmental > Aquatic > Non-marine Saline and Alkaline > Saline | place...
GCTATCAATGAGTGCCTAAAACATGATGGCTCTCACCAAACTCAGGTCAGCTTCACCTCTGACACAGATGAAGCAAGGCAACTGCAGACATGGCTGATCGATTCAGCATCCATGACCACCCACAGCGGTGTTTCACCCGCAACTCGTATTGTGATGCGTGACGTCACCAAGGAGCACAAAATTGAACAGGTAAGAAAAGACTTCGTCGCCAATGCCTCGCATGAGCTGCGAACCCCAATGGCCATTATCACCGGCTACCTAGAAAACCTTCTGGATGATGACATGCTAGAAGACGGTGAAATGAGCAGAAAGTTCCTTGGCATCATGCGCAAACATGCAGATCGCATCTCACGCATCGTGGAGGAAATGCTCATCATCTCCCGACTCGAATCCGACAAGGAAAACCGCCTCAGCATCGAAGACTTCAATTTCAAAGAATGCATCAATGATATTTTGGAACGACTCGAATCGATGATCCGCAATCAAGATGCGAGCGTGGAACTATCAATGGCCGACGAAAGCATGATCCTGCACGGCGACCGCTATTACTGGACACAAGTGCTCTTCAATTTGATTGAAAACGCACTCAAACAAAATACCCGCCCTGGACTTAAAATCGAAATCGGCAGCAGTGAATCAGCAACCGAACAACAAATCTGGATCAGCGACAATGGCATCGGCGTCCCCAATGCCGACCTCCCTCACATTTTTCGACGCTTCTACCGAGTCGATAAACAACACTCACAACAGGAAGTCAAAGGCACCGGCCTTGGCCTCTCTATCGTCAAACGCGCCATCGAAGCACATGGTGGAACCATCAGCGTGACCTCAACACCAGGGCAAGAAACCAAGTTTTTGATCACGCTACCTAAGAAGAACCAAAAGACTAAAAGCGATCAGCCCGATAAGTCTTCGTTGTAAAACACCTTCACAAACTTCTGCTTTCTCACCTCGTCGTATCCGTGCTCCAACACCTGGTCGGGATTCTGAACCACATCGGGTTTCAATTTGATCTCAACACCGGTGTCCAACTTCATCACCGTAGCGAGTTTCTTCTTCGTTTTGTTGATGTCTTTTTTTGAGATTTCAAACTCATCATCAAACTTACTCCCCGTCTCTTCTTCAACTTTAGCTCGGTGCTGCGCAAACTTCGCCTTGGCCTCTGGCGTCTTCAACACCCGCTCTTCAAACTCCTGCAGGCTGAAGTGATCTTTCTCTTCAAAATATCCCACCGCATTACTCACGGCACGGCGATCTGCCCAAGGTGGTGAATCATCACTCTTGGTTTCAGTCGATTGCTCCTTCTCCATGAAAGAAACCGCCATGTCCGCATACTGGTTGGTCAAAAACGGGCTATCGGCAATTGGCACCAATCCCAAAAAGTCTCTGACCCAAAACCGCGACTCCCCACCAGAGCGATCAAAGGTCAACACATAGTAACCCTTGCTCGCATGATGATTGATTACCAAACAACCCTTATCAATGCGCTCCGGATTGATCCCCTTCTCCGTATGCAGCTCCAAATCACCATCTTTGGTTGAGATGCTCAAAAATGGCACCACGCTTTCCGACTTAAGAATGCACAAGCCAGACGTCCGCTCACCATCAATCTCAATGTCTTTGATCAAGGCGATGCATAGGTCACCCGACTTGATATTCGGATGATTGGACTTCGCATACAAACGCTTCGCAATGTCACATCCCTTCTCAAGCAATCCCTCGTCCGAATTAAAAATGGCAGAGCAACATTGATTCACCTCATGCTGTTCCAAGCCTGAATGATGATTAAAACGGTGACCCTTTAGGTTTTTGAAGGGCTTGAGAAATAAAGGCGTGAGTGCCTCCTGATCATCCTCAGCGACAAGGAACACCTCTTTGGAGGTTTGTAAGGGCTCATCACGTTGCGGATGGCCGACTTTGGCGAGAACCAAACCAGTGGCATAAGCGGAAACAAAACGAATCTTAGCAGGCATAAGCGCCAGAAAACTAGCGGCAACAAAGGATTTGCACACCATGAAATCGAAAAAATAACGATTTTCCCGCCAGCACACAGGAACGGCAACAGCAGCCGAAAGACATCAAATTCGCCCATTTTCCCTGTTGCCAAACCTGTGTCGAGCAGTTTAGTTTCCGCCCGCCGCAAGGCAAATCATTGAAAAAGCCTCATAGTGTAATGGTAACACTTCTGATTTTGATTCAGGCATTCTAGGTTCGAGCCCTAGTGAGGCTATTTTTCACCCCACCGGCAACGTTTGCCGCGCATCCCCCTCCCCAGCCAGGAAAGCCCGCTCGTCACCTATCTCGGGTTCCAGCTTGAACAATTAAGATTTCCGAAATAAAATTTGGGAGAAGATTCCTACCTCCCATGCCCAAGCGACGAGCCACCACTCCAAAAAAGCGCACGCTGAGCAATCAGCGTAAGAACCGCTTGTCTCTCAAGGGTGCCGTCTCATCTGCCAACCGGCGAGCCCATGAAAAAGCCAACCGCCGCAGCGGTCGGCGCCAAATGAAGTCCATCCAAGCCGCTATTGCTGCGACCGACATCCAGGATGATATCGATTTCATCACATGGCCACAGCGGATGCTTCGTTGGATGATGGGCCTACTCCTTCTACCAGCCTGCGGCGTTAAGACTTGGACACTTCTCTCGCGCTTTTCTCACGCCACCGTGAAACAAGGATTCTGGCAAACCCCAGCATTCTGGTATTTCGCCACCGGATGCCTTCTCATGATTGGCTGGTTTTGGTCAGGCTTACTCAAATCGTTTTTTCTCTACCTCTACGTCTTGGGCCACGAACTCACCCACGTAGTCTTCGTCTGGCTTTGCCGAGGCAAAGTCTCTGGTTTCCACGTCAGCTCCGAAGGCGGTTACATCAAAACCAATAAAACCAACCTCCTGATCGCGCTCTCACCATATTTTGTTCCATTCTGGTCAGTCATCTGCGCGGCGATCTACGCATCCATCAACATCTTTTACGACATCCCATCCTACTGCCAACTGGCATTCTACGCCATCATGGGAATCACATGGGCATTTCATATGGTCTGGACACTGTGGATGATCCCTCGCGACCAACCCGACCTTCGCGAAAATGGCACCTTCTTATCCCTCATCGTTATCTACCTCGCCAACCTCATGGTATTGGTCGCACTTCTATGCGCCGCTGAAAATGCACCATTAAGATACGCCAGCGATTTTGGCATGGAATGGTTCCGAAATGCTGCCATCACAGCCGATGTCACCATCCGCTGGACCAACGAGTTGATCGACACACTTAGCGCTTATTATCGTCGATGATACTGGAATTTCCCGGTTTTCGCATTGCCAAGCGCTCACATTGGGAAATGCTCCACCATCATGATCGATCTCGACTCCAACGCAACCACTCGGCTCTTGCCTGAAGTGTTGGAGGCGATGATGCCATGGCTAGAAGATGGATATGCTAATCCATCCGGTTCCTACAAGGCCGCTAAAAAAGCACGCAATGCCATCAATGATGCCCGCGCTCAAGTCGCAGACCTCATCGGCGCATCCCCAGAAGAAATCACCTTCACCAGCGGTGGCACAGAAAGCATCAACACCGCTCTCCACTCGCTGCATTCACTCACCGGCCATGGCACCGCTCTGAGCTCAGCCATAGAACACAGCGCGGTACTGAAATGCATCGAACACCTCGACCGTCAGGTTGAGATGGTTGGAGTCGACCACAGCGGACGACTCGACCTCGACGCGTTCGAAGCTTCTTTGCCAAACGCTGCATTTGTTTCCATCATGGGGGCCAACAACGAAACTGGTGTCACTCAACCACTCGTCGAAGTGATCGAGCGTGCTAAATCACGACAAATCCCCGTGCACTCAGACACGGTCCAATTGATTGGTAAATTGCCGCTCGATGTAAAAGAGGCGCCATTGGACCTTGCCTCTCTATCCGCTCACAAGTTTCACGGACCCAAAGGAATCGGCGCCCTCTACATTCGCAATGGCCTCAAGTTTCAATCACTCTTGCAGGGTGGCGGCCAAGAGTCCGGCCGACGCAGTGGTACAGAAAACACCGCAAGCATCGTCGGTATGGGAGCTGCCGCCGTCGCCGCTAAAAGCTTCCTTGAGTCGGCTGACCATTCAGCGCTGAAAAACATTCGAGACCACTTCCAAAACTCTATCACAAGCGAAATCGATGGTGTCACGCTCAATGGCAACATCCAACATCGCCTACCAAACACCACCCACCTTTCGTTCGATGGATGCGATGCCGCCGGACTTCTCATCCTTTTAGATGAAGCAGGGATACAATGTTCCGCTGGTTCTGCATGCATGACAGGAAAACAAAAACCCTCTCATGTGCAACTCGCGATGGACATCCCCGAAGACCAAGCAAAAAGCAGCCTACGATTTGGCTTCTCTAGATTCAACACCATGGAAGATGCTGAAGCGGCCGTTCAAGCTGTAAAACAATCCGTCGAAAAACTAAGGCGAATCCAAGGCCCAGGCGTCGGCCCAGTGACGATCTACACACCCTGAGATCCTATAACTACTAGTTTTCCTGCTTCTTTTGCAGCGCGATTTGATCCTTCACATGATCAATCGCACCTGCTGCAAGCTTCTTGATCTTCTCGCTCTCGTCAGATTTGAAGGGCGCAATCAGCGTGATCGACCAGTCATAATGGTTGTTGGCCAAAGCCCGAATCATCAGTTCTTTTTCTCGAGTCGTCTTGGCTAAAGCTACAAATGATTTCCACTGGGCTGCGGCTTTCTTTGGATCGCTTGGTTTGTTATCCGGATCTTTAAGTAAGGTAATAGCAGCATCAATCGCTTTCTCACGGGTCCTTGGATCATTGGCTTTTTTGAGATAATCTTCCAGTTTGGCATAGGCCGATAAATCATCCCAATTGCTTAACGCGATGATCGCTGCAACCTGATTCGCCACATCAATCCTATTGAGCACCTCCGCGATTCGACTAAGCGCATCAGGTGTACTGCACTGACCCAACATACGAATCAATGCATGACGAGAGTCTTTATCAGTAGCATTTTTATACTCCGCAGCAACCCGCCTCGTTAGATAAGTTCGCTTGCTGCTATCCTTAATGATTTTCGACAGGTTTTTCTCAGCTGCAGCGCGCACACTGGCATTATCAGAATTCGCAATTACTTTAAGAAACACCTCGGCGTGATCATCACTCACCATATTCTCAATAGCTTTGTATGAAGCAAGAATCGCACTGGTATTCTCCGTGTTTTTTGTGAATCCAATAAGAACAGGAACAATCTCGGGGTTATTACGGTCACGCAGCACTTCGCCAATAAGGCGATCACGCACACTATCCATGAGTAGATTAGTGGTAGCGTACTGAACAATGGTAGTATCAACATTGGTGCCATCTTTAGCCTTCGCTATGGTAAGGGCATGAAAGACCGCGTCACGTTGTTCTACTTGCCCAGTGCTTGATGCAACCTCCAACAACATCATCAACTCATCGTTATTCACCAATATTTCTTCAGCGCCCTCCTTGGTGGCCGCCGTAATCAATCGATTGTAAACATCATTGCGTTTATTTTGATCCATGCGGCTTTTGAACATGAAGCCGCCAACCAAGACTAATACAAACAACACAACCCCAATCATGACGCGTGTCGAATTTGTCATTCCCTTTCTGTCACCAGCAGACGCATGAGACGTCAGCTGCACCTGGCTCGTCGGTTGACCGTCAGTAGTGGTGGGCGACGATGTGGGCGACGATGTGGGGGCCGAGGTCGAAGCAGCGGTCGAAGCAGCGGTCGAAGCAGCTGCAGGACCAGCGGTTGGGGTCGCTGTAGGGGTGAGCGAGGAGGTTGGTGATGCCGTTTGAACGCTCGACGACTTATGAGTGGCTGAGTGGACACTCGGCATTGATCCATCTGGAGGAGCCAACGACTGGGGTGATGTATTTCCTGGCTGGGATTCTGAGACTGGCCTCGCAGTAGGATTCGGCGTCTCTACAGCAGGCTCCGCTGTCTGCATCTGACTCGTATCTGCAGATGGAATAGAACCTGGGATAATCAGCTTAGGCCGTTTCGCTTGCGCGCTGCCTTGACTCATTTCAGGGTTCGGATTCTTTTGGTTCTGAATAAATACCTGCAATGCTTCACGTGCAGTTTCTGGCCGGTCGTCTGGATAGCGATTGATCAACCACATCACCCACTCACAAAGCCAAATAGGAATGTCTGCCCGAAGCTCTCTGATTGGACGAACGTTATGATGCAAGTGAGACTTCATCACCTCACTACCGCTATCACCTTTGAATGGGTATGTGCCAGTCAACGCCTGGTAATACACACAACCCATGGAATAAATGTCCGAACGTTGATCCAATGGCTCACGCTCAAATTGCTCTGGCGGCATGAAGAAAATAGATCCAAAAACAGCCTCCAAACTCTCAAGTTCTTCTTTCGATTGTGACTGCGCTAGAACAGCGAGTCCAAAATCCACGATCTTAACCTGAAACTTTCCTGAAGGAAGCCAAGTGAGCATGATGTTAGGCGGCTTCAGGTCACTGTGAATCAAGTCCAACTCATGTGCTGCAATCAACGCCTCTTGAGACTGCAACGCCAACTCACAAAAATCATCAAATGTCATCGGCGCCGTCTCAATGATTTCATCGAGGGTTTTGCCGTTGATCAACTCCATCACAACGTACGGACCTTCATCGTCGGCACCAACGTCATAAATGGTCACAATGTGTGGATGCTGCAATGATGCTAAGGCGCTTGCCTCAGCCACCAACTGCTTGGTCGCCTCCTCTTTCAATGAAGCATCTTCAGGACTGGATAGAATCCTCTTGATTGCAACCTTACGATTCATCCGAGTGTCATAACCGCGGTAAACCGAGCCAATACCTCCTTGGCCAATTTTCTCTCTTACCTCGTAGCGATCTTCCATGATGATTGTTATTCCAAGAATGCTCTTTCGATATTATTCCGCAATACTCAAATGCGTTATGACGCTGCCCGCTCAAGCTTTTCTCGGCGGAACATGGTGGGCGACACCCCTACAATACGGGCAAAGCTACGATTAAATTGTGAGAGCGATTGATAACCAACCATGAATGCAATTTCAGAGATGCGAGCCTCAGGCTTAAGTAGTTCGCGTTTTGCCCAGTCAACGCGGCAGCGGTTCACGTAATCGGTCAAGGTCAACCCCGCCGAGTCTTTGAAGAGTCGGCAAAAATGAGATTCGCTCAATCCAGCTTGGCGAGCCACTTGCCCAAGAGGCAAGGGTTGATCAAGGTTTTCGTGAATGTATTTTCGGGCTTTGGCGATTGCTGCAGGCTCACTTCCGTCCTCAATAATCACCAGCGACTCCGCGTGCTCACTCAGTTGTTCCGCAAACGTTTGAAGCAATATGACCATGCTTTCATAACGCGATGGTTCAACATGCTGAGTCTGCATGAAGGCAACTTTCAATTTTGACTTGGTTTCATCATTGATCGTTTTGCGACCAATAACACCAACTAGCTTATCAAATTTCTCTTCAGTTGGAGTGGAATTGAACACCTGACCCGTTTTCATGTATCCGACGACCGTCGCACCAAGCTTGATGGGAACTGCGGTAGCGCACAATCCAGCAAAACAATGACAAGTCATAGGGCCATTGACCTCAGCCTCTTTCATCAATCGGCGGTTGGTATCAACACAAGCGGCACATGCACTTTCACATAAGTTCAGTTCCTCGCAAAATGGACTGCGATTGATACGTTGGTCATCAAGGCACCAACCTTCTGGATCAGAAGAAACCAAGCGCAAAGGCAAGCCCGTCGCAGTGCGAAACGCATCCTGATACATCTTGAAGCGCTCTGAACTGGAAATTCTCTCAAGCAAAGATTGCTGGAATTCTTTATGTGGCGGAGTGGGTTTCGACATCAGATTAGGGAGGAATCGCAGCAAAGCTAATGATAATTGATGCGGAGTTCAACCTTTGATCGATGATTTCCGACGAGAATAATGGAGCACAATCAAAATAGATAAAATGGAACTGGTCGGCATCAGAATCGCCGCAATCAATGGGCTCATCCAGCCTGCCATCGAAATTGCAACCGCCGCCACGTTATAAACAGCCGCGAAGAAGAAGACCGCCCGAACGGCCATAGCCCTGGCATTGGCCACTGAGAACAGCCCGAGCAGAAAGGACATCCCTGATTGAAGGCTGAAAAAGTCAGCTTTTGCCTCAAGCAAACTTCGATCCACGACTGGCGTGCCTGTCACCCACGCCGCATCAAAAGCCAAGGAATCATTCGCACCATCGCCCAAATACAGAGTGTCTTGCGCATCAATTTCTCTCACCCGCCGGGCCTTATCTTCTGGAGAAAGAGCTCCCAAAGCACTCGATTGGGGAATCCCCATCGCATCCGCCAATTTGGACACCTTGTCCGGGTGGTCCCCTGACAAAATCTCAAGTGACATACCCATTTCCCGCAACTGAGACAACGCCTCCACCGCACCCGGCCGCAATGATTCACTGAATCGAAAAGATGCACGCACTTCACCATGGTGGCGCAACTCCGTGGCTGACCCACCACTCATCACGACCTCATCACTGCCACCAGTCCAGCCTGCTTTCCCAAGCGACCAATCACCACACCTCACACCCAAACCCGGAAATTCATCCGAAGTCCCCACCCCCTCTTTCGCCAACAAACGCTGACCTCGAGAACTCAATGACTCTAACAATGAACGGGAAACCGGGTGCAGCGAACGATGTGTAAGGCGAGCAAGCGCCAACGCAGCATCATCGTCCAAGTTCACAACAGAATCAGCATCCTCCAAAATAGGTCGCTCCAAAGTAAGCGTGCCAGTTTTATCAAAAATCAAGCGCTTCACCCCCATCAATCTCGACCACAAGCTAGGACTCCTAACAAAGACACCGAGCCTTTCCACCGCTGATGTAGCCAAATCATCTGCCAGCGGAATAGCCACCCCCAAGGCGCATGGGCAAGAAACGACAAAGACCGAAATCATCGCCTGCATTGCCGTCAGCCAATCACCCAATAAGCCCCACATCGCAAAAGTCGCTACCCCCAACACTAGCACCGTGGCCAAATACCATCTCAAGACCCGCTCCAAAGTTGGCGATCCCCTGTCTACTCCTCCGCCTGCTATCAATTTCGACAACAATGATTCCTCCCAAACTTCGCTTGCCACCAATACCGCTGGAGCCCGACTCAACAAAATCGCCCCACTCGGCAACCTCGACCCAGCAGAAAACCCCACTGGATCTGCCTCACCATGAATCCACTCAAGCGAAAAGTCAGCATTACCGTCAGCAAGCACGGCACTCACTGGCAATGCCTGACCCGGCTGCAATATAAACTTCGAACCCGGCCGCACTTCTTCGCGATGGATCGTCTTCTCGCTATCAGCCAATGGCAGCACCTCTGGCACTGGCTGCTGACGCACCAATCGTTTCCGGTTCTTTTCAACGGCCGAACTTTGCAACCAACGCCCACCTAACATCAAAAATACAAAAATTGAGACGAAATCAAAATACATCAATTCCTCATGCCCTACCGCCCAACCCACGATGGACCCCACATACGCCGACAACAATCCTAACGCGATCGGCAGATCAATATGTAGCGCCCCAACACGAACCGATCTCCAAGCGCGATCGATGAAATAACCACCACCCACCAACATCGATAAGGAAGCCGAGAAAAATGCGATCATCCGAAACAAGCCGGCAAATTCAAAGTCTGCTGGCATCCCAAGGTAAATGGGCAAGGAAAAACCCATCGTATTCAACGCAAAGGCTCCACACAAACCGAGCCGCGCCGCCAGACGCCTGCGCTCACTATCTGACTTCAAAGAACTCACTGGAGCTGCCACATAACCAAACTGACAAAGTTCATTGAGAAACCCGCGGATGTCACATTGACCTGGCGACCACTCCAAATGCAAGCGAGCACTCGATGGATGCGCCACCGCTCTGACACCACCGTCATGACGATCAAACAATTTTTCGATCAACCAAACACAGCCGACACAAGATATCCCTTCGATCCCAAAATCCAAATGTGCCAACTTGCCAGTTTTTAACGCCTGAGCTTCAGCCTCTGAAACTTTCGCGTCGAGCCATGAAAAATCATGATCTTCAAATGGCCGACTCCGCACTGGTGCCAATGCCAGTCCTTGTTTGAGATCATAAAATTGCTCGAACCCCTGCTCAGCAATTAGCTCCGCAACATACTCACATCCTTTGCAACAATAACGGCTCTCCGACTGAGTTGGAGAAAACGCGGTGCCGCAATGTTCGCAGTTGGCCATGCACCGTCATCGTTGCGGACGATTACCAGACGCGCAACTCGCGAATCACCTCAAGCTATACCCATCAAACACTTCTTCGAGGAAAACCTTCATGGCTTTCCATGAGCGTGCATCTGCCTTGGCATCATAAGCTGCTCCTTTTGATGGATCATCTCCAGCATGTGGTTGGGTAAAACTGTGAACCGCACCGCTGTAGAGAACCAACTGCCAGTCAACACCAGCAGCGGTCATTTCTTTCTGCAAATTAGCAACCTCTTCTGCAGGCGCATACGGGTCGTCCGCACCATGAAGGACGAGAACTTTTGGCATTTTATCACCATTCTTCGCCTCAAATCCCTCTGCTGAACCCAAACTGCCGTGAAATGACACCACCCCTTGAAGCGGCGCCTCAGCGCGTGCCAACTCCAAAACACCCGCACCACCAAAACAATAACCAACAGCGGCCATTTTGCTCTGATCCGTGAGCGGGTCTTTCATCAAAACGTTCAATGCGAGGTTGAGCCGTGCCCGATACAAGTTTCTATCACTTTTGAACTTCCCCGATTCTTCCGCTGAAGCTTTCGGCGCAGGAGGGCGAACTCCTTTGCCATAAATATCTGCGGCGAAAACATTGCAGCCCATCTCCGCAAGCATGCGAGAACGACGCTTTTCATAATCACTCAAGCCCGTCCATTGATGCACCACCAAGATCCCTGGCCGTATCCCTTCGAAGTCATCGTCATACACATGGAAACCCTCGTAAGTTAAATCTCCATGTTTGTATTCAACGATCTTCTCCACCAACTCAGCAGTGGCAGCCGCTGAAAATGATGCAAAAACTGTGAGTATCGTGCATAAACTCTTCATACCACTACCTTAACAAAATAATCGCCGCCGTCAAATAACGGCGGTTCTTGCGCCCAATCAGCATCCCGATTAGCCTACACCCAATGCGACAAGCCATTCAGAGCGCGTTTCTAAAACGTGAAAACATCCTCACCCCCGACACCAATGCCTTGCGCTTGGTCGATGGCGCCGGCGATGGCTTGCCCGATATCACACTCGAATCCTTCGCTGACCGCTGGTTGATCTCAACCACCACCAACGATCTTCCCCACCCAGTTCGCCAATGGCTGCGCGACCAACCGAATACCTGCTACTGGAAACAACTCGACCAACACCAAAAGGAATCACCCACCCACTTGGGCGGCCCCGAGGTCAACGAGCCATTTTTAATCAAAGAAAATGGCATCAACTACGAGATCTCATTCCAGTCCGGTTACTCACAAGGGATCTTCCTCGACCAACGCAGCAACCGTGCGGAAGTGCGCCGACGCATGAAACCCGGCCTCAAGCTGCTCAACACCTTCGCCTACACCGGTGCCTTCTCCGTCTCCGCCGCCATGGCCGGCGCCCAAACAACCACGCTCGACCTCTCACAACCCTACCTCGACTGGGCAAAACGCAACTTTTTGCACAATAAGCTCAAGCCAGAAGACCATTACTTCTGCAAAGGCGATACCTCCCACTGGCTCAAGCGCTTTGCCAAACAAGGACGCACCTTTGATGCCATCGTGCTCGACCCACCGACGTTCTCACGCGACGAAAAAGGTAAGGTCTTCCGCGTCGAGAAACACTTCGGAGAACTTGCCGCACTCGCATCACAATGCCTCGCTCCAGACGGCTGGATGCTGTGCTGCACGAACTTCCGCAAAATGACCCCTCGCGAGTTTGAGCAACAACTCCTCAGTGAGCTACCCAGAGCGATGTCAGCCACTCACTCAGACATGCCTTCTGATTTTACGGATGATCCCTATTTGAAATCAGTTTGGCTGCGGTGAGCTGCCGTTAGAGTTCCACGAATAGTCGACCTTCCCTGCGCCTCAGCTTTCCTCCACCCGGCAAGTTGATCGATGCTGGGTTGGAAACATCCAGCAAACTCATCGCGCTATCCAATAATGCACGATCCAATGAACCAATCCCACCATCTGCTAGAAATTCACGGATCGCCACTCGCTGCAAATTGGGCGCCAACTTTCGCAAAGCCGGCAAATGCAACCTCCCTTGTGGGTCTAATAATTTAGCATCAACCACCCATTGCTCTTCGGCGGCCTTCCAGTCTGCGAGATCGGACTCCAAGCGAACCATCGCACCCACCGCATCACGCCCAGAAATTTCATCCAGCAGCGGAAACACCTCGTTGCGTAAACGATTCCTCACCGCCACAGCCTGAGCATTGGTTTCATCCTCACGCCATGGCAATTGCTGCTCACTCAACCACTCCACTAAATCCGCATGCCTAACCCCCAATAATGGGCGAATCAATTCAAGCCGTTTCCTTCCGACCAAAATCTCCTGCTCCCCGCGCATTCCTTTCAACCCGTGCGATCCACGCAATAGATTCCACAAAATCGTCTCCGCCTGGTCGTCCGCATGATGCGCAAGCAGAACTCTCGAACATCGATGCCGCTTCGCACACTCACTAAAAAAATCATGCCGCGCATGCCGCGCCGCGGTTTCCATCGACTCACCCGACTGCTTCATCCTCCGCTTCACATCCGATCGCCCGATCTCGCAATCCAACTTATGCAACTTTGCCAATCTCTCGACAAATCGCGCATCCGCCGTCGATTCCCGCCCGCGCAGTTGATGATTCAAATGACACACCACCAATTTCCGAAATCCCGCTGCCAATAACAAATGCAACATCGCCACCGAATCCGCACCACCCGACACGCCGACGAGATATCGACGCGACTTGGATGCCTCACTGAGCCATGGAATGTTCATTTCACCTGCCACAGCTTGATGCTGCCTAAGCTCAGCCGATCCGGCAAGTCACGCGTTTGAGCTTGGCCACATAGTCGTTCTAGCCTATTTCCACCGCCTAACCGTGTCTTTTACTCTGCTTTCCACCGACCCCAACAGCTCCGCGCGCCTCGGCCGCATGGAGCTGCCTCATGGCACCGTGGAAACACCCATATTTATGCCCGTCGGCACCCAAGGGTCGGTCAAAACCCTTCACCCCGACGAACTGGAGGAACTTGGATCACAAATCATCCTCGGCAACACCTACCACCTCTGGCTGCGCCCTGGACACGAGTTGATCCAAGAAATGGGCGGCCTTCACGGCTTCACGACCTGGCAAAAACCATTTTTGACCGACTCCGGTGGCTTCCAAGTCTGGTCGCTCGCAAAACTCCGCAAGATCACGGAAGAAGGTGTCCGCTTCCAAAACCACCTCGATGGCTCCAAAATGATGCTCACCCCTGAGCTCAGCATGGAAATCCAAGCCGCCCTCGGGTCGGATATCGCTATGCTCTTCGACGAATGCCCACCCTACCCGTGCGACGAAAAATATGCAGCAGAGTCGCTCGGACTCACCACCCGCTGGGCAAAACGCTGCAAAGATTGGATCACCGAGCATGAACCCAAATCTGGAAATGGCCGACAACATCACTTCGGCATCGTCCAAGGGTCTATTTACGCCGACCTTCGCGAACAATCGGCCAAAGAACTCGTGGAACTCGATTTTGATGGCTACGCA
>Ga0136558_1001149_pt1 | contig 13790 bp, 9 predicted proteins | sample AntRauTorckE6833_FD_101391 | JGI IMG/M metagenome (GOLD analysis project Ga0136558, IMG submission 101391) | Saline lake microbial communities from Rauer Islands, Antarctica - Metagenome Torckler E6 #833 | ecosystem: Environmental > Aquatic > Non-marine Saline and Alkaline > Saline | place...
GCAGCCATCTATAATTTTGGCCTAGTTGACGAATCAGCCTGACTTATGTTGGACTCTGCAATTGAGTAATCAAACCAAACAAATCATTCTTTGGGCCTTTGTTCTGCATACTGTGTGGGAATTTGGGCAATGTCTGTTTCTATACGATATGTGGAATTGGCCTTTTTTGAAGGCAACCATGTGGATGTGGGGCGCCATATTAGGAGACATCCTCATTATACTAGCCCTTTGGAGGGTTACGGCGCCTGTAGTACCTTCTGTAAACTACTCGCGGCCAAATATTAAAAGTTATTTGTTTCTGATTATACTCAGTTTTGCGGCAAGTATTTTACTGGAATGGCTGGCGATTGCATTCAATCTGTGGGAATATTCCGCTGCGATGCCTGTAGTGACGGTATTGGGGAATAAACTTGGGCTTTCACCAGTTGTACAAATTACATTACTTCCTGCAGCAAGTATATATCTGGCTGATAGGACAAATTTAAGAAGGAAAAAACAATTGAGAGACATATGAATAGAAAAGACTTTGTCAAAAGAATGGGACTGGGGGTAGGTGCACTTTCACTTTCGCCTTTCCTTTCATCATGTCTTCATGATAACTCCGTGCTTAACGGAGAATTTCAATTTCCGTTAGCTCTTTCTTCTGAATTGACGGGCACTAACAGCACACTGAATGCTTCTCCTTCTGCTATTCAAATTGGCGATTCGTACTCGCTTTCAGCCTTTCGTTTCAACAACAGTCTGCCCGGTCCCACTATCCGAAAAAAGCGTGGAGAAACTGCACGTATTCGCTTCGAAAATAATATCGGTCAGGAAAGTATCATCCATTGGCACGGGTTGATTGTCCCGCCAGACATGGATGGGCATCCAAAAGACGCTTTCAACGAAGGAAGCTATGACTACGAATACACCATCAATCAGCGGGCGGGTACCTATTGGTATCATCCACACCCCCATCGTATTACCGGGCCGCAGGTTTACCGAGGCTTAGCAGGATTTTATCTCGTTGAAGACGAGGAAGAACAGGCATTAAAATTACCTTCCGGAGAATATGAGATTCCTCTGGTTATACAGGACCGAAGGGTTAACGGCGATGAAATCGTATATAATCCTTCTATGCCTGATCGAATGATGAATGGATTTATGGGAGATTTGATCTTGGTGAATGGTGTGCCTGCTCCTTTTCATGAGGTGTACCCCGGTTATTATCGCCTGCGGGTTCTGAACGGTTCAAATGCCCGAATTTATAATCTTGCCTTCGAAAACGATGCTCCTTTCACCATAATTGGGACGGATGGAGGGCTATTGCCGAAACCCATAGAAACTACCGAACTGCTTATTGCCCCAGCAGAACGTGCCGACATTTTGGTCGATTTTTCCACCGGTTTTGATCAGAATCGTGTAAAACTGATCAGCAAACCATTTGATATACCCAATGGCGGAATGATGGGTATGCAAAACATGATGGGAAGCAACTTTGAACAGGGAACCGGATTTTCGATTATGGAGTTTCGAATCACAAAATCTGATACCTATACTTCATTTGAATTACCCAAGCAGCTTTCAAAAGCGGAATTTCCAAAGGAAAGCGATGCAACAACCAATCGGCCGATTCAACTTGACATGCAAATGGGCCAAGGGCATACCATCAACGGGCGCCTTTTCGAAATGGAGCGCGTAGATATAACGGTTAATCAGGGTGATACCGAAATCTGGGAGTTTATTAATAATTCGAATGTCCCCCATCCTATGCATGTGCATGCGGTTCAGTTCAAAGTACTTGAACGAAGCGGTAACCGAGGACTATTACCCACTGAAACCGGATGGAAAGATACCGTGCTGGTTATGCCGGGCGAGCGTGTCAAAGTGATTATGAAGTTTGACGCTCCAAAAGGCTTGTATGTATTTCACTGCCATAACCTGGAGCATGAGGATGCCGGTATGATGGCCAACTTTCAAATTCAATAACCATGACTGAGTTTTTATCACTTTATGGGGAATCAGCCAAAACAGCTTTGGTTTTTTTGGAAGGCTGAACAAACTGAAAAAAACAGCAGCAAGCGTCTTTATTCTTACTAACCTTGTGGGCATATCACTATTTGTCTATACCCAATTATTATAAACCTGAAAAATAAAACATGGACCTATTTATTACGCCCTACTGGGCCCCAAATATTCACCCACTCCTCGTGCATTTTCCTATTGCGCTATTAGTGGTTGCAGCAGTAGCAAATTTTGTCACCTTTTTTATCCCCAAAAAATGGTGGGATGAAACAAAAAACACGATACTGTATGTAGCGGGAGCACTGTTTACTGGTATTACTTACTATAGCGGAACTGTAGCCGCTGACACTATCTTTCTTCCGACAGAAGCGCAATCAGTACTCAGTGAACACGCCGACTGGGCCCAGTATCTTCTTTGGTTCTTTGTTCTCTACGCAATATTGAGAATTGCCTTTCACTGGTTTGATCTTTTTGAGAAGAAAAGCTTTAAGATGATTGCTTTCCTGACGGTTTTGCCGGGTTTGTTTATGGTGTATGAGACTGCGGAGTATGGCGGAAAAATGGTTTTTGGTTATGGTGTAGGAACCGGTCAACTTTTGCAACAGGAAGAACCGAAATCATCTGTAACCACTGATACTACTACAACCGCTTCATCTTTTATTACTAAAGAGAATGGCGACTGGACCTGGGACATCAGCTCGAATGCAGTCAGCGATCTCATTGCTAATTTTCACTGGGAAGAAGGTTCTGTGCAGGAATTGAAACCGGCAGCTACTTCAGCGGAAGTTCCAGGGCTTCGGCTTGCAGCCACAGAACAAGCAAACCTGTTTGTAACACATGACTCTTACCAAAATGTTCAGGTCGATTACTACCTTAATCTGGATAACTTAGATGGAGAGATTGAACTCATCCATCATCTTCAGGATGCGGATAATTATGACTTTGTGTCTCTGAATTCTGAGGGAGTCATTCGTCAGGGAAGAATTCAAAATGGAAATCCAACCATATTTGCAGAGGGTACATTTGAGGCGGATGGAGAATTATTTCTGCGTGTGGTTGGAGACGGAACTCATTTTCGGGGATATGTAAATCGGGAAATGAAAGTACATGGCCACGATGATGCTCCAGAAAGCGGAAACGTGGGACTAAAGATAAAAGGTAGTGGCTCAGTACTACTATCTCAAATTGAACTGACTCAACTTTAATCAAAAAATACTTTATCTATGAATTCACTTATAAAGATAACCGGCATATTTCTTTTGCTATCAGGAACGGTATTCGCTCAAACAAATGAAACAACAACAAACGTATTGAAGACCTTGGGAGATTTTAAAACAGCCATTGTAGATAATGATTCTGAGGCCGCCACCCATTTGTTAGCTGATGATGCACTGATTTTAGAAGGAACCGGCATGGAGACAAAAGAGGAATATCTATCCCATCACTTTCATTCTGACGGTAAATTTCTGAAAGTGATGAATCGTAAAATCCTTACTCAAAAAGTAACAACTGAGGGTGCTACCGCTTGGGTGAGCACAGTAAGCACCATGAAAGGGACCTACTCCGAAAGAGAAATCGACCTGACTTCGCTTGAACTGGCCGTACTGAAAAAAGATGGAGAAACTTGGAAAATAGCGGCTATCCACTGGTCATCCAGGTAAGGCAACAAAAATGATCCTCTAATTAGACGGAAATAACATGGACCACAATCACAGCAACAACAAGCATCAAAATCATGAAAATGATCAGGAACACGAAACCCACTCCCACCACGAGCACCACAAACAAATGGTGCAGGATTTTAAATTCCGCTTTTGGTGGGTACTTGGGCTGACCATCCCGATTATGGCGCTCTCGCCTATGATCCAGGATTTCCTGGGAGTGGATTGGCGGTTCATGGCTGATAAATGGATTCTCGCAGCCCTTTCCTCCGGCGTGTACTTTTTTGGAGGATGGCCGTTCCTCTCCGGACTGGTAGATGAGCTCAAGAAAAAACAACCGGGCATGATGACGCTGATCGGGCTGGCTATTTCCATAGCCTATCTATACAGTACGGCCGTGGTTTTTGGGTTTGAAGGAGATCTGTTGTACTGGGAGCTTTCAACTTTAGTAGGAATAATGCTGTTGGGGCACTGGATCGAAATGCGCTCGGTAATGAGTGCCTCTTCAGCTTTGGAAAAGTTGGCCGCATTGATACCGGGAGAAGCCCACCGTGTTAATGAGGATGGGTCAACGGAAGATGTTCCTGTGGAAAAGTTACAGCAAGGTGATAAAGTCCTCATCAAACCGGGAGAGAAAATACCGGCCGATGGGAAAGTGGTGAAAGGTGAATCGAGCGTAAATGAAGCCATGCTCACCGGAGAATCTAAACCGGTAAGTAAAAAGAAAGACGATGAAGTCATAGGTGGTTCCGTGAATGAAAAAGGTTCCATCACCATACAGATCTCTAAGACTGGAGATGATTCATTCCTATCTCAGGTAATTAATCTGGTGAGACAAGCGCAGGAAAGTAAATCCCGAACGCAGGATCTGGCAAACCGGGCGGCATTCTGGCTGACCATCGTGGCCATTACCGCTGGACTTATCACATTCGGAGCCTGGATCTTCTTCACTGGACAAAGTTTTGATTTTGCCATGAATCGTACCGTAGCCGTGATGGTCATTACCTGTCCGCATGCGCTTGGATTGGCAATTCCTCTTGTCGTTTCAAGATCTACGAGCATTGCCGCGACCAACGGATTTCTGATCCGCGACCGCGCTGCTTTTGAACAGGCCCGAAACCTGGATGCTGTAATTTTTGACAAAACCGGCACCCTAACTGAAGGAACCTTTACCGTAACGGACATCCTGAATTTTAACGATCAGTTTTCCGATGAAGAGATCCTGAAATACGCGGCATCGCTGGAGAAAAACTCCGAACACCCGCTGGCTAAAGGGATTCTTGAAAAAGCAGATGAAACCTGGGAACCGGACGAATTCGATTCAATCACCGGAAAGGGAATTCAAGGCAAGGTGAATGGAAAGTCGGTGAAAGTGGTGAGCCCGGGATATATCCGCGAGAAGGAAATGGATTATCAGAAAGACAAAGTTGAAGACATCTCCTCACAAGGAAAAACGGTGGTTTTTGTGATCATTGAAGATGAATTAGCCGGAGCAATTGCCTTGGGTGATGAGATTCGAAAATCATCTAAAAACGCCATCAATGCCTTACATAAGATGGGTATTGAGTGCATTATGCTGACCGGAGATAATCGTCAAACCGCTGAATATGTGGCTAAAGAATTGGGCATCGACCAGGTTTTTGCCGAAGTGCTGCCTGATGAAAAAGCCGATAAAGTGAAAGAAGTTCAGGGTCAGGGCAAACTGGTAGCCATGATCGGCGACGGCGTAAACGATGCCCCCGCCTTGGCCACTGCTGATATCGGAATTGCTATTGGTGCAGGCTCGGACGTTGCGGTGGAAACAGGTGATATAATATTGGTGAAGGACAATCCTGAAGATGTAACTGCGCTGATCAAACTTTCCAAAGCCACCTACAGAAAAATGGTGCAGAATTTATGGTGGGCATCCGGTTATAATATTGGGGCTATACCTTTAGCAGCCGGAGCATTATATACCTTTGGCGTTATCTTAAGTCCTGCGTTTGGTGCAGTCTTGATGTCGCTGAGTACCGTGATTGTGGCGGTTAATGCTCGGTTCTTGAAGTTAGAATAAAGATCATTAGCATCATCTTCACCGCCTTATTTGTTAATTGGTTGTTTGGATACTTTTGCATTATTTCCGAAACTCAAAGAGGATGGAGGGCGGAGGAATGATTAAACGATTTATGGTTGGTATGTTTATCGTAATTAATTTAATTGGCCTTACTATTTTCTCTATAAAAACCGTTGGATAATCATGACCGAAGCAATTTTGCAATCTACCATTACTTGTCCAAAATGCGCCTCCACCTCGGCGGAAACAATGCCCACTAACGCCTGCCAGTTTTTTTGGGAATGCCAAAGTTGCAAGACCATCATCAAACCTAAAAAAGGAGATTGTTGTGTGTTCTGTTCCTACGGAGACAATCCCTGTCCTCCGGTTCAGAATGATAAAGCTTGCTGCTAAATCTGTTTCTGTCTTAGGGAAACATCCATTCGGATTCTCAGAATACCGTTGCTTATAAGCACAATACAGACTTAATATTGAGTTCTAAGAAATCGAATGTATTTACTTTTTGATGTAAACGGTTTTCTTATTCACAAATTCATGAATTCCCTCACGGCTCAGTTCACGGCCGTATCCTGACTTTCCTGTTCCGCCAAAAGGGAGGCGGGGATCTGATTTCACCAATTCATTAATAAAAAAGGCTCCATCTGGCGCTTTGCTAATATGCCGACGAGCCTTTTCAACATCAGAAGTAAATAGAGTTACGCCAAGGCCATATTTTGAATCGGCAGCGAGCTCAAATGCTTCATCCACATCTTTTGCACGAATGATAGCAGCTAACGGTCCAAAAGTCTCCTCATCAAATGCAGGCATTCCTGGCTTTACTCCGGTCAATACGGTTGGTTCGTAAAATGCGTTCTCCTGCTTGCCTCCCACCTCAATTTTTGCTCCTTTTTTAACTGATTCCTCAAGCTGTTCATGCAGCTGATCGGCCAGGTCTTTACGGGCAAGCGGGCCGATCTCAGTGGAGTCGTCCGTTGGTTCTCCTTTCTTAATTGACTTTACACGCTCAATAAAAGCCGGAAGAAATTTGTCGTATGCCTCTCCAACAAGAATGAATCGTTTTGCAGCGATACAACTTTGCCCGCTGTTCATCATTCGAGCCGTGACACCCGTTTTTACGGCCTGTTCCATATCAGCGTCTTCAAGCACGATAAAAGCGTTGTTTCCGCCCAGTTCCAGCACCGATTTTTTCAGGTATTTACCGGCCAGTTCACCGACGGATTTTCCGGCCCGCTCACTTCCGGTCAGCGTTACCGCCTTTACGATGTCGTTAGCAATAATCTTTTCGGTTTTATCATGATGTATGAACAGATTTTGGAAAACACCCTCTGGAAAACCAGCCTCCAGTAAGATCTCCTCAATATGAGTTGCGCATCCAAAGACATTAGGGGCATGTTTTAGTAACCCCGTATTTCCGGCGGCAAGCGTTGGAGCAACAAAACGAAATACCTGCCAGTATGGAAAGTTCCATGGCATTATTGCCAGAACACTCCCAATAGGATCATGACTCACAAAACTCTCCGATGCATCTGTTTCAATAATCTCATCAGCAAGAAAGCGCTCAGCATTTTCAGCATAAAACTCACATACCCAAGCGCATTTATTAATCTCTCCCTTAGCTTCACTGATCGGCTTCCCCATTTCAAGGGTCATCGTTTCCGCATATTTATCAACATTTTTACGCAGTATTTCTGCGGCATTGATCAAATAAGTACAGCGTTCTTTAACAGGCACTTCTCGCCACGATTCAAACGCCACCTGTGATTTTTTAAGGATATCGTTAATCTCCTTTTCACTGTGCTCTTTATAGGTGGCAATCTCTTTACCATTATGGGGATTGATGCTTTTGAATTCCATGGTTCGTGGTGGGCTAATGATTTAAAATTTTATTTTTAGAAGTGTCAGCTTTTATACTTTTTCATTAATAACCTAAGTTAACAATCAATCTCAGGTGTGGTATCAGTAAATCAAAGAATCAGCCTGTTTGGTTATTTGAACAGACATCTGTTTTTCAGTAAAGTTGCGGAAAGATTGATTTAACTCTTTTCCTTTCCAGAATATTTTTGCCTCCCCGGTTTCTGGAAACCAAGCTGCACTGTATAATGTGCCGAATGCTTTCTTAACATCAAACTGGTGTAGTGGCGGCTGCAAAAATTTTCTGTAAAGAGCGTCCAAATCCATCTCTTCATCATTCAAATAATCGTATGCTGCTTTTTCCCGTTCAATGGTTTGGGTTTGTCTTGCATATTCCGGCCATACAATATTTTCTTGGTGATTAGTACAGGCCTGCTTTTTGACCAGCCCCGGCTTTCGGTCAGGACCCAGAAACACCGTCGCATAATTACCTTTACGATCCAGTAACATCACGTTGTAGGCCATATGCACCGGTAGTCGATCAAGAGTCTGTACTGCTTCATCTACATTTTCGCAGGTTTCGAGCAGGTAGCGGATTACCAGAGGAATGCCGAAGCCCTCGCCAACCACATTACGGCCACCAAAGTTTAGCGATGCACATAACCCGCTGTCGTTCATTCCGTCCAGAAGCCCCCAGTTGCAGTCACTGATGCCCATTACCGGCCGCAGCCAGTTACTTTTAAGCATAACACCTTCAAACCATTTAGGATTATAGTCGTAATTTCGAATCAGAGCCAGCCTGTTTTTCGTCCAAGCTAACTGAGTGCATCCACTCATAAACGCGGGAGGATTCCACATCGAAAGGTAACGTGCGGGAAGGTCACCGCCACCGGCAAGTTCACAAAGCTCGTTATAAACAGGAACAAGCTCAGGCATATGCTCTTCAATAGCCTCATTGCAGCTCAGGTACCCCGGCCGAGCGGTAACCCCATCATGGACGAACCACGCACGATAGTACGGCCAGGTTCTGTCAAAAACCTCACCCCATTTATCGCCCGGTTTCTCCTCATCGATACATTTTATTTTAATGATCATTGGGCTGTCGCTCTTTGCTTTTTTTAAGCGAGTTTAATTCGATTAATGGATGAAATATCATTACATCATCTTAAACCCGGCAATCTCGGATATCTTATCCTGATCCGCTTCTGTGCCCGTCGGTTCTGTCGTTTTGTACTGATCCTGAATTGCGATAATCCAATCTTTAGCACGTTTCGTTAGTTTAAAGTCATCGGTCATCAAGCGTCCTCTCATTACTAAGATGCCAATATCGGCACCTTCATAAAGATAATCCCCTTTGCCTGTGATTCTCAAAAAGAACGCTTCGTTCTCTTTTTCAACGGCTCGCCGATGGGTATCCATCCGATCGTAGTTGATGGTTCCATCTTTTTGTTTCTTCCAGATTCCAGATGCCGGGGCTTCTGTTATATACTCGACGGTGTCTTCGGTGTGCTTAATTACGAGCTGACTCCAATCGTCGATATTTTCGGGGCGTGCCCAGCGGTCGTTGATGGATTTTACACTCAGCTCATATGGCTTATCCATCCACTCCAGCAGGTGAAACATAAACAGAGGGGCATCAGCAAGAGCAAAAACGGCATGATTAGTGATGGAGCTCGCACCCGTAATCCGAGGGTTTAATTCTCCAAGGTATACCTGGCCGTTATCCTGATCGATTAAAAAATCGAGTTCGAAGTATCCTTTATAGCCTTCCTTGCGAAGTTGGTCGCCAAACAGACGCGTATATTTCCGTGCTTTTTGTCTTATAGAGCGGGTAAATACATCTGCATGAATCTCGTTTCCGCACCAACCACCTTTATAGGGCGTCAATTCCGGGAAACCCACAAGTTCTGTCATAAGTGGAGCAACGATTGTACCGTGCCGGGTTACGCATGCTTCAATAGCTGCGCCGCGACAGTTGATCCGCTTCATGATTTTAACCTCTTTTTCTTTTACAATCTCCTCTTCATGGTTCTTAAAATCTTTTTCATTGGAGATAAAGAAAGTGGTATGGCCTGAATCACCAAATGGAGTTTGAATCACCAGGTCATTCCCGAGCTTTTTCGATACTTCACGCATATGCTCGTAGTTCTTCACATTCGAAAGTACATAAGGAACACATGCCACTCCGGCTTTTTCAGCAATCCGATTGGTATTTACTTTATTATCCATAAACGTTCGCATCTTCGCCGATGGAAAGCACACCTCCAAGCCGTTCTTTTTGGCTAGTTTTTCTGTTTTTTCGTCAAACATCAAAAACATCGCCTTTCCAGCTTTTCCATTCTTTTTGCGACTCTTTAGATAGTCTACAACTTCTTTATGTTCGAGCAGGTAATTGTTGATATCCTCGATACTTTCAAACTCATCGTGCGCAACCTCTTCTTCCGGGGAGAACACGTTGGGATGCTCGCCATCAAAACACTCTATGTAGCTGATAAACTTGAAACTTTTAATCCACTCATCTGCTCCCAATAGATTAAAATTCGTTGCGCTTATAAAATAGATCGGGACTTCATTGCGATGGAAGAATCGTCGAATGTCAGATAATCCCTTTAATGGTTTTACTTCTTTTGTTTGCTCAGCCATGATGTATTGAATTTTTTTAAGTTGTAGATATTATCGGCAACTTCTTACGGTTGATATTAATGTGGTAAATGATGACAGATTATTTTTAACACTTCTTACATTCATAAATCATTTATCTCCTGCTCCGGGTATCTTTTCGGCCTTTGGAGAGATGGAGGGCTGACCCTCCAATACCTCTTTAGTGAAGACCTTAAGCCCAAGTTCAGGCCGGTATCCGTGAATCTCTTTTACATCCAGTGCCAGCAGAAATTCAACGATCTCCTTACTGATCACCTGCCCGGGAACCAGTACCGGAAAACCGGGAGGATAGGGAATCACAAATGTGGTGGATACAAGCTCCCTGCCATCATTCATAACCTCTAAACAATCTTTAAGCTGAATATATTCACAATGATCAGACTTGTAGGCAAGAAAATAGGCCTGACGGATATCACCGCCCCGCACACCTAGCACTGCTTGAAACTTGGAATGAAAACGGCTGAAGTCGGGAAGAGGAGGCACATCTTCCATTAGAGAATGAATTCTGTTGTCAAGAATCTCTTTTTCTTTCTTATTCATGGACGGATATTCTTCATCCAGTTTTCCAGCAATCTGCAGAAGGGTATTCACGAGGTAAGCCACACTTCCGCGCGTGGTTCCTATGCTGGTCATAAATAAGATGGAGTTCCGTGAAGTCTTGTTGATTTGAATGTTATGCTTATCCATCAGATATTCATTCTTGAAGGTATCCCCATCAATGCCGGAGAGCCCAACCGAAAGCGTAATTTTAGTTGGATCCAAAACAAATTCATCATGCTCCCAAGCATCCTCCATCCGGTTCCAGCCATGATCATCCGTGTAATACTCATCCAGCCCTGACTTACGAAACTCATCGGGAATGAAATCGCGTACGGTCAGTACCCGAAAATATTTATGCAAAAGCGGATGATCATGTATTTTTGCCCGAATCGACATTGCCAGCTCAATACTTTTTTCAACCAGCTCGTAACCTTCAAACTGTACCTGTCGTCGCCCCGCATCCAATGATGCTAATATTTGGTAATTGGGTGAGGTTGAAGTATGCGTCATGTAAGCTTCCTGGAAACTGTCGGAAACAAGTCGTCTGTATTCTTCATCCCAGATGTGGATCATGGATCCCTGTCGAAAACTGGAGAGCGTTTTATGAGTGCTTTGAGTGGCATATACCCGGATTTTCACCTTATCCGGATCGGGCATTAAGGGTATTTCACCTTCAGATAGGGATTCAATGTGCTTATTATACTTTTCCCGATAGCCTTGAGAGTGATATTTTTGATACAGTTTATTTGCCACAAACATGCCGGTGCGCTGTTTATAGGTATAGGTAAAACCGGCAAAGGCAAACCATGCCTCATCCCACAGAAAAATAATATCCGGTTTGATGGCAAGAATTTCCTCCATCACCTTTTCCACATTGTAAACCAGGCCGTCGAAAGTGCAGTTGGTAAGCAGCAGCATCTTTACCTTATCCAACCGGCCGGCCTCTTTAAGCTCAAGCAGAGTGCGTTTAATCTCTTTCAGTGGAACGGCTCCATACATACTGTATTCTTCAATCGGGTAGGAGTCAAGATAAACAGGAAGCGCACCTGCCAGCACGAGCCCGTAATGGTGTGATTTATGGCAATCACGATCAATCAAAACCAAGTCTCCCGGCTCAACAAGTGCCTGCTGCACAATTTTATTGGAGGTAGATGTGCCATTGGTCACAAAAAAAGTCCGTTTGGATCCGTACGCATTGGAAGCCATCTCTTGAGCTTTTTTCAATGATCCTGTTGGTTGCAGCAGAGAATCGAGTCCTCCCGTCGTAGACGAAGTTTCGGCCAGACAGAGATTCCGCCCGTAAAACTGCCCAAAATCCCTGATCCATCGTGATTTAAAGACCGAGTTTCCACGGGAAATCGGCATGGCATGAAAAACACCCACAGGTTTTTGGCTATACTCTTTCAGTGCTGTGTAAAATGGGGTGTTATAGCGTTCGCGTATTCCCCGCAATATGGCAAGGTGCAGCTCTTGAATATCATCCTTACGATAAAAGATTCTTCGAAAATTTTTAACCGTTGAATCTTTCAGTTGCAACAGAGCTGTATCAGTCACATAATAGATATCAAGCTCGGGGCGGAATCGTTTTATAATCTTTCCCAAAATCGGGCCCAGGTCTTCTTCCGAAACTGAAGAGAAATCAAGATCGTGTATATATCCCAAAAACGGCTTAAGAATTGAATCAATATTTTTGGAAGCATAGGGTGGTGCGTAACGAATGACAACAGCCTGAATGTTGTAATTGATCAACAACGAAATAAGTGCGTCCTGAAAAGAGTGCTGAACAATCACATCATACACCAGTTGCTCATCCTCTTCACGGAACTCGGCGATCTTCGCCCTCATAGCCTGCTCTTCTTGATTCGGAAGGTCATCAACAAATAGGACTTCAAAGTGATTTTTTGGAACACCCCGCCCACCATTATCAGAACTCTCACCATCTGAAACTTCATCCTCATAATCATCCTTTATAAGCTGAGGATTACTTCGGTACGATTCGCTGACCAGCTGATGTACAATATCATTCACACGGTTTGAGGCCGTATAAAACTCCTCCCCGTTTACAATCGACTGCAAATTCTTCACTCGCTTTTTTCCCGGAAATGAGTAATAACTTTCAATCACAACCAAGTCTTCCAGAAGTGACTGTACACTTTTCTTACTTTCCGGGTCAATGCCCGATTTCTTCGTTTTTTGTAGAAGATGGAGCTCCGAGCGCGTTCGGTTCCACAAATCGATTCGCATTTGTACAACATTGAAATGGTGGGTGCTGCGTTGTTTTGTGGATGTCATAGGCTTTGGGATTTTTAAGTGCTTATAAAAGTATAGCAGTTAATAAAATTACTTATCCAATAGATTCGGTAGTCAGGTGCTAATCAATATTTTTATAGATAAAAAACATTACCCCGCGTCCTAATTAATGGATATCAGTTCCTTTATTGATTTTCAAAGAGTCATTCAGAGTTTAGCCGTCGTTGTTTAGATTCCGCTTATATTCTGTTCCGGGTTCGGGTGATTCAAGATCTTTTTCCTGCATCTTTAACTGTCTCAATTCATCAAGCCGCTTGGGTTTAATGAGGGGCCCCAGTGACTCGAGATAGGAGTGATCAGCCTCTTTTTGGTAGATTGTGAAATCCCCGATATGATCCCGGAAACTTTTGAGGGGCTGGCCTAACCGTAATAGCCCAAGTTCACGGCTTCGCCTTACTTTTTCCATGTTAATTTCAATGGGAATCAATTCCTCAGTAGAATCTGCCTGGTAAAGAATTCTCCCGTCCGGCCCGCAAACAATAGATCGACCACTGCCACCCGACTCCAGCCCGTTGATATCAAAAAAGTAGCACTGATTAGTAGCAGCTGATGCCCGGGCAATCGATAGTTCAATTTCGCGATCAATAGTTCCGGTCAATGTTGGGTGAAGAATCACTTCTGCTCCCATTACGGTTAACGTTCGCACCGTTTCTGGAAACCACATATCGTAGCATATCGAAACGCCGAACTTGCCTATATCAGGAACATCA
>Ga0136558_1001153_pt1 | contig 13767 bp, 13 predicted proteins | sample AntRauTorckE6833_FD_101391 | JGI IMG/M metagenome (GOLD analysis project Ga0136558, IMG submission 101391) | Saline lake microbial communities from Rauer Islands, Antarctica - Metagenome Torckler E6 #833 | ecosystem: Environmental > Aquatic > Non-marine Saline and Alkaline > Saline | place...
ACATCACCGCGTCAGAGACAACCTTTACTTTTGTGCCAAAATACCCAGTTCGCTCCGGCGGACACATAATTTCGCGCAAATGTACGTTTCGATACTTTCCAATGTATTTAATGTTAAATAAGCTGCGTGTATCAGCGAAGATTGTAAGCTCACGATGCTTAATGTTCGTTTGAAGAGTAATTGTACGGTCGTGAGTTTCCTCGTAAAGACGGTCTGTTAAACTTTTTGCAAAAACATAAGGGTTATCAGAGTATAGTTCCCAGTAAAAACAGTCTAAATCAAGAGGCGACTTTAATAATAGTTTCATTCCAATAAGTCCGCCAAAAAGAACGTCAGTAGTAGCTGCTAATTTCTCCGCAATTGTATAATAGGCGGAGAATTTTAAGCGTTCAGCAAGCGCAAACTCGGTCGCGGTTGGAAGAACATTATCCGTATTAAGGTCCATTGCTATAGTAGAGAAAAAATAAGTGTATAATATATTTATGTTTTTAGAGTTGTATTTAATTAGGTAAGTTAAGTAAGTTAAGTAAGTTAAGTAAGTTAAGTAAGTTAAGTAAGTTAAGTAAGTTAAGTTAAAACCCAAGCCGCTTTTTATAGCCGGGTTCTAGTTCATCCAAATTTAGCTTCCAAGTCGCCGAGTACATGTTAAAGCATTCGTTGATCTTTTCAACGATTGCCGCGTTCTTTTCCAAATTGTACTGATGTGACTCCTTCGCGTGCCGAATGATGTCATTGGCTGTTGGGCGGAGAAGATTAATTCCGCTTCCCATTTCCTTCCATCCAATCATTCCAGAGATTAGATTTTTCGCAAACCCAATCATTCCGAGAGTCGCGCGATAATCATCCTTGTGGTATTCGCCAATGCTAATACAAACCTTCTTCTCGGTCATGTAAAGGCCATTTGGCGTCATAAAGTAAAAGGATGGAGGTGCAAAGGGAAAGTCGTTTGGAAAAACCATTCGTACAAGATACTCGCCATCTGTGTACTCGTCTTTGTTTCCGCCAATGTTATGGATAAGAATAAAGCACTGATTAATGTTATCCGGGTCGAGGTAAAACTTTAAGTTTTCAGCAGGCTCTTTCGTCGCCTTCTTAAACTGCGCGGTAATAATCTTTCCAAACTTGATTGGGTTAAAATCATTTGCTTTCTTCATCTCTAAACTCTCTTAGGGTATAAATGAGTTGGAAAAATTCAATTAGCAGCGCCGTGTCTCAGCACGCAGGATCAATCGAAGATTCATCACAAGGGCGCTCTTGCTGCCTTCGGCCCACTACCCTTGCTTGAGGTTTCGGGTTATTGATGCGATGTAACTCAATCTTTTTCAAATTATAGAACAGAAGTGTAATAATGTATAACGAAAGAATGGACAATGATGATATGGACCGGGTGCGCAATCGCATTGCTGCGCTGAAACTGCTGAATAGTGTCGTTAACCCCGTTGAGGAGTATCGAATGGAGATGAATAAGCTTATTCAGGCAAAGAAGCGCGACATTGAAGGGTTAACTGACCGCATCATGGTGCTCCAGGACACCGACTATGATCTTTTCAAGTATATCATGGACCTGGAGCAAGCCCATAACTCTATTTGGTGCCCACGATGTGATATGATGAAGATTGTAAAGCCTGCGGAAGTCAATACGGACATGTATTTGGAAGAAATTGAGACACTAAGTCGCACGGCGAGCAGTTTGCGCAGTAATATTACAGCTCTGGAAAAGGAGTTTCAATATCGCGCAGATAGTTATTTGAAAAAGATTGATCAGCTTAGTGGTGATCTAGAGAGTATTCGTAAAAATGTAGGAAAAAATAGCGGTGATATAAACAAAGATCAACTTATACAACCTACACAATCTACACAATCTACACAACTACAACCTACACAACTACAACCTACACAACTACAACCTACACAACTACAACCTACACAACTACAGCAAAAAAGATCAGCTGTTACGGGAAAACTTCCTCAGGCGCAACCCCGTTCACAACCTCATGCGCCTCTCACTCTGAAAGAGCCAGAAAAAATAGACTTTAATGTCGACCCGCTGAATACTTTTTCCGCAGATGATCTACTTAATTAAAGTAATTACTTACTTACCCTTAGGTAGGGTAAGTAAGTAGGGTAAGTAAGTAAGGTAAGTAAGTAGGGTAAGTACGTAAGGTAAGTAGGTAAGGTAAGTAAGTAAGGTAAGTAGGTATATATTTTTTTTAATATTTCACTCATTCATCGATGATATGATGCGTCAATTATTAAATCATCTGTGACCATTCCTAAATAACGATAAACATCAGGATTTCTACTTACGCATGTCGATAGTAATTCCTCCACAATATCAGTTCTTCCTCTATCCACGTTGTATAATTGCACGTGATACATTCATTCCCCGTATAATAGCTCCCAACTTACATAATTATATACGACATCAAGGCGCCCTCTGTCTATGGCATACTGTAGACTATCTCCTCCCATTACCTCTATATCTGCGCCAATGCTAGTGGGGTATTTTACAATTTCAACATGACCACCTAAGATCGCGTGAATAATGATATTTGCAAATGCACAATCTTTGGAAACGAAATATTTATCAAATTCAAAAAATTAAATCAACCCAATCACACTATCCAGTGTGTCTTCAGTAATTTCAACGTAAATATTGGCCATATCGATAGTAGTAACCCTGCGCCAATCGGTGATTTTACTAATCCGATCCCGCGGAAGCACCAGCAACGGCGTTTTTCCAAAACATATTCCGCACTTTGAACTATGAATCGCCTTTTTTGATGATATTTTCCACACGTTCTCAATTGCGGTCGGATCACCGAGAAGATTAATCTTTTCAACAACACTATCAATACACTTAGATAGCTGAGTACTATATTTTACTTTAAAATGCGATAGGAGTTTTTCCGTTATAATTGAAACGTGTTTACAGTCCTCAGCTGACGTAATTACGCCAATATCATCTCTAATCGCTTTTTCACATGATAGCAGTTTTGCAATCGTTTTATTTAGTTTCGTCACATACTCTGCTTGATGTTCGTATAAATGATTTCTCACTTTTGATATACGGTCTATATGTTCGCGAATATCCCTTATTTTACCAGAGACAAGCTCATCTGCGCGATTGTTTAACACGGTCTTTAAACTATAGACCATGTTTACACAAATTGTGATTAGATTTTCATCATCACTGCTAACATAAACGCATGGGACACGCTTTGTATCAGCGTCTTCGATGACCAACTGTAGATTTCCAATATTTGCAATTGCGCTGTGAAGAGATATAAACACCGCCGCATCAGCCCCGCTGGTAGACAAATCACGTTTAAACTTTTCCACATTAATTGTGCTGACCGTATTGGTGTAGTTTTTCACCTCCACCAGAATTTTCATTCCCCCAATAAATAGGGTTAGATCGCCGGATTGTGGATTTGCAGATACATTTTGAACATCAAACGACTTCCGTAGAACTTCATAAACGTAATTTTCTCCAATATTTCCTTTCTCCACCATGCTAGAGTGAACAACTGCATTCTTCATCTCAATAACCTCACTTACGTTTTTATACCCAACAATCAAAGCAAGTTCGATGTCGCGATTAGTTGCGGTTAATAACCATTCGGAAAGACCCGGGTTTGTTGTATGTATGGGGAACATAGTTTCGTATTGACTTCGGTTTCTTAGCTCACCCAAAATTCAATTAGCTTCAATTAGCTTCAATTAGCTTCAATTAGCTTCAATTAGTTGAGACATGGATGCGCCACCTCTCAGCACTCCTCTCAACTAATTGAATTTTTGTTCATCTATATTATCGATAGAGAGATTTCTAATAATGGAAAAATATCCAACTCTGGGAGAACTTCATCAAATTTGGGATGTTTCTGAAGAATGTGATCCAATTTATAACATTGACGATGGAAAAAAGAAACGAAATAGAGGTATAATAATCAGGAGAAACGATATTGCGCCAATACGCGTATTGGATGCGCCTGTAAAAACAAAAGAGGAGATTATCGCTGAGTTTAACGATATGACAATTGCGCAGAGAAGAGAAAAGTTCTGGGAGATTGTACCAAGGTTTGGAATTAAAAACATCAGTGAAGGTGGAACGACAAAAAATGCCAGTGCGGTGTGGAGAGACTTGTCTCTAATTGATAAGCACATATTTGAGACTCTGTACTTTGATAAGTTTCGTGAGACAAAGGAGATCTTGAAGCCTATTTTGGAAGCATACAATCTAAATTTGCAAGCTGCTGATAACGTGGTAAGTCATATAGTTATGCTTGGAATGGAAGCGTGTGGAAACCTTCAAACAGATAACGAACTAACCGGGTTTCTTATTACTAGCGGAGAGTGTACCAATGCACACGCCTTGATATCAAGATTAATTTAAGTATCGTTTTAATTTTTTATTATAAGATTAACTTAATAATTATATTGCCACCATAGCTATGTTTTACTCCTCGAAAGAAGAACCGCCGATGGAGAAAACTCCAAAAAACTTTTCAATTGTTGCAAATTTTGGGAATGGTGAGAAGTTGTATAAAGACATTGAACGCGCTTATCGATATAATGAAGATGCGTCTTTTCACGTATTAACCCCGGGAAGTTTTTTACACATCGAAGAAAAGCTACGAGAACTGGGCGTATCTCCATCAAAGATAACTTTTTATGGAAAGCATAACAGTAAATACCCCAGTAAGACAATAAACTGCGATATTGAGGCCGCGATAGACCTAATTGTAAACGCGACAACTCATGATATTGGAGATGGAAAACGATTGTGGTTTCAATGTGCGGAGAAAAGAAAAAATTTACCTAAATATATACCAATGAGAATAAAGATTAATTAAGTTAGTTTAGTAGGTAAGTAGGTTAAGTTTAATAATGACCACCTTTAAATACACTGTCAATGGAAACTCAATAAACATACAGTGGGAAAACTGTTTCATTAACAGAACCGACTACGTTGATTTTTCCAATTACATTAGCAATAGCGGATATGTTCCTAATAGCAAAGTACCAAAGTTAGAACAGATTGCGCACGGACATAACATCTCCCTCTCAGACGCAAAGAGCATTCGCAGCGTTGTGTTAAAAGATAAAATCATTTCAAAGTATAAGACAATAAGATCAAAAATATCTCGTTATACTGCCGAATATTTGATTTACGATATCAACGTCATTGCAACCAAATATGATCTACCTCCGTTAGTGCTTCTTCGCGAAATTCTACGCAAATATTACCCTGCGGAGTTGTTGAAAAACGTTTTTAATGGAAGATTGTCATCAACAGAGTTAAACAAGCGTGACCAAGCGCAGTTAAGAATTGCGCAATCGGTTGACGCTGAATCTCACTGGATTCAAGGACAGCTACAGAGGGTCGCCGCGGATAATGAGAGAATCTTTGCAAACTATTTTAGAGGCATTGGCGTGGATTTGCAAACGGAAGATGAGATCGCGGCGGAGCAAATATCGGCATGTGGACGTGCGGTCATTACGCCGGATATTCTATTTACGCAGCCGGTGTACATAGATAACATTCGTGTATGGTGGATGGACTTTAAAAACTATACCTGTACAGATAAGTTTATCCTCAAAAGCAACATCAAACAAGCGGAAAAATATAATCTAAAATGGGGGCCGGGTGCTCTTGTTTACAACGGTTGTATTCTCGAAGACGTAAAGATAAAAGATACTCTTCTTCTCTCCGCTAATTGCTTAAAATTAAAGTTTAGATTTATTAATGATTAAATATATAGATTGTACGGGCAAGTATAATTTACGATGGTGAAATCAAAGTCACGTAAATATAAATCGAAGTCACGTAAGTCAACGAATACACGTAAGTCAACGAATACACGTAAGTCAAAGAATACAAGTAAGTCAAAGAATACTAAGTACACACGCAAAAATACAAGCAAGTCAAAATCACGTAAAGAGGAAGATCGCCGTACAAAAAGTAATTCTGCATCAGTAAAAAAGGAATTAACCAACCGCGTTGCATCAAAATCAGCATCCGAGCGCGGAAAAAGATCACGTGCAAGTGTAAACATGTCAATTGGTGATCTACAGATAATGGCAAGATCCGCCGGAGTGCAATTTGGAGGACTAACAAAAGAAAAACTAGTACAAAAACTACGCGAGAAAGGGAAATAATAGCTTCGCTACGCTCAGCCACTCTCATCCTTGCGACCTCAGGATAAGTTTTTTTCTGAAAAAAACTCTTCATAACTTTGAATTAAGTTATTTATTTTTTTACTTTGCTGTGGAAGAGTTGTTTCAGAAAAAAACTTATCCTGAGGTCGCAAGGCCGAGAGTGGCGAAGCTGTTTTAAAGTTGCGAGTATTGCGCAAACGATAGAATCGTTGAAATATGATCGCGGTTAATCGAGTAGTTATTGTACAAGATCTTTGCGACTTCCGTCTTGGCTTCAACGGGGGTGACTGCATCATCGCGAAGAGTGACGATTGTGGTATCAGCGAGCGCGGATTGATAGTTGAACATCGAACGCATCATGAAATCAGCCTTTGGAGGGAGCACAATGGAGTAAAAGTACGCAAGACTTCCCTTATCTGCATCATCTAAGCTCGTAATGGCCGTAATTTCCGCAAGCACGGCATCAATGCTCGCCACCTGAGCATTAAGGCGAGTAAGGTTATCATTCAGTCCGCTGACGGTGGCGGCGGTAATAGCGGAGTAGTCGGAAGCCTGTCCAAAGAGCGAAAGCCGCGCATTAATCGCGGTAATTTGCGCGTTTAGAGTTGTTTTTTGCGAGTTCAGACCAGTCACAATCGGAGAAAAGTCAAATGTTTCATCAAAGTCGGGGACTACGGGTTCCTCTGCCATGGTTATATATAAGTAGGTAATGTAAGTATTAACTATGTTCGTGTATATATATAAGAACAAAAAATTCTAATCGGTATTTATTTATAACTTATTTATGTTGATGAAAACATTCCCTACAAACTGATTTATATATATCGCTTCCAATTACTTCGCATTCTGTTTCGTTTGTAATTCTACTAGAGTATAAGGCTTCATCTCCACACTCACATACCGCGGAAAGCTTTTCAATGTAATTGCAAAGAGGAAAAATCTCTGCAATACGGCCGAACAACTTTCCTCGAAAGTCCGAATCGAGGCCACTTAAAATAATAATCTTGTCACACGCATATTTGCAGATAAACTCCGGAAGATCGTCGTAAAATTGACACTCATCAATTCCAATTACGTCAATGTCGTTGAAATCATACTCACACGAAAGCAATTTCTTTCCACTTTGCGCAATCGGAACACGTTGAAGCTTTACCCCGTTATTGTTTACAAGAATAGCTCCATTAGAGTAACGATTATCGCGATCATACTTTATAATAACGCAACGCTTCCTTGCATATTGAAGCTTTTCTACATCGCGGTACATCGATGTAGTTTTCCCAGATCGCATTGGGCCAGTATATAGTTTAACATAACTTCGGGAGTGTTGCATTTAGCCTCGAGTAGCGTTTAGCCTCGAGTAGCGTTTAGCCTCGAGTAGCGTTTAGCCTCGAGTAGCGTTCCGCGACTCTCGGCCCTTGGCTAATCTAAATCTCTTCGAGATTTAGATAGCGCTTTCGGTTATATTGTTTACTGAGAAATATTCAAATAGCCTCGAGTAGCGTTCCGCGACTCTCGGCCCTTGTAAGTTATATTGTTTACTGAGAAATATTCAAATAGCCTCGAGTAGCGTTCCGCGACTCTCGGCCCTTGGCTAATCTAATCGTACCTTCGGTATTAAGTATATAACTATGGCAAAAAAATATAAATGGTAATTATAAACTTATGTACTTATATGTGTGCTTTCTCCACGCACGAAGCTAGTTATTCTTCTCCGCGGGGATATGTAAATGGCTCTACCACGTATGACATCTTTGCGTTCATCGCCGCAAGTTCGTTTGTAAGAAGGTTCGAGACCCAACTGCTGTTTACGCTAACAATATCCGCGGCGTCACCACAGTTCTTGCACTTGTAGATGTTATACTTTGGATTTACCACCGCTCGGTTTCCACACACTCGACAGATTGGAATCTTTGCGCCATCACTGTCCTTGTAATACTTGTCATGCATTAATCGCATCGCTCCGTGACTGTATAACACCCAGCCTTCCATCTCCCCATTTCGCAGTCCTCCGTCTTTGTTTTTACCGTCGAGGGGCTGTCGAGTTAGCGCTGATGTAGGACCGGTTCTAATAGCATAATGCTCGTCAATTACAAACTTTTCTAACCGTTGATAGACCGTTGGGCCAATAAAGATCATTGTATTTAACCAACAGCCGGTCATTCCGTTATACATTGGCTTATGACCAGCGTATTTTATTCCATACGTTTCAAGAATTTCAATCGCACGATCAACGCTGATATCATCACGAAGCGATGTAGCGTCAACATTAAAGCCGGCACGTACTCCGGTTGATCCCAGAAGACAGTTAATGATTTGATTTACCGCCATTCGCGTTGGAATACTATGCGCGTTTACAAGAAGGTCTGGCACAGTGCCATCAAGACAATATGGCATATCATTGCGCGGGCAGATTGCAGCACAAATTCCTTTATTTCCTGTCTCCGAGCTAAGCTTATCTCCAATGGTAAGCGGCCGATCGGCGCGCCATTTTACCTTTACCGTTGGGGTATCGTTGTCATTTCGCACAACGATACTGCGCTCGATCCGCACCGGCTCGTCTTTTTTGTATACAACCGACTTATCGGTGTAAATTCGCTGATCTGTAGGATTCGCAATCGGAATTGCCTTTGAAATCAACACAGACCCGCGCGTACAGAGAGTTCCCTCCGCGATAAGGCCGTCTTTAATGTTTTGATAGGTCGCATCACGCTTTATATCGACTGTTCTCGCGCGATCTGGGTTTCCAAGCTTTTCGCCTTTCTCCAACTCGCGCTTTTCGTAGTTATAGTGGGACGCGTTAAACATCCCACAGTCAATGGAGGACTGATTAACATGAATAGAGTCCTCCTGATTTGAACCTCCGTGGAGAATTAACGCAACGATCGTGTTATGACCGTTTGGATAGGTTAATGCCTGACTAAATGACGTCACAACTGGCCGCTCGCAGTAGTGTTGGAGCGTACGGCCTTTATCAATCCGAAAAGGATAGTTTAGGCAGTACCAGCCGGTTGCCTGCTTTCGATGATTCGTGTACATCGTATTTCTTACACTATTCGAGTGATTTGCAAGGGGCGCGGCGAGCGTCACAAGGCCGAAAATCGCCTGTTCGATATCACAATGCGTGTATTTGTACTGAATATCGTTTTTCCTCTCTCGCAGAATATTAATACTTGGCGACAGAAACGTTGATTCCTGCTCTTCCGGCGAAATATACTCGATAATTTGACTTTCCCGAAGATCCTCCATTGTAAGGTCTCCTCGCTGAAGACCTTTTATATGTTCACTGCGCAGATTTATCCACTGGCGAAACTGAAAGTCCTTTTTTCCCGCTCGAATGTTATCAATGTATTCGGGAAGGTTATTGTAGACAATAATCAGTGGCCGCATTAATCTACCGACATCCGTCCAAAAGTACACTTCTCTTACTAGCGGCTCCCAAATGATTGACACAAACGGATTAATCTCTCCGCTTCGCCTCATCATTCGAAATTGATGAACAATTCGGTTAGAATCGCGACAACAACCAATCCAATCGCCGCCGACAAAGACCTTTGTAAGCTTTTCCGCATTAATGCTCTCGGGCCTCACGTTGTCCAGCGGGATAATGTCGTCGTATTGGTAGATTTTCTTTTTTAGGTTATAGCTCGATGACGCACTACAAACAGACGCGGTGCATGCAAGCTGCTTTTTCATTCCGACGGGCTCACCCGTATCGGCGGATTGACTGACATCAATATAACCGATGTATGTTGGATGAACACGTCTCATCTCATCTGCACGGTCGGTGTTTTTCGACCCAATATTACTATCGGGTGTACTAATGTTGTTTAATGTGCTAATTACATTCATATCGTTTTTCCGATAAAGAGTCTGACTAGCAACGCGGTTACGCACGGTGATTTTCTTTAGTGTGATGTGGGAAGTTCCCGACACAATTGATTGCGTCAGCGGCTTCTCCAACGCCTCACTTCGCGTTACCTGCATAATCGACTTTGCCATATTCACCTGGCTGAATGGCGTCGACATAAAATCGCTGTATAGCGATTTCTTTATTGGCTGCACAAACGCAATGTTAAAGTGCGTTTTAAATGTCTTTGCCATTGATGTGCCGGCGCTGTGAACGCGTTTTGACTTGTATGAGTCGCGGTCAGTCTGCTCTACAATGTTTAAATGAACAAGAAGCATCTTGTTTATCAAATGCGCAAGAAACCGTAGTTTACGCGGCCGGTGTTCAGAGTCTAAGCCGATGTGCGGAAATAGATTTTTATCAAACATCGCAAGAAGCTTTGTTTGTTGATATTTCTGCACATTAATGTCCTTTCTCGCCGCCGCAATATTTGTTACGGGAATCAATCGCGTTGATAGAAACTTTAGCACCTCGCCGGTGTCGGTGTTCCGTTGGATATGTGAGTATTTGCTATCTTCGACATCAAAGCACTTTTCCAGAATTCTCATTAGCGACCGTGTGATCGTATCGTCGTTTTCTACGCCGTAAACAATATGGTTAATAATCTCGCGATCGGAGGTCATTCCGAGCATTCGAAAGATGATGTAGAAAGGAATAACGAGTACATCCTTGTTTGAGATTGTCATCTCAAGGGAAATCATTCCAGAGCTAACGTAGCGAAGAATGATTTGAAAAGAGTTTTCAAACGCGTCGCCGGGCTTAGAGATAAACATTCCACGAATAATCTCATTCTCGTACTTTTGCTTATATACGTGAAAAATGTTGTGGGTTAGATTCTCCAGGTTATCGATTACCCATTCGCCGCCTTTAATAATAAAATACCCTCCCTTGTCGTTTGGATCTTCCTCATAGCGCTTTAGCATTTCACGGGAGATGTTATGCGTATTGCAGAGAACAGACCCAACCATACACGGGATCGGCGCAATGCGAAGATCCTTTACTTCGGCGGTAATTGTATGCGTTTCTCCGTTTTTATAATACGCCGTCGCCGTCGCATTTGCGTTAATAAACAGCTGCGCAGAGTATGTTAGTGACTTTAGACGGGCCAGGTTTGGAGTAAGTAGACCACTTCGCCCCGATACGTACTTTGTTGCGACGGGTGGGGTTAGCTTTGTAGAGGTAAAATCGACACGATAACTAATCTCGATGATGTTTCGGTCTATTGGATCTTTATCATCGCGGTCCGGCTTTACACGTCCTTCGACAATAAAAACCTTTGTCGCGATTTGTTCGATACCCTCATTATAAAAGCTGTTCATACTATTAATATGATGCCCTGCGATTCCTTTTGACTTTACTTCCGCATGGATGAGAGTCATTAGATCAGCCGAGCTAATGTCATCGTCGATTGTTTCAGTTGATTTCACCTTTTTAGTTTCCACCTTACTTTCTACACTATCCTTACTTTCTACCTTACCCTCTACACTATCATTACTTTCTACCTTACCCTCTACACTATCATTACCCTCCACACTATCTACACTATCTTCAGTCACTTGAATATTGTCAACAATAACATCTGCATTTTTCTTTTTTCCAGTTCTTGTTGATTTCTTCATATTGATATATTTGAGGGTGTATTAATTAAATAGAATATTCAAATTTCACTTTTTATATACCCATAGGGATATAATTGACAATACCACAATCGCAACTACAGCAATATTGCGGGAAGTAGTTAATGAGAATGATTCCCTTGGCAAACTTGCCGATGAGCCTTTTCGCGATTTGTCCTTTACACATTCACTACTTACTTCACTACTTACTTCACTACTTACTTCACTACTTACTTCACTACTTACTTCACTACTTACTTCACTACTTACTTCACTACTTACCTCACTACTTACCGTATCATCACTATCCATAGTATCTATTTGAATTAGATCTAACGACATATATTATTATAAGGAAAATGATTTCGGTTGCGGCGAAATACCGAGTAATGCCTCTAAAGCTGCTGTTTCTAAAGGATAAGAGGTTTAAAACATCTGCAAAGGAAACAGAGAATACGATAGATTGTGAACGTCTATTAATTCACCTTCTTCCGACCCATCAGAAGGACATTCCTTCTTTCAACTATCATGATATTGATTCAACGACATATAAGATGATTATTTCACTACATGAGAAAAACTTTAATCAACTCATTGACAAACTTTATGTATTATACTGGGGCGAGATTGAACCGCTATTGGATCGCAAATATAAAAACACAAAAATGTTCCTAGCTGATATACGTAGAGAGTGTAGTTTGATTGTATACAACTACATTTGCAAACTATATACAATAATGACGATTATGTGGAAGCATTCTTACTCACATAAGTTAAAAATTGTTTACAATAATTTTGAATTCGAAAATTAACCGTGTTTAAAGTAACGACTGTATTTAAGTAGGTGTTGAAATAATGAAGGCGGTAAATAAGTCCGTAAACGACAGTGATGACAATAATTCTGCTAATTCTACTACATCCATCGAATACGAGCTAAACTTCTACTATGGCATTCACTTTCCCGCGGATATGGCCGATGATATTCAGTCTTATTTGAAAAAATATGGCGGCCTCGCACATGAACGTCGCGAGCATGAGTATAAGGGAGAACTAATTATATTGAACTTTACTTCTGATTTTGAGCCGACAAACTGCGTCATTATGGCCGATTCAATGACGACGACTTCAGAGCCAGAGAATGTCGGCGAAACATCTCTTCTTTTCGATCCTACCGAACTAATTGAGACAGAAAAAAGCAAGCACAAGCTTGTGCTTTATCTCACGGACATGTACGATGTCATAATACGCGGATTAAGAAAAGATAAAAAGGAAGTAAAGAATGTGAATCTAGGTTGGGGAGCATACAATTGCGTGTGGGACGGCGACGCTAGTGAAGAGAGTAGTGAGTAAATAGAGTATGTAGATAAGTTAATTAATTGAACAAATAAATGATTTCAAATCACAATCAAATTTACATGATTCACCACATAAAGTTGCTGCGCAATATAGCGCCGAAACTTTATTTTTTATCTCATTAATATCACTACTTCCACGGCTACTACCATAATTACTATCACGGCTACTTCCATAATTACTTTCCTTCATAACTGCGTTCAATCGATAGATTCTATCCGCAAGCAACAATAGCTCATTTGAGTATTTTAATGCCACTTCGACGACCTCAAACGGAAGATTAACTAACACGTTCATCTCGTCAATACAATTACACTGTGATAAACAACTTGTTCGAGTATTTTCATCATACGGTAATTTAATTTCCGGATAGTCTACACGAATCGCGTTATATAAAACGCTGTACAACGTTTGTGAGTTTGATCGCATTGATGGATCAACATTGAGGCAAAAGGAAATTAACTGAGAAATAAAATATAACCGAGAATCCCTGCCGATATTGAAAGGAATTAATTTCTTTACAATAATTATCAATATGTCAATTGATTTCATATTTAGGGTTTTATTATCGCTACTTAAACTGTCCTTATACCCGCTACTCCCCAAATTACATTCAAAAACATCCCTTATCGCACTAAAATTATCTTCGCTTATGGGATTAAAAAGGTTTTTCTTTGTAATAATATAATAATAAACGCATCCCAGTGACCAAATATCAACTGACGTGGA
>Ga0136558_1001154_pt1 | contig 13766 bp, 8 predicted proteins | sample AntRauTorckE6833_FD_101391 | JGI IMG/M metagenome (GOLD analysis project Ga0136558, IMG submission 101391) | Saline lake microbial communities from Rauer Islands, Antarctica - Metagenome Torckler E6 #833 | ecosystem: Environmental > Aquatic > Non-marine Saline and Alkaline > Saline | place...
AAAGGAATTACATATAGCTGATGTTATGGCTATGTTGCCTACTGAAAGCCAATTAGATGAAATAGCTTTTAGTAAGTATGGGGATGACCCAGATGGCTCAATACAGTTTAACTTGATTAAAAGGATGGCTTTTATTGAAGGATGTAAATTTATGTTAAGACTGATAAATAGCAATTAGCCATAACGTACAAAGCTATGCTTCAGTTTATTGAGTATAGCGAGCGTTATGTGTTGGTTTGTAACGTTGAAGGTATAGTCCTGATGAATTAGTGCTGAAATTGAAAGATGAGATTTCTTAATTGCGCATAAATTGGTATAATAACACTATACCGATTGCGAGAATCCTCACAGAGCGTAGATCGAGGGATTAGGAAGGGTAAGATATACCTTTCCTAATAGCCTCTTACAAGCCGAAATTTAAATCCTAAAGACACCTTTATAAGCCTATGGGAGACAAAGAGTTACAACGACGTTTTGAAAGTAACGTTCCTGGAGCTTTAGCTAATCAGTTAAAAACTAAAAACAAAAGAAGTTTAACCATCAATGGTAGAAAATTATACATTAGAATTAACATTAGAATGAAGGATGATTTCTTCATATACCCATGAGTAAAAAGACAGACTTTCTTTTAAGCGTTGTTGGATTTTCTTTAACTGAGATTAGTAAAGAAACAAACGTACTTGTTTATCTTGAAGATGATATAGATAACAACAAATTAATCATTAGATCAAAAGAAACAATTTTGTACTCTTATGAGTATAAAAACAAAGAAGTAGCAATACAGGAAATGATAAAACATCTTATCCTGCATTCGCTAATGCAATTATCAACCAAAAATGGTAAATTATGTATAAAGTAATCAAAGGATCAACAAAGTCAGTAGAAGAGCAATTAAACAGTCTTGAAAAAACACATGGTGTTGAGATTAAATCTTCTTCCTTTTTAGGAACTGAACTTGTTGTAATAGCAAGGGTTATGGAACGCCCAGAAAAGAAACCAAATGCTGATATCAAGAAACCAGATCCCAGCAAGTAGGTTAAATCGAAAGGAGGTGTAACAGCCTCCTTTTTTTATATGGAACTTAAATAATTGAATATTTAAAAGAATTAAGAAATGAGTAAATACAGAAAATTAAGAAAAAGTAAATTTATAGGTAACGACTTTAACAAAATGGTATCAGAATTTCATTACGTTACTGGGGTAAGGGAGCTAGAAAAGCCTGGATTTACAAGTAAGGAAGATTGCGATTTAAGAATTAGGCTAATTCAGGAAGAACTTGATGAACTAAGAGACGCAATAGAAAATAGCGACAAACAAGAAACACTTGATGCTTTAGTTGATCTTCAATATGTATTATCAGGTACAGTAGCAGTATTTGGAATGAAAGATATATTCCAAACAGCATTTGATAGAGTACATGAAAGTAACCTGTCTAAAGTAATCATTGAAGAAGAAGAGGCAATAGAAGAAGTTAAGAGATATAAGAATGAGTTGGGAGTAATGTGCTATTACAAGAATGTTAATGGCTTTTATGTATTATTCAGAACTTCTGACAATAAGATTCTAAAGCCCAAATCATACAACAAACCTAAACTACATGATTTATTATAATGGAAATTCTTATTCATGAAATAATAAAAGAAGAGAATCTACAAAACAAGTCTATTAAATCTTTAAAAAGAATAGAAGCAGAATATGGTAGAATGAGAGCATTGCATTATTCAAAAGAGAATGCAAAAATTAAAACTTTTGTTGGTGGAGATGAATTAAATAAATCAATGAGAGAGTTTCAAGAAGAAAATGATATTCATGTATTAAAAAAACTAACAATGTACCATAAAAAGTTTGCAAAAGGAACCTATGTTGGAATAATTGTATATAAAGATGTAAAAAGATGAGTAATTATAAAAAGCACGTAATAAAATTCAAAAATACAGATTCCGATTACTTCATTACTTATTGTGGTTTAAATCAAGATGATTTTAATAATGATTTTTATGAAGAAGATAATTTCTTATCTTACAAAGAAGCAAAAGAAATAAGAGATGATGTTTGCCTTAATTGTCTTAAATCAATAAACAAGGATTTTTAATGAACTAGAACTAATTAGTACCCTGAAGCTGTCTGATTACAGATAGAGCTTTCTCTACTTCTGATTCAGATGGCTTCTTCTTTTTATTATTTGTCTCTTCACCATTTAATCCAATAGCCTCAGTAAACTTCTTATGACGCTCTCTTGTATCTTTGGTAGGATACATTGCTAATTGATTTCTAATTAGAGAAGTCATATCACCATTCTTTACAGTCTCCCCTACCTTTAAAATATCATTTAAGAATCCTGCATTTCTCTGCATTATTGACTTAACCTTTTCATCTTTAGTTTTAGACTCAAAGTCATAATAACCAAGAGCAAGTTCTGCTATTTCATTTTCACTCCAATCTAATCCAGCGGCTTCTGCATAAAAGATAGCATCTTGAATAGCTGGACCAGTAAATAAAGAAACAAGACCACCCTCATAATTGATCTTTTCTTTTTTATCGCTAGTCATGAAATCATACAACTTCTTAGAGCGATCTAATGTATCGTTTTCTATCATATAAGAAAATTCATTATTAAATAATACACTAAGAAGTCCTACCATTACTTGCATTCCAGCTAACCTTGCAGCTGCACCAAACCTACCATCATTAAATTCTCTATCGGTTACTGCTCGATAACCATCTTTCATTACTTTTTTATTGTAATTGAATAGATTAGTGGCATATGTCATAAACTGAAAGGCAACATTTCCATAGAGTGATTTATTTGAAATACCACCACCCATCAATTCAGGTCTATTAAACTTACCGTACTCGAATTGAGTAAACTCCACCATCTTTAGAGCTACATTATTAGCTTCTGTTATTATTCTATTAACAGCTACTTTTTTAGATGATATATCATTTTGCCTCATGTAGTTACGAAGCATTGTTTCATTACCAACCATCTTGTCAAAATGCAAAGCAAAAGAGTTATCGTACACTTTTTTTCTTACATAGTTTTCAGTTGCTTGGTGAAACATCAAAGATTTACCTGTTAATTCAGCAGTCTTTTTATCAAAAGTTTCCCACTTGCCTCTTCTTTTATAGCTAATAACTGGATTGCCATCTTCGTCATTAACAATTTCCATTGTTCTTTTATCAACACCATCCATGTTCATCAAGGCACCACCAGAAATATTCTCCATATTATCAAAGAAGTATCCTGATTCTTTATGCAGTCCATCAATTATAACACGAAGATTTTCAGTAGTATCTCCAATATTATATGTTTTATCTCTGTTTAATAATTTGTTTCCTTTACGATAGTTTCTAAGACCTTTATATGATATATACATAAATAACTGTGTGCTGTTTCTAATAGCACCAGTGATAGAAAGTCCCATCTTACCAACAGTTTGTAATTTAGATAACTGTGGTATTATTGTTTTTGCAAAAGAAGAAGCATCTGTATAGCCTTCACTAGCCAGCAATTTTTGTGCAATAAATTCATTAACAGATGAAAGGTGATTCCAATCAGCATTATTTGGATTTATCTCTTTTAAATAATTAAGATAATTCTCTACCAAATGCTGCTTTTTATTAAAGTTTACTGCATTACTAGAATATGATTCAAGTACATTTATAGGATTTTCTCTATATAATATATTGTCTCTACCGCTTCTAGTTTTACCAGCAGAAACTACATCTGATAACGATGACTTAATATCACTAAGTAATCTTTCGGAATATGTACCAGCCTGAACTTCATCAATCCTAATTGTATCTATTAGATTTTCAAGCCTAGTCATTTGCTCTATGCTATAATGTGGCATATAAGTTCCATCCTTTATACCTGCCTCTATATTATTGATAGCATTATCAAAAGCATTCATCATGCTCTTTGCTTTATAGTTATCTCTTTCACCATATATTAATGTAACAACTTCTTTGGCTTTCTTTAAGCCCTGAACATTTATCTTTCCCATTGACTCAAGAAGATTCTTTGCCTTAACAGCAGCAGTAGATACAGAATCCATTACTTCTTTATCAAATAGGTTTGTATTGAAATCACCATTCTCTATATCTTTTATTGACATATTATTCATCATATAAGAGAAAGCTTTCAATACATTACCTGAACCTTCTTCACCCATTACTTTGTCAAGCTCCATTTTTAACTGTGATACTGTTTCAGCATCATTAGTTTGAAGAGCCACAGACATAGCATCTTGTATTCTATCAATTTCTTTACTAGCCTTTTTAAAACTATACTTACTTTTACCTGACTTTTTATTTAAAAGCATTATTGATTTGAGATCATCTTGTATGTCAGCTATATCTGTTTGGTATGAAGACATATTTTTTCTCTCATAGTTTATTGTACTTTGAAGCTTTCTGCTAAACCTAAGTATTACAGGATTTTTCCTAGCAACATCAGACAAAGTATTAACATTAGCCTCAACAGGGGAAACACCACTTTTTATAAAGTTATTCCAGTCTCTTATTCTGTGCTTAACTCTTTTGAAAGAAGCCCTATCAGAATTATCTTTATCACCTGATGGCATATAGGCATTAAGATTGACTTCGTTTTCATCAAAGAACAATTCTCCTATAAGCTTTCTAACTAATTTGTTTCCACTATGAGCCTCACCATACATATCTATCAATGATTGATGATTATTAAACTCATTGTAAAGAGTATTTAGATACTTCTTTTTCTTTTCTATTTGTTTATCATCACAGGGCATTAGTACACACAGTTAGATTTATCAAGATCGTTTACAGCCTTAATTGATTCTCTTAGGTCTTTTGTTATTGTTCTCTCCATTGTTAATGAGTTGGCAAATCTCTTTAATCTCGGATTTAGACCTGAGTACATATACAAGCTTCTGGAAAGCTTAGAGTTTTTCTGAAAGTTTTTCCATCTAGCATTAGGACTTAAACCATCATTAATATCTAAGACATTACTTCCTGTTCCATTATCAATTTCTCTAACTCTTCTTCCAAAAGACTTAAAAATATTGTCCATGTGTCCTTGCATGGTACCATTTTTCAAGTTGCTATCAGCAGAAAACAAGCTTTTAATCCAGTTTTTTTCATTTTTATAATATGGTATAGGAACATTACCATCCCTAACAACAGAATTTTGAACTATATTTGGCTTCATTAATATAGAAGCTACAACTTTGAAAGCTTCATTTGTGTCGTTTTCATTAAAATTGTTATCAAATATAAAGTTATTTATTTGATCATACATTTTTTCAAATATAACATCTCTTTCGTATGTATTTCTTGACCAAATATCATCTGATAACTGTCTGGCATTTTTATTTTGCTCAATAGCTTTAGACCTACTATCTCTTAAGTTAGACTTAGCAGTAGTTGCAAACCTAACTATGTTATCATAAAACTTTTCTCCATTTATATTATATCTATCACTTAGATGGTTTAATATTGAAGTAACTTCTTTATGATTAGAAGCAAGCTCCATTGCCAAACCTTCTTTAAACTCAACCTTATTAATTGGTTCAATTTTTAATGGGTTGTAGAGAGCTATATAGTTATCACTATTGAACAGTTGTTTGCTATCTCCTGGCTGTATTGCTTCAACAAATTGTATAGACTCTCCAACTTTTTTGTATATATGGATTGTCTTTTTGCCATTGTTTTTAAAATAACCCTTCTTAACAGAAAGATCTTTTCTAATTTTCTGTTCGTTATCTTTCCAATAATTAGTACCAGCATCATAAAGCTTTTTGTCTAATTTATCTCTTTTATCTTTTAAGTCTGCTATTCTATCTTCTAATGTAAATGTATTATAACCTCTTGACTCATAGAAAGACAACTTAGATTGCAATTGATCTATTTTTTTATTGAAAACATAGATATGATTTCCTACCCTTTCCGCAAGCCTTATTGAATTAGATGAGTTTTTGAACATTTCATCAAAATTTTCATTAAAAAGCTCATCATAATTCTCACCATTAATACCATTAAAAAATAGTGATTTATTTTTTGAAGAAGTTCCTAATGCTCTTTCTACTATACTTGATCTCTCAATACCTAATATACTATCAAGCTGTTCATTTATTCTAATTGAATGCTCAAAATTATCAGTATCTAGATTCTTTGTAGCAATGTTTTTAACAAGAGACATCTGTGGATAATCGTTTGATATATCATCCATCTTAAACAATTCTCTAAAGGTCTTTCTGAGTTGCTTTTTGCCTTCAGTTGTTTTTGTAAGTATCTCTTTTAATTTGTTTACATTTTCAAAGCCTTCATTGCTTTTGCTTCTGTCTCTATAATAATATTTTCTAGATAATGTTTCAAATATAAACTCAGTAGGATTCTTTTGGAATCTATCAAAGTCTCTCCATATATCTGCGTACTCATCAATGTTTGGTGATCTACCAACACCCGATTCATAAACATCACTACTTGCACTATAAACCATACTGTAAACATCAAAGACTTCTCTAAGAGCATCTTTTATTATTGCAACATCATCTGGTGAGTTTTCATAATCAACACCAAGACTAGTAGCAATATCTTCAACATTCATGAATCCTTTAAATTCACTTATTTCATTTGGAGTATCAGTTATCTTATCTGATAGCTTATCACCAAATAATAAGAAATCTTTTAGCTTGTTTGGATTAAGAAGTTCATCTGCTATTCCGTTATGAGGGTCAAGAGAGTTTTGTAATACAGAAACTAATCTATTATTAAAATTGATTGCTTCCTTATTGTTTACATTTAATACACTGTTACCATTTATACTAAAGTTAGAAGCAGATAACATTGTAGTAGCGCCCTGAATTTTAACAACCTGTCCAATAACATTTCTTGATTGTTGTATTCTACGCATATGCTCAATCATGCTACCGCCAGCACCATCTTTACCCAATCCATTGTCTGCATTAGTATTATAAAAGTTGGGGTCAGGCGTAGTGGTTTTAATTTGTGCAAAATCTTTACCAAGAGACATATTATTAGCAGATGTTCTTAGTACGCTAGGAGGCATTGATGTATAAACCCAAATCTTATCACCATCTTGATCAGCCTGATGGTTAACAGCTATTTCGTAATTATTTACATGAATAACATTACCATCTTCTTTGCTTGAAAAACCTTCAAGTCTATTAACAATAGAATCAGATATATATTTCTTTGGTATCTTGTGCGTATTAACACCAATAGAAAGTTCTCTAACACCTGCTCTTGATATACTTAGTATAGCTTTTGATATATCTAAAATATCATCATTTTGACCAATCTTCTTCTTAACAAGATCAATTACCTTGCTTATTGCTTTGTATGAAGCAATTTCACCTTTTCCAATTGAGCCATCTGATATTATTTCATTGACTCTATCAAGCATGTATTTAGCAGAACCAAGATTGGTATCTTTTAACATCTTGTATATTTCATTAACACTATTTGAAACTTCTTCTACTGAGCTATCAATCTGTGAGTTTTCTTTTAATGATGGGTCATACACTTTTCCATCTGCACCCAATTGATAATCCTGAAAATCACCATCTTTATTAATTTCAAATATAATAGTAGAATTAAGATCAGAGAAATTTATTCTACTGGAATTGTTTGGAAGTCTAACTTCACCAAATCTTTTAACGTATTGATCAGAATAATCGTTGTTTCTCTTATCATAAATAGGAGAAGCTAGCCTATGGTCTCCTTTAAGAAATCCATTGACAATAGTATCACTTGTTTTCTTTAGCGTCTTGTCAATAGTCATGCTCTTAAATATTCTAAGAACTTGATCTCTAACAAATGTATTATCTACACTATCACCAAGCAATATAAGTCTTTCTAAACCAGTATAACTATCGTACTGCTGACCTAAATCCTCAAACTTCTCAAGTAGCATTTTGCGCATACCTGATGTGTTGTTTCTTGCATTCAGTACGTCTCCTATTTGTGTTATTATTCCTTCAATATCTAATTGTTTAGTATAATCAGACAATGCTTCTCTATCAAAGAAATGAGTAACAGAAGGATTGGCTCTACCTTTTCCCGTTTGGTGAGCAGGGAACAAATAGTTAATAGTGTCTATTGAAAAGTTTTCTGAAGTAAGAGATAGATTGCTTATGTTTTCAGATAAAGACTTATTCATGTTAAAGTCTTTAAACTCTGCAACGTCTCCTCCCCAAACTTTAGCCACTGAAGTAGGCATTAAATAGTCAACACCTTTAGGCATTACCTTTGCTATTTCAGGGTCGTAGAATATATTTTGTTTACCTATAACAGAAACATTTTCATCTCCACTTGAGTTTTTATTATTATAAATAACTCCCTTATAAGATGTTTGACCATTATCAAACTCCCCACCAAATATAGCCATATCTGTTTCCATAGCTTCTTTTGAAGCAAATACGGCACCATCTGTAATAGCCTGAGCTATAGAATCCATCTTTCTTTTAGAGAAATCTTTAGTATTTTTTAAATTAGAGAGAGTAGTTTCAGATAGCTCATCGGCTATTTCTTCTGACATACCCTTTTGTAATATAGTATTTTTTATAAAGATCCTAACTGATTCTTCTGCTGTTGTTTTTACACCATCTATTTCATACTCATCTCTAAAAACAGATATATTTAATCCATTGTTTTTACGCTTTTCTATCAACAAAGCGTTTCTTACCATTCTAGATGAACTGCTTTTTACATAAGTAGCAGCCATTGCATCTGCAAGAACTTTGTCAACACGAATACCATTCTTATTGTTTGGAACATGAGCGTATTTGTACATCTTGGCTTGACGCTTACGAACATTGGTTACATCAAACTTTTCTCCCAGTGTTTCAATAAAGAAGCCTTTAGATATTTTAGTATAATAAAGACCACGAATCATTGCTTCACGTTCTTTCTTATTTTCTACATCCTTATATTTGTTATAGGAATCCTGAAAATGTGCTCTAAACAATCTTAATTTCTCAGGATTGTTAGACAGGTATTGCTCCATGTTTGAATACCATTCATCAATCTCTCTACCAAGTTCTCTCATGTTTTCGGCAGTAGGTTCAAACGTAATAGCAAATTCGCTATTACCCTGAACTGGTATTATTTCAAACCTAGTAGCTTGTGCTTCTACATTAGCTTTCTTTGACAACTCTTCATTTGGAAAGTCTCTTTTCTCTGACGCTATACCAATATTTAGTATGTTCTTAACATTATTCCAGTCACCTATTATACTAGATTTCCTAGAGCTAGAAGTAACATACTCATCTTTTAATATGCCAAAGCCATTTCTAGAATTAGTAAACACTGTTAATGGAGTAGCAGTAGAAACTTCATCTTTGTCATATCTAAGAACGGCAGTATCACCAGACAATACTACTGAATAAGATTTTCTCTTTTCTTTTCTACCGATAGAGCTTTTTACAACTGAAAGGACAGATAGAGTAGCATCATCTTCATCAAACTTATCTTTCTCTGCTTTTCTTTTAGCTTCAAATAGCTTGTCTATTGCATCATCTCTTACATCCTCGTTGTCTGATAATAAATCCTCTTTTAACAATACGGAAATATCTGTACCATCATCATTTAAAATACCATCAATATTTGCTTTTTGTATTGTATTGACATATTGTTGCTTTGTATGGTCATGATCTAAAGAAGCAAACTTATCTTTAAGTTCACTAATTTCCTTAGCAGCTATTTCATCTTGCTCTCTTATGGCTCCTTCGGGTACTCTATTTGCATATAGCCTATTAGAATGGTTGATAAGATCGGTAAGCTCTTTGTAGCTTGCTCCATTATCAAGGTAATCCATAGCAAGCTCTGCTAATGTTTTTTGTTTACCTTCATAATTGTCTCCAAGATACTCTAATATTTTATTTCTTACAAAGAAACCTTGAGAACTGGCAGCCCCAAAGCTATCATTGTTTGAAGTTATCTTCCTTACTTCTTTAAACAACCTATCTATATCACCATAATATTCTTTTATATTGACTAGGTGATTATCAAATAATGTCTTGGTTAATCTAGACATATCTTCAGATGCAATAGCTCTGTCTATCTCTTTAAACAGATTTTTATCAATATCAAAACTAAATCCACTTGCAGCTATTTCTTCTGAAAGTACCTTGATCTTATTAAGCTTTTCAAAGTTAACATCTTTTGTAAATTCCTGTACTAATTTTTGGTACTCTTTAACTTTTTCTTGAAATTCTGTACCAGTGAATGTTTCTTTTAATGCTGAAAGATCAGAAAAGTAAACATTGTTTGATATGTTATATGCTGATTCAATAATAAGACCAATATCTTTATTATTAATATCCTTCATATTATAACCATCTATCTCTACTATTTTACCAGTAGGTCTTAATCTCTTTAATAGATCATTATACTTACCAAGAAATGATTTACCACTCTCTCCAAACTTTGAAGTAAGAATAGTTTCCATATCTCCTAAAGATGGAAGAACCATTTTACCATCAGAGTTTAAATTGGCTTCAAGACCTGAAGCTAATCTATTAATTGCTATATAATCATTAACATTAAGATCACTTCTTTCAAATACTTTTCTGCCTATTTCTCTTTGCAAGTATTGTACTTCTGTATTAGCTATTCTTATAACTGGACCATCGGCATTAACAAGACCAAATCCAGTATCGGATTCCATCTTTGTAAGAAAGTTCATTGCTTTGTCGTAATGAACCTTTATTGGAGAAGTTCTTGCATCACTCTGACCACTAATTATTTTAAGGCCAGTAAATGACTCTAATACTCTTTTAGCTTTTTCAAGTTCATCCTTATCAATAGATTTTTCATCAACACCACTCATGTCAATCTCTACTTCACCAGTAGAATTAACAGTAGTTCCTAATGTACTTTCTATTAAATTAAGCAGCTCTCTATTTGATTCCCTTTCCTTACCTTCTAAAGCAAGTGATAAATCATTCTTTTTGGAGAATGACATATATTCTGATATAAGAGAAAGAGCTGGATTATCAGGAGTAGAATATTGAAAATTAGGGTCAAGCTTTTCAACAACTGAAGAGTAATCCTTAACAATCTCCATTAATTGTTCTTTTGCAACATCTACATTTTTTGGCTTTCTTCTTTGCTTATCATCATTTCTACCAACAATAGTAATCATTCCTGATTTCTCTGCTGCGTTCATTAGATTAACCATAAAGTCGAAAGCATCTTGATTGTCGGAGTCAAGATTCATTTCGGCTTTATCTGGCATATACATTTCAAGAGCAACTTGATCTTTGTTTCTATTGGTATCTAATGTATAATCAAGCTTTGTAAGACCAAAGGCATCACCAAATTTAGACAATGAAGCTATAAGGTGTTCTCTTTGATTATTTACAGAGGACTGCAATATATCTTCATACAATGTATCAAAGTTTTCATAATCTTCGATCTTCTTACCTTGAGAAGTTTCAATGTTTTTTACTCTAGACCATAAATCTCTGTATTGCTTAGAAGACAACTGCTCTACACTTGTTATTATTCCCTCTTGCTTTAATCTAGTTAAATCACTAGGGTCTGTTATTTGTAGATCAAGTATCTTTTTAGGTAAAAAGAAGTTGTTGTAAAGTTCTGCTAACATATTTGATTGTTCAGAACTTAATTGATCTACGCCAACAGGTTCTGCTATCTCCTTATCAGGTATTGATTCAAATATATTTATAATCTCTTGAAATTCAGGAAGATCTTCTTTTACAGCAACAGATGAGTAAACATCTCTATAAAGTTCTGATTGATACTTTAGAGTTCGTTTTAGGGGTTTAATATCTGCTCCCATTGCTTCTAGTAAGCTAAACTTTTGAGCAATATTATCATTTGATCTAAATCTAACTCTTGCATCTCTATCTAATGAGCCGGGATTCCTCATAGCCATTAATGCTCCCATTACAAAATCTCCTATAACATACTCATCATCAAACATAGAAAATACGCTTCTATCATCTTTAGATGAAAAGTACATTGCAGTAGCAGTTGCATCAAAAGCTGCTCTAGGAAGAGCATATAACATACCCCTTTTTGCATCATCAGAAACAAGAGACTTTAATTCTTTTCTGTTAGTAGCATATGTTTTATCAAGCCATTCTGCAAGCTTCTTCTCACTAACTCCGCTTGTAATAATATCTTTCCCGCTTTTACCAAATGGAGTCTTTCTACCCAATGAAGAAAAATACCTAACAGCTTGTCTTAATTGTGAAGATGATATATTACCATCCTTATACATTTTAACCCAACTTCTTTTAGAAGAAGAGCCAGCACGAGCTAATCTTATAAAGTCTTTTAAAGCAGAAGCTCTTTTATTTACTGGGCTTATCATTTCTGCAAGAGAAACAATAAACGAAAACTCTGCGCTTTCTTTTAAATCCTTAGGTACATTAAATTCACTTTCTGCACCAGCCATTGATCTAGCCATTTTAGATACAGTATCAAAAGCATAGAAATCAACAGTTGTAGAAATTGATCTACCTATATAACCAGCAACAATTCTACTTGCCTTGCCAGTTAATCCAAACTTCTCCCCTGAGCGAGTAACCAAGTCCGTTATGTAACCATCAATATCATCAATGAATCTGTTATTCTTACCAGCATTCATTAAGTTCTTACTTACGTTTGAGCCAAGCTCTTCTGATATTTGTCTAATTTGTGAATTAGAAAATTGACCAGTCTCTTTAAGATATTTAGATACAGACTGAGATACTCCTCTTTCCATTCTAAAACCAAGCCTTTCAATATCATCAATACTTGATTTCATTATTGGATTGATATTGTCAACTTTCTTGACAAAAGATTTTACTATTGCTTCAACACCATTTGTAGTATTAGCACTAAATGAACCTTTAGACATTGCACCAGCAACACCATTATCAATACTCTTTGAAATAGCCTTAATAGAATCAGTTAGAGATGTTGTTGATCTTACGCCAGTTCTAACAGCATCATCAATAGAAGTTAATGCTCCTCTTGCAGTTCTAGATATTAATGGAGATGTAGCTACTCTTAATGCTTTTGTAGTACCAGTAAAAGGTACAAAGAAACCAATAGCTTCACCAACACCACGACCTGCTCTTCCCCAATTGCTTTCAGCCTCTAATGGTTGAATACCTATATCATCAAGAAAGTTATCATATTTGACATTACTTCTTTTGCCTAGACCCTGATATTCTTCTACCTTGTCTTTTTCAGCAATCATTGTAGGTATTCCAAAAGCAGCACTATCTATTGCACCATACAATGTACTACCTACAAAATCTGCAAGATTAGCTCCTAATGATGTACCTGATCTTTCAGGTATAGAAGAAGAGAAACTATCAAATGATGTATTGGTAGTTTCGGCTTTTAATCCACTAATTAATCTTTCACCAATTTTAGACATTACTTATTACCTAGTTCTTTCTTAGCCCGCTTAAGCCCATATATCTTAGCAGATAGTTCTGAAGGAACGGTACCATTATTATTTCTTATTTTGGTTCTTTGAGCCAAAGCAATACTTAATTCTCTATCAATATCCTCAACCGTATATGGTTCATTTTTTTCTGAATCATTTTCTGAATCACCAAATAAATTAGCAAAATACCCATATGTCATTCCGGCTACGCGGCCACTTTCTGCAGAAACATGTCTAGCATTTATTTTTACAGAAACCTTTTTCATTTTTTCATATGTATCAATCTTCTTTTTGATACTAATCATTCTTTCTTCTAGTCTTTCTACTTCTTTTTTTGCTTTTAGCTCATTTTTTTCTG
>Ga0136558_1001156_pt1 | contig 13755 bp, 14 predicted proteins | sample AntRauTorckE6833_FD_101391 | JGI IMG/M metagenome (GOLD analysis project Ga0136558, IMG submission 101391) | Saline lake microbial communities from Rauer Islands, Antarctica - Metagenome Torckler E6 #833 | ecosystem: Environmental > Aquatic > Non-marine Saline and Alkaline > Saline | place...
GCAGTGAGTATTGTCTTGCTTTCAAAATCGCTATTTCCAAACGTTCCGCTTTTGCTAAATCTCCTTTCATGTTCTCAGTTTAACTTTTAACTGAGTGTCCTAATAGATTGTGGAATGGATCTTCCCCACAATTCAATCAACTAGTTACACAGGAGACTCTAACTATGGGACAGACAACTGTTTCAACTTCGATCGTTACCACTACCGAAAACCTGCCGGCAGAGGTTTCTACTCTGTCGCAACACTACGGCTTAACCGTGTCGGAAAGCCATGACGTGCAAGAGCTGATGCTCATGCACGAAACCAACCTTCCTTCAATTTCTCGCCTTCTCGACGATGGTCTCAGCGTTGCTGAGGTCGGCGAAGTCTACGAAACCCGCGACCGCATCAACACGGCGCTGGAAGGATCATTGCGGAGCCAATCCATCAGCCTCACGGCAATCGTGGCGTTCCAGCGGCAGTTCCCAGAACTACCGCTGGATTCAGACAGTTTGGACGAGTCCATGCTTGACCTGCACGAAACAGTGCAGGATCGGTATTTCACGACCGCACTGAAGACGCTGACCTCGGCGGCGCAGTGGCATCACCATTGCTTTGCCAGTACGCTGGCGGCTTTTCTCAACAACGAACTGGAGGAACCGGATGACATCTAACCCCTTGCGAGTTCTCGGGATTGCTTCTGAGGCTCTCAAACACACCACCCTCGACCAGGCAACCCGCCTGGTCGAGTCGATGAGCAAAGAGCGTCTACGGCAAGAACATCCTGACGCTGGTGGTGATGCCGTTCGCTTTCAGGCGGTACGAGAGGCCACTGTGAAGTTGCGAGACAAAGAGCAGTTGCGACAAGCACTGCAAGATCTGCAACAACCACAGCGAACGAAAGTGGCTAAGCTAGAGCAAAAGCTGCGCCAGAGCGAAACTGCTCGATATCGCGCCGAACAGCGCGCCGAAGCCTTCATGTCTGGAGCAGCTGGTGCCAGTTCGGATACCACCATCTACCATCCTGAATTGACCTTGCGGTTGCGTGATGTGTTGCGATCACAGCAGATTCATAACACACCCCGCACACACACCAACCAGCTGTTCGTATCGCTGACAACTGCCTACGGGCAAATCACAACCAGTCAGCGTGGCGACCAACAAAAACAACGTCGTAATCGACTCATTGGTTGTTTACATCAGGATGATGTGCCGAGTGATTTCACGCAGGCAATCGATTTCGTACTAGCGTGTCACCCCAGTACTGCCCAGCCGGCACTTTCCGGTAGTGGCATGTACCACCCTCGGCCCCGAGCGCTCACTCAAGGAAATTTCTTGAGTTGGAATCAAGCGGAGCCAATCCGAAGACTCCTGCGCCCAGAATTGCGCCTGAACGCAATCCTATTCTCTTACCGTCTTGGTGAAGAGCCTGGTCTACTGGTTGAAGGACAGCTCCTTGAAGCAAAAACCGCCAACCCCCCATAGGGTTGGCGGTTCATCTTTTTATACGACCAGTAACGCTTACGTGGACGGTACGGTATATACTGGCTCTGCTTCCGACGCAGCCAGTATATTTTCTAAAGTAGTATCAGTAATCTCACGTTTAGCCTCCTTGGTATTAAACGCCATATGTGGCGTCATGATTGCATTTGGCATATCTAGTAACTCATGTTCAGCCACAAACGCCCGAAATGCATTGGGTGAAAATTTTTTATCTGGGTCTAGTAATTTCTGTTCATCTTTAAGATAATCTTCACCTTCGTAGACATCTAACCCAGCTCCAGCTAATTGCTGATTGTGGAGCGCTTGCATCAAAGCCACGACATCAATCAAAGACCCTCGAGCAGTATTAATTATATACGCACTCGACTTACAGTGCTGTAGAGTTTCAGCATTGAGCATATGGTAATTTTCATCAGTAGCTGGTACGTGAAAAGTAACAAAGTCAGCCGTCTGCAGTAGCTCTGGAAAAGAAAGGTAAGAAAAGCTGCGTTCTGTTGCATACTCTGCATTGGGGTATAAATCATGAGCTACTACATTCATTCGAAATCCCTGTGCAATCTTAATCACTCGTCTACCTATAGCACCAGTTCCAACTACTCCTAACGTCTTTCCGCATAAATCAAACCCTTCATAACCAGCCACGTCTACTTCACCCTTTTCTCGCAACAGGTTATACATCGGATACACCCTACGCGACAATCCCAGCATTAACGCAAAGGTGTGTTCGGCCACTGTTTGTGAACCATAATGTGGTACATAACCAATCTTAATACCTTTCTCTCTAGCATACGCCACCGGGACATGATCATACCCAGTGGAGCGCAGAGCAATAATTTTAAGATTTGGCATTGCATCAATCATCTCTTCAGTTAAACGTGAATTTACAAAGATTGATAACACTGTTGCATCAGCTAATTCATCTGGAATTTCGCTAGTAATCGGAGCATCCCAAAAAACCACCTCTTCGTCAGGAAATTTATTTGTAACTAACTTTTCTTCTCCAGCGTATGGTGTAACGTAAGCAATTTTCATAACAGCTACAGTATACCATTTGGTCACACTGTACTGGACAAAGAGTCACCAGTTTCGCAAACAACTGTTATACTATCCACTATACAATATGAGTATTTACGGTTTTATCATTCTTTTACACGTTGTCGGTACTATCTTAGGAGCCGGTGGTGCGACTGTTGCTGAAGTGCAAATCACTCGGGCCTTACGAGACAAACAAGTTTCACCAGATGAAGGTGGGTTGATGCACCTTAACTATTTTCTTATCCGTATCGGTTTGACGTTTATTATTTCTTCAGCTTTTGCTATGGTTGGATACCACTTAATAAATGACAGTATCCAGATATTACTAGATGCAAAAGTACTCTTTAAAGAATTTCTAGTGGTTATAATCATAGCTAACGCAGTAGCCATTGGCCGTCGCTGGGTGCCACTTTGGCTAGGGGCGGCAATCTCCTTTACTTCATGGTGGGGTGCCACTGTCTTGGGAGTTATGGGACCGGTTCCTTTCAACTTCTTCACACTACTGCTAATTTATATTCCTACAGTATTTGTAATAGCAACCGTTTTACACTACACAAAACAGGTAACTGCGACTTCAACAAAATAATTTGCATACTATGCCTAATAAAAAATCACCGCCATCTGAACTAGAAAAGCGAACTCGTGCCTTTAAAAGAATTTTTATTATTCTTCTAGCCATTACGATCGTAATCAGTACTAATGTATTCCTTTTTTCTAAATTAGAAAACGATTCTCAGAGTATCACTGGTGATCAGGTTGTAAACTATACAGCAACAATGGTAGCTTTACACAATACCCCCACTGACTGCTGGATAATTGTCGATGGTGTCGCCTACGATATCACTCGCTATATTGATAAAGGTACCCACACTGGTGGTCGCAGCTCTTTAGAAGCAGCTTGTGGTAAAGATGTGAGTACAGGATTCAATAACAGTCACTCTGACCGAGCACGACAAGAACTGATTCCTTATCGTCTTGGATCTATTCAGTAGCTGGATTCCCTACTGGTACCATGTACACCAACTCGGCAGTGTCTTTCGCATCGACATACTGATTCGTTAACTTTCGATCAAAACCTCCCATTACTAGCATATGGAGATTTAGTGCACTAGCTTGTAGATACAAGTTTTGTCCAACGTGACCAGACTCTTGGAGGGTAGAGTTGTAAAATTCTTCACCGCGTTCCATATCTGCGGCTAAGAGCAATACCGCAGCAGCATTTTGCGGATGTGTTTGACCAGTTAACTTGCTCCACACCATAGACTGATTGCCAGCTCTAACCAATTCTAGTTGATGTGATTCAGCTAGATAACGATATAAACCGTTTGGTAAACTGTTAACCCGCTCTACCCCAACATACACAGTCACCGGATACGCTTCTCCTCGCGACGGCACAGTTCGTTTGCCGGTCTTAGTATCATTTATCCCGACTGCCGCCCAAAGCATTTGTCCTAACTCGGTTAATTCAATTGGTGTAGCAGCATACGCACGATTTGACCGACGGTTATTTAGTGCCGTCTCTAAACTCACCTCACTAACAACATTTGGCGTTGGTAGATCAACCACCACACTGTCTGTAGCTAGTTCAGGGAGCCACTCCTGTTCAGTTACCACAGATTCTGAAATAGTAGTGCCTGTTGCAGTGGTTTGTGCTACATCTGTTTTAGTAGCTTCATTTTTTACCGCAGATTCAGTAGGAGGGTTTGGGGTGACGGTTTGGTTCAGCAATAACGTTACTTGTACTGTCAACGCACCTAGGACAAAGAGCAACGCGCCACTTCCCAAAAGCCATAAATTACTTTTTGTGTGTAATTCCATAAAGTTTTTTTAGTATAACTTTTTTATTATACCAAGTCAGCTACAATTATGTTTGAATATACACAAGACAGCCATAAACAACATTTTCAATGTCACACTAATCACGTAAGTATTACACCAGATTGCTACTGAAGCATAGTGTCGATGGTTAAAAAACACACCAACAAACACTATTTATTTTTGAGTTCTGTATCTATATTTTGACGATATCGTCGTTTATCTAACCAAGTACGCATAACGTAGAAAATCACCGCAAATACCAATGCTCCCACTACTAATTCAGATTCTTTTAATTCCTGATTTCGATACACTAAAATTCCAGCATAAATAATGGTATATACACCGGCAGCAATAATCGAAGTTACAATCCGTCGTTTCATAATCGTCAGTTCTATTCACTAATTTTACTCGTGTTCGTTAATAACGACAAACGGACAACTGCGCTTTTTAACATCTACACTCACCTGCGTGTAGCGATTTTTTAGTTGCTTTCGACAGAGAAAAGACAATCTTACTCAGTTGGCATGGCGTGTAGCCGCTTGACGGTTAGACCAGCTTCAAGCATTTGCCCTTGCGCAAAGACGTGTGAAGCTTCCTGAAAACTATCTGGTTTACAAACCACTTCGCCACCATCCAAATCAATACATGTACTCTCCTCATCAAAGAATAGTGGCACTGTATACCCTGACTGTCCTTGTTGTTCGTACACTAAGTGCCAATACTCTTTCTGCATTGTGTCTGGCAGACTATCTTTTAACAAATAACCTTCTTGTTCAAAAGAAAATTCTTTTTCAGGTGCACTTTCAGCTGCGGTACACCGAATTTCAACGATTTGCCACTCTCCTTTTACTCCCTGAAGTGTTACTACCGCTTGTTGCGTTGACCGTTCTGCACCAGTACGAGCAAGTACCATTACTTCTGCACCAGTTGGTTGGTCATAGATTATTTTAGTACCAACTCTTTCTGGTACGGTACTTTGACACAACACCGGATCAACGGTCTTAGTCTCATCATTTTGACTCATTTTTAGAGCATCTCGTACTGCCTGACTTAGCATTGGATGTTCTAGAAGATCACTCTGATACGGGTCTGTAGTGGTGCTTTGTACCGCTTCTAACCAAGGTGCATAAAATTCCATAACGGCTTCCATCGCATCTTTTTCTGGTGGAGTAGTATCTACACCACTATCACCTTCCGGATTCGATCCTCCTTTACCTCCTAAAAACCAAACTCCTAAACCGATTACTACTACTATAATGACTATTGTTACTATCTTATTTCGCATGTCCTCCAGTATAACGGATTATCAAGCTTCTTACCATCAAATCAGTCGATGTTTTACCTACCTGCACTCAGTATGTGTACTACTGTCACATAAATTCTCTAAATGCTTTATGCTGATAGTATGCCTACCTACAAACACCTCTTTTTTGACATGGATCAAACCATAGCCCCGGCAAGACAGCCGATTTTACCCGAAATGTATACCCTGTTAGCCAATATGTCACAAGACATTATTGTAGTATCGGGACAAGAAGTAGATAAAATCGGCTGGCAAAGTAATAACTTGCCGTCGTTTACTCTTGGACAAAATGGAAACCACGCTACCGATGTACACAACACTGAATTGTGGAATATAGCACTTGATGAGCAACATCGAACCGAGATATTGACTCACATTGCCCAGCTGGAAGCACTTCTGGAGCACGAATTAAACCATGACTGGGACCCAATTGAAGATCGGGGTGCACAAATTACTTTTAGCCCGATTGGTAACACTGCTCCACCAGAGCTTAAGCAGGCCTACGACCCAGACCGCACTAAACGTAACTGGTTGCTGAAACAAATACCTCTTGAATCAGATGAAGTTATAGTAAAAATAGGAGGCTCAACTAGTTTTGATTACATTCATAAAGACCGCCATAAAGGTACCAACGTAGCGAAGCTGATTGAAAGACAAGGATGGGATAAAGATAGATGTATTTACTTTGGTGATGGTTTGTTCCCTGGTGGCAATGACGAAGCAGTCATTGGTGTGATTGAAACCGTTCCAGTTACCGACCATTTTGATACCTATAAAAAACTGCAGGCCTTGTTAGAAAGCAACTAAATTATCTAAATAGGGACTCATCCCGGCGGTTTTTGAACTCGTCATAAATTTCTTCTTGAGAAATACAGAGCGCAACTCATTCGTTCACAAACTCACATAACTCCGCCGTTCAAACCCTTACGTGAAATACTCAAATTTTGTATTTCTAGCCTACAAGAAAACCGCCCATAGGCGGTTTTCTGTTGTGGACCAGAGAGGACTCGAACCCCCGGCCTCCTCAGTGCAAATGAGGCGCTCTAGCCAACTGAGCTACTGGCCCGCAAAAAGCTCAAAATGAGCCTTTGTATAATACGCATTATCGAACGAAAGGTCAAGATACCGTGTTGATACTACAAACTAATTACCAACCACGGCTCCATAATATTGGTTGATACGTAATTCCCAACCTCTAGACTTCCTAAACTGTCTAACGTGATGGCTGATGCTTCCGATATATCTAACGTAATCGGTCCACTTTCTGTCTGTAATGCGTGCAGTGTATTGTCAGCTAAGTTAAATATATAGGGGACACACTCAGTCTCATTGTCATAACTTTCACAAAAATACACATATTCACTATTATCAAAGTGACGGTACGCCGGTACAGCTGAGTGCATACCTTGCTTCTGCGATAGCGTCATATTGTCAGTATACTCCACCCCTAGAGCAGTAATCTGTTTACTTAATAGCATTGGCTCTGCAGTAATTCCATAAAGATACAGTCCTTGATTTTCGTACACCAGATCATAAATAGGTTCGGTTATCTCTTCTGTCTGAATGTCTGGTAACTGAGTATCATCAACGGCCATCTCAACTGCTGCCTGACTCTCGGCCACTGCAGCGGTTTGGGTCACTGAAATTGGTACATAGGTCATTACTGGCGCAGGATTTGTCTGTGGAAACGCGTAAGTAAACGCAATGTATGCAGAAACGAAACCGATTAAATATGAACTTACTACTAACAAAGCTTTTTCGTGTGGGGTTCCTTCAATATTTATCATAGTACCTATAGTATACGTGTTTTACTTACTACGCATCAAGTTTATCCCCGAAAATAACCTGTCTAAGGTTCGGATTATGGTGCAGCTAATTCGATTAAGTGATTTACAAACTCATCGTAGGTGACACCAACAGCACCAAGAGCTTGCGGAAACAAAGAGTGTTCGGTTAATCCAGGCAAGGTATTTACTTCTAAGAAATATGGCAAGCCATCTTTGATAATAAAATCACTACGAGAGTAATGACGTAAACCAAGCGCTTGGTGTACGGTTTGAGCCATTTTAAGCAAAGCATCGCGCTCAGTTCGCGATACCCTAGCCGGACAATCAAAGGTGGTGACACCAGTATATTTAGCGTCATAAGAGTAAAAATTATGCTCTGGTGGTGGGGTAATTTCTACTGCCGGCAGCACGTAATGTGTTTGTTCGCGTAACCTATCAACCACCCCTACAGTTACCTCGCGACCAGTTAGATACTGTTCCACCATCACCTGTTCGTACTTTTGCTCTAATTGAGTCAGTAATGACGGCACCTCATCAGCCGTCACTCCTATATGGACATCAATCGAAGAACCACTTTGTAGAGGTTTTAACACCAGTCGATCGACAGAGTCATCCAACAAGGCCGCTAGGTGCTCTGTGGTTACCTCTGCCCCAGCAGTATGAATGTGGTGTTTCGCTGTCTTTACCCCAGCTTCGCTGGCTTGTTTGTGGGTCAGGCCTTTATGGAAGGCAATTGCTGACGGCAAAGCCTGACTACCGGTATATGGTATACAGTGGGTAGTTAAAAAACGCTGTATGGTACCGTCTTCACCGTATGCACCATGCAAAGCCAAAAAGACTACGTCTACTCCAGTTAGCACCTGCTCCGGGCGTCGTACCCTACCTCCGTCTAACCACTCCCCTTGCTTAGTTATTACTACATCCTTAACGGTGTAACCAAGTCGGTCTAATGAACGCAGTACCGCTGTTCCAGTCCGCATGGAAACCTCGTATTCATCACTTGCTCCTCCACGCAACACCGCTACTCTGGTTGTCGCCCGTGGCATACTTAAATCTCAATTGGTGACCCAATAACTTCTACTCTAAATTCTTCAGTAAATTCAGTACCAGTATTGGTTTCCAAACACCGTAGTTCATACTGCATAGCTGAGTGTAGTGCTGGGGTAGTAGTTGAGCCAGTAGCACCATCAACACTTGGATCAAATGTAGTTAGCAAGGAGCCTCCACGTAAAGTACAGTCCATTGGATACTCAGCTCCTACATCCCATTCAATCAAGGCTTCAGTACCGGTACGTACAATAATTGGAGTTACATTTAGCGTTGTGGCTGGTTCTGGTGGTGGAATATTTACCACTGTCTGCAAATCACTAAGGCCAGCGTAAGCGATATCAACTTTAATACCCATAGTTCCGAAAGGAATATCAGTAAAGGTTACATTTCTACTAAGCTGGCTGTCGGGGCCGATTCCACTAGGAAATGAGCCGCTTCGAGTTAGTTCATAGGTTCCGTTTGCGTCAAGGTCTAGAGATACGGTGTATGGAATCGAAGTCGGTTCGTCTGCTGGTGCATTATTGGCAAGAACAAAATTGACGGTATATTCATCATAACTACCGGTAGTGTAGTTGTAGGTGTCAGAATAAGTCGACGGCTGTAGATAGGCGTAAAGCTCAGGAGAAACTGGTGCGTCGACTGAAATTTCACTACTGTCTACAGTAATTCCGTCGGTACATTCCACTCGATAATTAGAATCAGAACCGGCTGCTGGAGCAGTCACAGTCACTCCGCCCGGCATGGTAGTAGTAGCACCATTGGTGTTTACGTTAAAGCCAACGCAAGTATTAGCAAATTGACTATTCCAGCGTACCGCTAAAGAGTCACCGGGATTTATGGTGCGGTCATCACTAGTCCACAAACCTCCGTTAACTTGCATCTCAAAATTCATGGTGACTGGTGGCTTTGGTACTACCGTAACCGTAACCGGTGTCCAGTCTGAGAGATAGCCTTTGATGTTATAGGTACGAACATTAATCTTCTTCTCACCGGCGATAGTCCACTGCCGAGTGGTAGTAAGTACAGTATCACCGGTTGCAAAATTGGTTCCAGGCCCAGGTGGACCGACAATCTCATCGTTGGTCAGGTTGTTGTCCCAGTCCATTTTATAAACTACCGGATGTACTGCCCCAGGAGTTGAAATCTCAATAGTAACTGTATCCCCGGGGTAGATTGGATCGCTATTAACAACGTTTACTGTTGAAGCTGGAGGATTTACGCTTTCAGCAGCTATCACTGTAAGGTTGTTATAGAGTGTCGTAGCAGGTAGCGGCAGTGTACTTCCTGAGCTAAATTCTACTGCTTCTATCGCCAAACCATCTCTAGCCTTACTTTTCAAATCTTGCAAACGATCATAAGCCAAAGCTCTGAGTGGCTCCGATTGGTATCCGAGTGTTTCGTAGATAGAGATAATTCTATTTAATTCTGTTGTACTCATAGCGTAATACTCTTTTGCTTCGGTAGCAGCATACGTAGTTTGTACCGTTAGTGAACCAGGCCCGTCAACGCGATAACTTGTTTCAGAGAGCTGTGTCACTGGAGCTGATCCAGCTACTGCATGGGTAACTGTAGGCTCTTTTACAAACATAGCTAGATAATATGCCTCGCCATTCCACGGACCACGGTAAGAAAACCGCGAACGGTCTATATCCTGTCGACGGATACTACTTAAGTCACCCACAATAGCTACCCGATCGGCATTATTGTTTTTAACATCTGGACCGCCACCACCGTTTGAGAGCGGCGCCTTGGGTATTGAAGCGTAGCTATAATTTGTTTTCCAATTAGTTGTTTCCATACCATAATCCCACCAGATATCGCGAGACGTACTCAATGGTTCAGTCACCACACGAACCACATCACCACTGGTTACTTGCGCTCCGTCTAACAGGCGTTCTCCTTCATCATTTTCTAAATATACTTCGTACCCTAACCGCACGTTACCTTTTGCATACGTTTTATGAAATGGCATAAAACCAAAATCATCAACGCCACCGTCTTGTGTCCAGTCCGGGTTTTGTTTATCGTCTAAATAATATGGATAGTAATGCACGTGGGTATCAGCTAAGGTAAAATACGTTTGATTAACAGTTGAAGCTGCCCAAACAGTCGATGTCGAAGACCAAAACAATGTACTAACGAAAGTACACAGCAGTGCGACATAAACAAATCGTTTGAGATTTACTGTAGAGAGGTTATGACTGATTTTCATGATCTGGTTTTGTATTTCGGAATAAACGACGCAATAACGGTGCCGATAATATTAGGGCTAATAACACTACCACCGCCAACGACACGCCAATCAAGTAGAACAGGCTGTTAATCGACTGATTGCTGCCATCAGGGCCTACAGTAGAGTCATTCCCTACCAAACAACTACCGCCACGACACGTAATTGGAAACTGCTGCTCAGTAACCACCCGTTCATTTGCCGAGAGACTAATGGTAGCAGTGGCCCGTGTAAACCGAGTATCTGGTATCGGTATTACCTCGAGTATCGGATCAATACCCAGGGCGATTGGTTTTTTTTCAATTAACGAACGCCGTTGCTGTGCTGTTTCTAACACTACGTCTAATGTAAGATTCTCATTGGCTGCAATACCACCAAATTGATCAAGACAAGCGTAAAGAAACGGTGTGTCACTACTTCGCTCCTCGTCTAAGGCAAGAAACCGTATATAAGGGTCGGTTACATCACTTACTGTAAAAGGAATGTTTGTGAAATATGTTTCGCCCAATGGAGTACGCAACTCTGCCACAATCACGTACTCACCGTGTCCTTCAGCAGTAAATTCTTCCTCAATAACCAATCTTTCGCCAGCATCGAGTGTGAGTGACTTCTCAAGTTCTGATACAAAATTCTCAGCCACTACTTGGTTGTATGCATACTGCTTGAAAGTGAGCTGGAAAGATTGTTGAGTGTTTGTTTGGTTTACTACTGGAACAGTTATTCGAGCTGTATCTTGCTTATCTATTAGCGGAAAACTCGAAGAACGAACTACAGTTTGACCATTTACGGCCACCTGATCAGACTGTAGTAAGAGTGCTGCCTCTTTATCTTTGTCATCGTTAGAGACTGTTAATCGCAAAGTATTACCAGAAGTCTGGACGTCAACTGGAGACCCCAACAGCGTATGTGTATCGTTTGCAATTACTGCAGTGTCAATTAAGTAACTACCGGAAGAAAGCCACGTTGGAACTTGCCAGATAAATGAGGCGGTACTAGTACCACTTGGTTCAAGTGAGAAATCACGTACCGCTACGAACTGATCGACTACAACCCCTTCACGTGGAGAGGCAGCCTCGTTAGGAAGCTGATAAATTTGGGCGTATAGCACACCATTACTAATGGGATATCTTGTTTTATTGGAAAATGATACGGTCACCTCTGATTCAATCCCTGTCACGAGATTAGTGACCGGAGACGAGAGAGAGGCATTGACTGCTATATCAGGATAAATCTGGTTACATGTCGTCGGAAGGGCAAAAGTTGTAGCTTGGCTAGTAGCAGTGTTTGTTTGAGCAAACACTGAAAACGGCCACACCATACTAACAACCAAACCAACTATCGCTACTTTTTTACACAACTGCAGCTGGTGGGATACAATTTTCATTACTGTTTAGTATACCGTAATTCTGTCGTACACAATCGCTTATATACCCAACCGACGAGATTGCTGTCGGTGATAATTGATAGCAAACCGATGGGCCTCACTATTAGCTAATAATATTTCTAGCTGATATTGGTCAATAAAATCTTTGTTACCTTCTAAGCGCTCGGGACGATGTTTGTCATTTTTTACTACCGCAACCACCGGTATCGATTGTTGAAACTCTTGTAGTACAGCTTCTGCTGCTCGCTTTTGTACCTGATTCCCATCAACTACTATTGCACTAGGTAACGGCCAGTCATCGTGCATTAAACGCCGACGCAACACTTCTTGTAACGCAGCCGGATCATTTGCTGTTTTTATACTCTTGATTCGAAACTTACGGTAAGCGTGTTTTTGGGCAGTACCATCAGCCACCACCGTCATCACACCAACCATGTTCTTACCACCCATATGAGCAACATCATACGCCTCAATTCTCATTTTTGAATCAAGGGTACTACTAGCATAATCTTGTTTAATAAGGGCTATATCTTGAATATGTTCTAGGGCAAAAATTTGACGTTTACATTGTTCCGCTTTTTCAAACGCTTCTTGTTTAGCAAACCGCATCATGTCTTGCCGCAACTCTTTAATTACCTGCTTTTTTTTGCCTTGAAAAAACAACCGTAGATGTCTAATTGTTCGTTGGTACTGCGTTTTGTCAGTCTGTTCTGGATAGAGACCGATTTGTCGATTAAAATCAAGTTTCCCTCGAGCCAGTCGGCTAGTATGAGTGCTAACTAGCTCTTTCGTATCGTAAAATTTGAATAGTCGTCGAACAATTTTTAGTGCCTCACGCAATAAATGTCCGTTAGGAAACGGTCCAAACTGGTACTTAATATCTTGCTCTAAAAAACGTTCAGTGATGTCATGTTCCCTAACCACTAATACACGCGGAAACTCCTCGTTTGTAATAATTAAGTGATTATAGCTTTTATCATCTTTACTTCGTGTATTGTAAGTAGGTTTATGGCTACGAATTAGATTAGTTTCCAAAATCAACGCCTCCAGCACTGAATCAGTCTCAGTCCATTCAATACTCTCGGCCTCGGCGACCATTTTAGTAATAAGCGGTGATCGCTTGGATATTAAATCTGCTGCAAAATAACTACGCACTCGATTTCGCAGTGAAGTTGCTTTCCCAATATAGAGTATCTGTTTACGAGGCCCTAAAAAGAAATACACTCCTGGAGTATCTGGTAACGTATATTCTTCCAACTGTGCCCGTTGCATAGTTGGATACTACCGCACCTATTAAGAAAACACTACTGGGAAAATAGTTTGCGTAGATAAGTTCCAGTGTGCGATGCGTCTTTTTCTGCTATTTGTTCGGGAGTACCTTTGGCCACTATCTTTCCTCCAGCGGAACCACCCTCTGGACCGATATCAATCACATAATCTGCACATTTGATAAGGTCAAGGTTGTGCTCAATTACCATAACCGTATTTCCTTTATCGACTAAAAATTGCAAGATATTAATGAGGTTGGCAACATCATCATAGTGCAATCCAATGGTTGGTTCGTCGAGTAAATAGATAGTTTTTTGAGTGTGTTGTCTAAATAGCTCAGACGCAATTTTAACTCGCTGAGCTTCACCGCCCGAGAGGGTGGTGGCGCTTTGTCCGA
>Ga0136558_1001161_pt1 | contig 13711 bp, 16 predicted proteins | sample AntRauTorckE6833_FD_101391 | JGI IMG/M metagenome (GOLD analysis project Ga0136558, IMG submission 101391) | Saline lake microbial communities from Rauer Islands, Antarctica - Metagenome Torckler E6 #833 | ecosystem: Environmental > Aquatic > Non-marine Saline and Alkaline > Saline | place...
AAGCCGCTCCTAAGAAGAAAGCCGCTCCTAAGAAGAAAGCCGCTCCTAAGAAGAAAGCCGCTCCTAAGAAGAAAGCCGCTCCTAAGAAGAAAGCCGCTCCTAAGAAGAAGGCTGCTACTAAGAAGAAGGCTGCTCCTAAGAAGAAAGCCGCTCCCAAGAAGAAGGCCGCTCCCAAGAAGAAGGCCGCTCCCAAGAAGAAAGCCGCTCCCAAGAAGAAAGCCGCTCCTAAGAAGAAGGCCGCTCCTAAGAAGAAGGCCGCTCCTAAGAAGAAGGCCGCTCCTAAGAAGAAAGCTACCGTTGCTAAAAAAGTGGCGGCTCCTCTCACCGTAGCTTTTAGTCCGCCAAAATTCACCCCAAAGCCGACCACCAAGGGCGTAAAAGGCAAACATACCTCAGCCTTTGTCAAAAAACAGGAACAACGCCTGCTCGATCTGAGAGATGAACTTGTGGACACCATGTCAGGAATGACCCGTGATACCATTCGCAATGCCCCTGAAGGCTCAGAAGCATCCGGAAGCGGGCAGCACCAAGGAGATGCAGGCAGTGATGCCTATGACCGTGATTTCGCCCTCTCAATTCTCGCCAACGAACAAGATGCTCTCTACGAGATCGAACAAGCGCTGAGACGCATCCAAACAGGCACCTACGGCATCTGTGAGCTATCCGGTTACAAGATCCCAAGTATGCGCCTTGAAGCCATACCATTCGCCCGTTTGACGGTGGATTGCCAAGCCGAATGGGAGAAAGAATACGGCAAGCGCCGGTTCCGCCCAGACGGTGAAGTTGGCTTCAACGAAGAAAATGACACAAATGATTAAAATTCTGCATCAGTTTCGCTTGACGGCGGCAACTAATTAACCAATATCCCCGCCCCCGAGTTCCCATGCCACGCGAGATTATTATCCTAGAATGCACCGAAGCAAAAGCTGAGGGCAAACCGACTTCACGTTACGTCACCACACGCAACAAGAAGAGCCTCCGTACACCTGGACGTTTGGAGAAAGTGAAATTCAATCACTTCCTCAAGCGCCGCACCCTCCACCGCGAACTTCGCTAATTTACATCATGTCCGAACCTAAAACTGTTCAACGTCGTATCAATTTCCGTGTAGCGAATCGGCAAATGCCGAGTCGCCGTCACGACATCCCTGCAAGCCAAGTTCTTCCTGAGAATCCTGAGCTTCTCGCCAAATTCACGACCGAAACTGGAAAAATTCTTCCACGCCGCGTCACGGGTGTTTCAGCGAAACTTCATCGCAAAATCACCAATGCGATCAAACAATCGCGCGCACAGAACCTCCTTCCATAAGGAGCTCCTGCACTAATTTCAAAACCAGTTCGTGCAAACGGACTGGTTTTTTTGTGGGCGGAACCCACCACCGCTGATTGATTCTCCTCATGACCCAGCACGCCGCATCACCCGAAGCCATGTATGAGCTTGGCCTACGCGCTGGCACAGCCGCAGCCGCTGGTGAAGTCTATGTTCTAATCGGGGGACTCGGCGCTGGTAAAACCCATTGGTCAAAAGGATTCGTTGCTGGCGCTGGATCACCCGCGGATGTCACTAGCCCGACATTTGGATTGGTCCACGAATACACAGGCGGCAAATGCCCCGTCTTCCATTTTGATTTTTACCGACTGGAGAATGCCGAGGCCTTGTATGCAATCGGATGGGACGAATATCTTGAGTCAGATGGCATCATCATCGCCGAATGGGGCGACCGATTTCCTGAGGCATTTCCTCAGCATGCCATTCAATTGAATTTCACCGTAGAAGCAGATGGCGGCCGAAGTATTCAACGGAGCAATTAGCTGCGACATCCATTGAGCAATTCCTCAAGGAAACGCGTGATTTGAACCAGCGCGTCGGAATGGACTGACTTGCCGAGTGGAGCAAGGTCTTTACGGCTCTGGTCCAACATTTCAATGCCCGTATCAACCGCGCTCTCAATCGCTCCTTCGTATTCCGCGATGCCCAATAGCACCGGCAAATCTAATGGCTCTTGATTCAAAATCCGTTTGTTGAGTTTCACTCGCTGCGACTCAGACGCCATTTCCAAAAGATTCAAAATTGGCAATGTCAGCTTTCCTTTCACCAAGTCCGTTCTAAGCGTCTTACCAACTTCCTCTTCAGATCCCACAAGATCGAGACAGTCATCGTAAATCTGATATGCTGTTCCCAACTTCATGCCGTAACCGTAGAGACTTTGTTGCGTGGCAGTATCAAGATCTGAAAGCTTTGCAGCGAGCTCACAAGCGACCGCAAATAAAGCACCAGTTTTCATCCCAATCACTTTGAAATAATCATCCTTGGTGAAAGTAAGATCAAAGCGACGCTGCGTCTGGATGATCTCTCCCTGACAAACTTCACGTGAAGCCACACCAACTTTACGACAAATCTCTGCACTACCAAAATCAGTAGCGAGCGTCAGTGCATGAGAAAATAAAGCATCACCTAAAAGCACTGATAACGAATTGCCCCACTTTGCATTAGCCGTTGGAACCATGCGGCGGGTGTTTGCACCATCAATGATGTCATCGTGCACCAGCGTCGCCATGTGTATCAATTCCGTGATCACACCCAGCTTCACATGATCGTCAGTGACATTTCCACATGCGCCACCCACAAGGATGCCAAGTGCAGGTCGGATACGCTTGCCTGAGGTGTTGCAAACATAAGCGACATAAGGCTCGATCGCAGGATCGAAGTTGCGAACTTGTTCGCGAATGGCCACTTCAACCCGCTCAAGCTCTGGGCGAACTAGTTCAAATGGAAATAGACTGCTGGTTGCGTCTGGTGATGAGGTAGACATGGTCTGGCGTTGGGCACAAGTAGCCACAATATGGGCCATCTCGCAACCGGATTTGGGAAGTTCTTTTACTCGGCCAACTGAATCAACAATCGCCCTGGCTCAACCCGAAACTGCTCCACTCCTGAGATTTGCGCGTTTTGGCTCCCCAGAGCATCTTCTAAGAGGTTTTTCCCCTTCAACCCACCCAACCAGTCATTGGGCAAAGAAACCCCCCACAACGTGACATCATCAAGCACCAGCTCAGACCGACCCTGAGCATGAGTCACAAAAAACCGAGCTTTGAGTTTTAGCCGCTTCCCGCCAACCACTGGGATATCAGGATCCAAATTCGTTTCTATGCGTGCATGGACCGCATCTTTCGCGAACTCCAACCGCAATGAATCGCCCAATTGGGTGTTCTTATGAATCAAGCCATTGATTTCGCGTTGGGTCAGAATGATTTCTTTCGCTCCCTTCACATAGCGGGGGCTTTCCAGGACCTCCAACTTTTCCTCCACCGCAGCTTGCTCTTTTGCACTAAGCTCAACGGGTTGAATTGGACGCATTACCCACCATACAAACACACCCACACCGATAGCTCCGATCAGGATACCCAGCAGAAATAATTTCAGCCAAGGAAGCTTGGCTTTCTTCTTCACGATCTCCGGCTTCTTTACCGTATCCGCTTGTTCAATCTGCGGTTGGGTCATGATGCCTCTTTTTCCCCAGTTCCATTGTCATCCAACTTTGCTCTGATGCCGCGGCCAATTTCATAGATCAGCGAAATCACGATCACCGGAAGCAACAACCATAGCATCGCAGCTTTGTAGGTATCGAACCAAGCATGACCTGTGGAGTGCAAAATCGTGTAGAACAAGTAGGCGAAATAATACACGAGGAAAATCACACCATTCCCCCGAGTGATACGGTAATATGAAAAGAGAATCGGCAAACTGATTACTGCAACCGCGATCATAACCGGAAGATCAAATGCCAATGCTCGATCTGAAACAGCAATCCCACCCGGCGCGAATATCGAACTAAATCCAATGACGCACAGAATGTTGAATATGTTACTACCCACAGCATTACCGACTGCAATATCTCTCTCCCCTTTAACCGCAGCAACAACGGAAGTTGCAACCTCCGGCAGCGATGTCCCCATAGCAACAATGGTGACGCCAATCACCAACTCTGAAACATTATAGGCACGAGCAATCGAAACAGCACCGTCGACGAGCCATTTTGACCCCAAGACCAATCCAGCCATCCCTACTACAATCCAAATCAAATTCTTCACCCAACCGGTCGAATTATCCGCCTCACCAAATTCTTCTTCATACTCGGCCTTCACCGCTGGGTTTCTTTCTTTTTTACTCTGATAGATTAAAAACAAGGTGTAGGAAATCACACCTCCTGCCAACAAGACACCATCCCAACGACCAATCACTCCATCCATCCCAAGAAAATACAAGAGGAAGGAAATACCAATCATCACAGGCACATCGAACCGAACCAATTGCTGAGCGACAACAAGCGGGATAATAACGGCTGATAATCCGAGAATGACTAAAATGTTAAACACGTTGCTGCCAATCACATTGCCCAGCGCCAAATCACCGCCGCCATTAAATGAAGACACCAAACTGACGGCCAACTCAGGCGCACTGGTGCCAAAAGCGACCACGGTTAAGCCAACGACCAAAGGTGATATACCAACTAGCAAAGCAAGACGTGATGCACCCCGCACCAAAAACTCAGCTCCGCCGACCAATAGGATTAGGCCGAAAATAAGAAATACAACTGCAGTGACGGTCATGATCTATGGGTGTTCATTGTGCCTCGTGTCTGAGAACGCACAAACCATGATGCCGAATAAGCAATTGCCAAATACAAACTGGCATAAGTTTCATCCAATCCCATCAAAAGACCTACTTGCGAAGTTCAGAAACTGACTTAATTTTATCACCATAACGATTCATGAGCTGTAAAGAAACATGCTGCCAAATCAAACGGCGAATGACCACCCACTCTAATAAAGTGAAGGGCATGAACCCTGAAGAAGCATCGAGGGATTTTCACATCTCATCAGGTGAAACGCTTTACGAAGCATCACAAAAACAAGCTGTCGCTCTCGTTTTTTTGCGACATTTCGGATGCTTCTTCACACGACAAACACTCAGGGGCCTAGAAGAACTTCAAATGAAGGCGGAAAAAAACGACGCCAAACTGGTTCTCATCCACATGTTGAGAAATGGTGAAGAGCTGAAATATTTCGGCGACAAAGATCCAGTGGCCCGAATCGCTGATCCAAAATGCAAACTCTACCGTTCATTCGGGCTAGGAAATGGTGGCATCATCGAACTTTTTGGCCCTCGCGTTTGGATCCCAGCCATCACGGCGCTGGTGCAAGGATGTGGTGTCGGATTCTTTGCCGGCAATATTTTGCAAATGCCTGGCGCATTCATTTTCCACAAAGGCCAAGTAATCGCGGCACAAAAAGCAGAATCCGCATCCGATAGGCCTGATCTCGACAAGCTATTTTGTCAGGCCTATCGACCAGAAGCTTAAATACTCCCATTTCCATTGGCGCTGAACCCGGATTTGTGCTTTATTCTGGCAGCATGAAATTTCACCTCATCCTCTGTGCCACTGTAGCCACCCTCATCGTTCCTGTTACCGCCGATTCCGATACGGAACTCGGCGAGAAAATGGACTACTTCAACGATGCCTATAAATCATTCCGTCGTGAAAAGGATCCAGCTAAAGGGGCCGAAACAGCACGAGAAGCACAATTGCTGATCGCTAAAACACTCACACTCACTCCAGACCTCGTCAGCAAAATGCCCGACGGCCCTGAAAAGGTGAAAGCCGCTGCCGCATTTCGCCGCATGATGGGTGAAGTTTATGTGCTCGTTTGCAAAATTGAAGAGGCCTACCTCGCTGGTGACATGGAAACCGTCAAAGAACTCTACGGTGGTCTCAAAGACCTCAAAAAAGTGGGTCACGACCAATACATGGAAGAATAACCATTCAAAAACTCTCACAAAAAACGCCATGGAGGATATCCCCCATGGCGTTTTTCATGAAATCGTATCGCTTATTGAGTGTTCGCCTTAAGCCTACCCTCTGACTGGCCATCGAACCATGGCTGATAAACATCCTCCGGGATCACTTCAAGTGTTCCAACCATATTGCTGTGTCCCTCACCACAGAGCTGACCACAAACAACATATGTCTCAAGTGTCTCAACCGGTGTGAACCACATTGGGATTTCACGGCCAGGGATAGCATCCTGCTGAATTCGCATCGGAATAATCGAATAGTTGTGAATCACATCAGTGGTGGTGATATTCAAAACTGCTGGCTGTTTCACAGGTAGTTTCAAAATTGGACTGGTAAAATCATCCAGTGCATTTGGATCATCCAAATCAAGACCGATATCCCCCACCCCGCTGATCTTGCGTGGATCGACGCGACCAAATTTACCGTCTTTTCCAGGGTAATGGTAAGTCCACCCGAATTGCCAACCGACAACACGGACACGCACTGGATCGAGTTCTTTAACTTCCTCCCAGCTGTCGACGCGATCCGCCCAGAGCGGAAATGCAAAGCCAAGCAAGAGCACAACCTCGACGATGATAACACCCACCTCCAAGTGGCTGGATAGGTGACTTCTCACACCATGGTATGATGCCTTAGGGTGATTCTTATGCCAAAACCGGAAAATGCAGTAGAAGAAGAACAAGGTCCAACCGACAAACAGTGCGATCATGAACCAGTGCACCACATCAATCATGTGGTCAACTTGACCACCATGTGCAGAGAAGTTTTCTGGAATACCGAGGAATTTTGAAGGACTCATGAAGTTAAGATGCTAATTGGAAATAATTGGAAAAAGAATCACTCATCGGGTGACCAGTTGTCAGTGAGTGCTGGGTCCATGTGCTTGCGCTCATGCCTGGCGATTCGAAACATAAAGAAGGCAATGCCACCCAACATGCTGACAATCACCACCAAGAGAAAGAAAATCGACCAACTGGCAGCGTCGCCACCACCTTCGACCATGGTTACACGGCAGGTTGAACAAGCGAGGTTGAGGTAGTCAGTCATGATAACAATTAAAGGTTAATATTGCGGGCTTTGCGTAAGAAATACACTGCGTAGAAGGGCACCAATAATAGCCCACCTATGCTGAGATAGCGAATCGTTTGACTCATCGCTAGCGAAACACCTTCAGCAAACATATACGACCACGCCACCAAGAATGCGAACAAGAGAGTCGCTACGGTGACAAAAACGATATGGAAGCCTTTGAGGGACATAATGAGTGGATTAACGGAGAGTTGGAGATGCTAGCATGTCTGAGACTTCAGACTTTTCATCACCATAAAACAACGGATCGCGAATTGGGTCTTTTTTCGCAAACAACGTGAGGAAGTAAAGAGCCCCTGCGAAAAAGAAACTTCCAAAGAAAATCCAGTAGATGGACTTTTTCTCGTGATTCAAGTGCATGAAAACCGCTGCCACGAGCGTCACTTTGAACAAGGCGATACCTAGACCAACGATTAAGTCGTAAGTATCAAAGCCATGCTTTCCTACATCAAAGATAGGCACAGTTGCAACCATCACGGTGAGCACCGTGCATACAAACAATGCGGCGCCTACAATCAGGTATGTGCGAATGGATTTTCGGATCGCTTCAGGAGTATCAGCCATAGGAGTGGATTCGTTCAGTGTTAAAGTTCAATGGGACAAAATTACATCAAGTAGAAAATCGGGAAGGCAAAGATCCAAACCAAGTCAACAAAGTGCCAAAACAAGCCGCCAATCTCGACTCGGTTTGCCAGCCACTCAGGGTTGGTTTCATACATTTTCCGACCGAAGAAGAGGTAATACGCGAGAACCAAGGCACCACCAATCACGTGAAGTCCGTGGAGGCCAGTGATGGTGAAATAGATGGCGTAATAGTTGTTCCACTTCGGCGTGAATTTTGAAGCGAAGGCCACTTGCTCACGAGGGATAGAGGTATGTGGAAAGGTATGCGCATTACGCCGACCATCATAGTCCGGCCCTTTGAACTCTTCGAGCAGCTTGATGTTTTGCTCTCCACGATCGACGCCGTCGGACATCGCAACAAAATCTTTCCATCCGATACGGTAGCGTTCCTTTTCGGTCGGCTCACGATTTGGCAGGCCTGTCTTCTTGTCGAATCCGTAGTCCTCTTCCAACTGCTTCTCTAGCTTGGCGACTTGCTCTTTATTCCACTCCCATGCCTCGCGGGCAAACTTGTGGTTTTTAATTAGCCAGCTGTTTTCAATTACAACCATTGGATCTTGGCCTTTTTCCACAGCCTTCATCGCCAAGTATTGGAAATCGATAGCATCGACGTCATGAAAGACCATCGGGCTTGCGAGCATGGTGCCTTCAATCACCGTGTCGTCTCGCAAGCGAGATTGTGTCGCACCTTCACGAATGTCACTTGGGTTGAAATCAAAATGGGCAGATGGTTCAACGGTGAATTGAATAGTGCCAAATTCCGTCAACATCTCGTCCTTGAATGCTGACTCATCAATTTTGACATCATCGACCAACTTCCAACCTGGCTCATCAGGATTGGCATCATTGACCTTCTTCCATTCAGCACGGAGAAACTTGGTTCGGAGGTCGGCATTTTTTTTGCGCGCCTTGCGATGCTGCTTCTTGATTTTCTCAAGAAGCTCAACCGTGAGTGGTTCACCTTCCTCCGCATACACGATGCTATCATCAGGCACCTTTTTCTCACCACCATCAGAAAACCCATCGGTTCCCTCAATGTTTGCAGCCAGAGCTATTTTAGCATCTTGATGCTCAGCTTGAGTGAGAAACTCCTCAACCCATGGCTCATAAAAACGAACAGTGTTGAAGGTCAGGCTCTTCGCTTGGATCTTGATCAGGTTCTCCTCAATCTTTTTGCCATTGTGGTCGAGGATGTAATTATCCTCTGCATCTTTCTCTTTGCCTAGGTGACCTTCAATGATCGTATAGTCATTGAGGCGGACAGCTTGGTGGCCAAACTTGACCTTATATTCCAAGCCTTTGAGCACCATGAACAAGGCAGCACAACCGACAGTGATGCTCATGAACAACTTGAAGCGTCCCCACTGGCGCATTTTCAATGATGCCCAAGCAAACACAACGGTCACCGATGATGCAATCAACACGAAGGTGTTGATGAGACCTGGAAGGACCGGGAGTGTTCTTTCAGGCCATGGGAAGTCGGCTCCGATGCGGAGAAAGACGTAGGCTGAAAAGAATCCACCGAAGAGCATGACTTCGGATGCGAGGAACAACCAGATAGCGATCTTCGAGTTGAAGAGGCCGGTGTCCTTTCGGGGAGTGACAATGTATGGAATTTCCATGGATGAAATAGTGCTAAAATTCAATAAGCGGCTGAGGGCCCTTGGATATTATTGATCCGATTTGGGTTTTTTCGGTTCTTCCCACTGAGGGACAAAGTCTTTCTCGTGGTCCGGACGACTGTATTCGTATGGACCGCGGTAAACGGCAGGATCGAATGTGAAATTACCATGCCCTGGAGGGGTTGGTGTCGCCCACTCAAGCGTTGTGGCATCCCACGGGTTATCATTTTCAATCTTCTTGCCAGTTTTCCATGAGAAGAAGAGGTTGATCACGAATGGGATCTGCGCCAAGGCCAAGACCCATGCACCCACTGACATATAGATGTTCATATCGATGTTCTGAGCAACCGTGTTGGCGAAGACATTGGCTCCATCCATGGTCTCGGCTGTTGCTTTATCAAGGTAGGCATCGCCACCATTGTACCAACGACGGTGGAATCCAGCCATCCCCTGAAGCAGCATCGGGAAGAAGATGATGTTCATGCAAATTAAGCTCGGCCAGAAATGCAAATGATTGAGCCACTTGCTCATGTAGCGCCCTGTGATTTTTGGATACCAATGAAGAACACCCGCAAATAAACCAAACAAGATTCCTGGTGCCACCACGTAGTGGAAATGACCAATCACGTAGTAGGTATCGTGCAAATGCAAGTCAGCCAAGTTGAAGGCCAAAGGCAAACCTGTCAGACCCCCAATACCGAACATCGGAATAAAGGCGCAAGCCCACATCATCGGTGGCGTAAACCTGATTGAACCACCCCACAATGATATCAGCATCGCGGTGATAATGATCACCGATGGCACCGAAATTAGCACGGTGGTAGTTTGGAAGAAGGTCGAAACAGCAGCACCCATACCCGTCATGTACATGTGGTGTGCCCATACGATGAAGGAGAGGAAACCGAGAACGAGAACCGAGTAAACCATCGGCTTGTATCCCCAAAGTGGCTTGCGGGTGTTGACTGGAATAATTTCAGCCACACAAGCAAGGGCAGGAAGCAAGAGCACATACACCTCTGGGTGACCAAGGAACCAGAATAAGTGCTGGAACAATAGTGGCGAACCACCACCTGAAAGATCAGCAAGACCTTCTGTTTTCGTGAACAAGCCCGACGGCATGAAGAAGGAGGATTCCGCAACGCGATCCATCAACTGCATGATGCCAGCGGCTTCAAGCGGTGGGAATGCGAGGAGAAGAAGGAAGCCCGTAACGAGCATCGACCAAACAAAAAATGGCAGGCGCATCCATGTCATACCACGAGCTCGCAAGTTGATAATCGTGGTGAGGAAATTAACCGATCCCAACAACGATGAGGTGATCAAGAGAACTAGCCCAATCAACCACTGCGTTTGACCCGCCAACCATTGGTTGACGATTTGACCATCGGCAAAACCGGCCAATGGCGAGTAGTTGGTCCAACCTGATTTAGCAGCACCAGATTCCGCAAAGAAGGAAGCACACATCACCAATCCACCTGCGAGGTAGACCCAGTAACTGATCATATTGAGGCGCGGAAACGCCATATCAGGTGCACCAATTTGGAGCGGGGTGACGTAGTTACCAAAGGCACCAAAACCAAGTGGCACAATTCCAAGGAAGACCATGATAGTTCCGTGCATCGCACCAAACATGTTGTAGGTCTCACCGGTCATCTTGCCGTCTTGCAACCAGCGAGCACTCCAGTTTCCACCTCCGAACAAATCAAAGAACCATTGGATCCAAACTGGTAAAGGTTCATGTGGATAAGCAATGCTCCAACGCATCGCGATCATGAGATAAAAACCAAATGCCAAAAATAGCATGGCGGTAATACCATACTGGATGCCGATCCATTTGTGATCCGTCGAGAAAATGTATTTCTTGATGAATCCCGGATCGTAATGGTGATCTTCGTGGTGGGCGTCTTGCCCTGAGTTGTTCGTAGCTTGAGAGCTCATAATTCCGTCTGGCGGCGTGGGTTAATCCTAATGAATGACAGGTGATTCAGTATTGGCGGATTGTGTGTTGAATTTTTGTTGGGTGGTAAATTTCGTTTTGATTGCAGTCTAGCTAAGCGAATCAAGGAGCTGGATCAGCGGCTTCTTCTGGGGCTGGCTCGAGCGTCATTGGATCAACCAATGTTGTCGGATCAATAGGATCACCGGGGAGTGATTTGAGGTGATCGGCTGCCAATTCCTCAGCAGTCATCGCTTGGCCCGCTTTAGCGCGTGCTGCTGAAATATCCATGGCAGCTTGTGCCATTTCAGTGGTGATCACGTCACCAGAATCATTGCCGAAGTTGTTGCGCACGTATGTCATCACACCTGCGAGATCCACTGGGGTAAGTCCAATACCTTGAGCCGGCATGACACCGTATGTTTTGCCGGTGCTCGCAGGTCCTTGCAGACCATTGAGAATAATCATCGCAAAACGATCTGTCTCACCCATGACCCAATCGGAGCCAACGAGTGACGGGTAGCCGGCGCCATCGCCTTGACCACCAGCACCATGACAACCATTGCACTTGGAGGAGTAAATTTTCGCACCCTTATTCTTATAGGCGGCCATCGCATCCTTGAATTTTGGACCGGGAGGCGGCCCCCCTGGCGCAGCCTGGCGTTCGTAGCCTTCACGGAAATTGAGGTCATAGGCAAAAAGCGACCCGCCTGAGCCAAGAATACCGCCTGCGATTACCGCAACGATACCGCATGCACCTAAAACCCACAGCGTGACGGGTTCCACACCATTGTTTTCGATGCTTTTTTCACGAGACGCCGCAGCGGCTTCACGAACCACACGACCGTGGGTCTCGGTCACATTGATCGAGTCCTCGAGGTCTGGTTTCTGATGAGAAGATGGCATAATGAGATGAAATGAGAGTTATTGCGTAAACTTACTTGCTGGGTGCAAAATCGAGTGCTGGTGGGACGGGGTGATCCTTTTTCAGGGACATCAAATATGAAACCAACGCGCGAGCATCTGAACCAGGCACGACTTCGTATCCCTCACACGTTTCAATATCGAGAGCCGCATTCGATTCATTACCCTTGATTTTGCGTTTATCAAACAAGAATGGATGCGGCGGGCAGGTAGATTTCCACAACTTCGAATTGTTGCGCGGGTTGTAAAGGCGCTCATACAAATACGCTTCTGGTGAGAGGTCTCCAGCATATTGATTCTCAACGCGTAAGGCCAAATTCGAGAGATCAGGACCCATGCGAGTCACACCAATCTGAGCATAAGTTTCGCCAATGAAGTCATAAGAGTTGGTCTCACGTCGGGTGTCGAGGCCATCTCCATCATCCTCTAATCCACCCCAATCGGAACGATACAAGTCGTTACCAGCATAGGTAGGGCGAACCACTTGAGTGTGGCAAAGGTAACAACCGTTTTCTGCATAGACCTTAGCACCATCTGCGATGCGGCCTGTGCGTTTCGGGTAAAACACTTGATTGGTGGCGTCAGATTCAAGAAATGGAATCGGCTCAAGATCTTTCATCTTGAAATACGGGACGACTACAACCGCCAACCAGGCAAAACCAAAACTGGCGGAGAGACCGAGGATGAATGTGCGAAGACTCATTAGGAAAGGTTCTGAAATTAATTTAAGGGTGGTTCCGAATCAATGGGCAGCCATGTGGCCCGGACCTGCGTTGTCGATATCACCTTCTTCGCCATGTGGGCTGGCTGATTCATGTGATGATGTCAAGAGAGTCGGGTGTGAACTCCGACGACCCAAACGCATCCACATGAGGGCGAGGTGAAGGAAGAAGAAGATATTCGAGAATAAGATAAGGCTCCACGAAACAGTGATTGTAATGGCGTATGGTAATGCGCGTTGGGCAGCATCTGCCCATGGTTTTTCCCAGTTTTCTTGGCCGAGACCTTGTTGCCATCCACCGAACAAAGCAACGACTGCAACGAAGACCACTCCATAGCATGAAAGTAGAAAATGCATTTTGATCAGGCGGCGTGACAACCACTCACGGCGAGTCACACGTGGAACGATGAAGTAGGTCGCACCAAACATGATGAGGCTGAAAAATCCATAAAGCGCGAGAATATCAAACCCGTAACCTGAGAGGCTGAACTGGGTAAGCTTCAGCGTCGAACCCGGAAGATTCAACATCACCGCGGAAACCGCGAGAATGATCAAACCAATGACACCTGCGATGGTGAAGCGAAGTGCCGGACTTTGAGAAACGGTCTCTTTATCAGCCAGCATGGTCTTCAGCGTGTTGATCGCAGCCGCACAGGCTGGGATGAAGATCAAGGCAGTGGCCGCAGCGCCGACATAAGGGAGAAAGTATGGTATTGGTGCACCTGCAAGCTTCTGCATGCCCGCCCATGGAGCGATGGCTGCCAGAGACCAGAAACCAAGCTTTGCAAGTGAGTAACTATATACCGGGCGACCAGTGATTTTAGGAGCCAAGTAGTATGCCGCACCAAGAGCGACAGGTGTGAAGAAAAGGAAGATCATGCCCGATTTGAACCAAGCATTGATGCCCGCCCCCATCACTGGGTGACCTGGGAGACAAT
>Ga0136558_1001165_pt1 | contig 13691 bp, 22 predicted proteins | sample AntRauTorckE6833_FD_101391 | JGI IMG/M metagenome (GOLD analysis project Ga0136558, IMG submission 101391) | Saline lake microbial communities from Rauer Islands, Antarctica - Metagenome Torckler E6 #833 | ecosystem: Environmental > Aquatic > Non-marine Saline and Alkaline > Saline | place...
CGATATAGATCTCGCCGCTAACGCCTTGACCGAGCGTGTGACCGTTCTCGATAAGAAACTCGCTTACGTGGTCGCTATGCTCTTTATCGTAGTCGTGCGCGCTCTTATTGCGCACTCCGCGCTGCGTCGGCGCTTCGGTGCCGAACTCTTCACACAAGACGAACCAGAGATCTTCGAACTGATCTTCGGTTAAGGTTGGAAAGTCTTTATGTTCGTTCCAACTCCAATCGTAACGGGCGCCGTCCGGGTGCGTTCCGGCTGCGATAAACTGTTGACCGGTTGCTAAGAACTCGATCATCTCTTTCTGGCCTTTATGTTCGCCAACTGCGACTGTGCGCTTACCTATATCTTCGCCTTCTTTTAAACGGAAAGCGAAAAGACATTTACTACTATCGCCTCGGTACCGTAAAGGTAAGGTAAACCCTAACCAATCGGCGATAAAGTCGCAGATCTTAATCGCTTTGTCTTCGTCGCGCACGTCGATATCGAGCGCTCTAACGTTGCGGGTCTGTAAGCAGATCCCGTAAGTTGGTTCTTCTCGCCACGACCTTACGGCGTTTATGTGCGATCTTTGCTGTGTCCACTTACCAATACCGACGACTTGACCACGGTTATTATATTGTGACGGTGTCTTACCTATCGTCTTCATTGTGCTGTACGCCGCAACTTCGGCGTTCGGATTAGATACGACCGGCAGGAGATCTGCATGTAATTTAAGTTTTATAAGTTTACCCCATTCGGACGGCAAAGCCCCCCACGCTGTCTTAGTCATTGTGTATTCTTTCTTGTGTATCGGTTTAAGTTATTCTTCAATTATTTTCAACGCCTTTCAATTATTTTCAACGCCTTTCAATTATTTTCAATTACCTTCAACGCCTTTTGGTTATCTTGCGTCATTCTGCACCTGCCTCTTTTAAAGGGGTCGAATTCGACTGGTTTAAATTTTCCTGTATTTCTAAAGCTTGGCGTATGGTTTTATATTCTCGCTTCGATCCATAAGGGTCGAACTCACACGCACTACCATAAAGGCTTTCCAAGGCAGCTAAAGCATCCGCGTTCGTTGGTTTATCTTCTGTCATTGTCTATACCTTTCTAAACTCTCTGTTAGATCTGGATTGCTTTTTACCAAACGATCGATTGTCTCGTTCCATGTTTTTCGCGCCGCTTCTGCGTCGTCTACAAGAAAACCCATAAAATATTCACACGGCTGTTCTTCTAAAAGTTTTTTAGCTTTTAAAACCATATCGAGAGTAAGATCCGACATCACTTACCGCCGTTTAAAAGTTTAACCAAGTTTTGTGCGTGGACGCAGCTGCGACACGTCGCGATCATACTGTATTCGGTAACATGTCCGACAATACGTTTTGCTATTGTGTAATTGCGATTGCCGAGTTCGATCATAATATATTCAGGTGTGTTTTGTTTTTTAGACATTGTGGGTATCCTTCTTTTAAGTTTTATTGACTTTTACTGAATAACAAATAAAACCTATGCGGGCAAGTTAAAAAATTCATATAAATTTATGCAAAAAAATAGTACACGAACGTAAATGAACGTGGGTAAGCGTTAGCGGTTGTTAATAAAAATAATTTAATAAAATATTTTAAAAACTGTTGACGGTAACAATTTAAGCGGGTAGAACTAGACATCGAATATCGCAAAAAGTTAACGCGTGTTCGGGTTAATTAGACTATAGAAAGGGAACACACATGTCTATTGAAAAAACGTTAAGCGATCTTACCGAGGCAATCAACGGCCTTACAGAGAAGATCGACACTTTAACTAAGACGGCTTCGGTGCCAACTGTTAAGAGTGAAGCTAAAAAAGAAGCTCCGAAGAAAGAGAAGCCTAAAAAAGAAGAGCCGAAAGAAGAGCCGAAAGAAGAGCCGAAAGAAGCTCCAAAGAAAGACAAGCCGAAAAGTAAAACAGTTCCGTACGATACTGTTAAAAAAGAAACGCTTGCTTTTGTTCGCGTAAAAGGTCGTGAAGGTCTGCAAGAAGTTTTTGCGCAGTTTGGCCGCAATGTCAACTCCGCGAAAGATCTTGAAGAAGATCAGTACCAAGAATATCTCGACATGCTTAAAGCCGGGGTCGAAGAAGAGGACGTAACATAATGGATCGGGGGCGTTCAAAGATTTACACTTCTAAAATCGGTGACGAAGTTATTCGTGGTACCGCAAAACAACTTGTACAAAAGTATGAGGGTCTTGCATACCAAGCCGAGCGAGAAAGAGATCTTGACGCTACCCACCGCTACCGCCAAGCCGCCGAACACTATAAAAGGATACACAATGACTAATACACACGAAACACCCGCAAGCGGACACTCTTTATACAGCCCGTCAAGCGCAGCGCGATATATCCGTTGCCCGGGATCCGTCGCCTTATCGGAAGATAGACCGGATAGCACGAGTAAATATGCCCTAGAAGGCACCGCAGCGCATGAACTGGCCGAAATGGTCTTGACAAACAAAGTACTGAACGCCGCCGAAATGCTTAACGAGTATATCGCTTGGGAAGAACGCGGCGAGCCTGTATCTTGGAAAGTTACCGAAGATATGGTCGAGCATGTTCAGAATTATGTCGATAGTATTATCGAGCGTATGGAAGAGTTCGAAATGTTACCGAACGTTAAAGAAGTAACGCTTCACGTAGAAGAGAAAGTCGACTTTTCAGCCGTTATCGGTATACCGAACCAAGCCGGCACGGCCGACATTGTGATACAGGTAGAATTTAATGACGATACCGTCTTATTATCTGTCGAAGATCTTAAATACGGAATGGGTGTTAAAGTTGACGCCGAAGGGAACGAACAGCTTATGACATACGGCTGCGGCGTAATGGACGCTTACGAACTTGTCGGTTATGACGTCGTAAAGGTGAACTTGGTTATACACCAAATCCGCCTTAAGCATATCAGCGAACACACTTACGAAGCGCAGGATATGAGACATTTCGCGCAGAAGCTTAAAACACAAGGCCAGATCGCCGAACGCCAACGCGAACTTTTAAGAGAAGGCACCCCGCCCGAAAAGCTCATATTGAACCCCGGCGAGAAACAATGCCGGTTTTGTAAAGCAAAAGCGATATGCCCGGCTGCGCGCGAAGCTGTCGCCGGTACTGTTTTCGGCGAACGAGACGTCGCCACTTCGGACGAGTTTGAAGATCTTGACGAAGAACAATGCGCTGTCGACCACACTATAGGCTTAACACAAGAATATAACGACGAAGAAACCGCGAATAAGTGGCTCGCGTCTTGTATGGAGAAGATCGATTTTATCCAAGACTGGTGTAAAGCGATCCGCGCCGAGACATACGCGCGTCTTATGGACGGTACTGAGATCCCCGGCTATAAACTGGTTAAAGGTAAACGCGGCGCGCGGTCGTGGGTAGACGCGAACGAAGCCGAAGAGACGTTAAAATCAATGCGTATTAAACAAGACGACATGTACACGAAAAAGCTTGTTTCCCCGACGCAGACTGAAAAACTATTAAAACAAAACCCGAGAAAGTGGAATAAATTACAAGATCTTATTACACAGTCTGAAGGTAAACCGGCCGTAGCGCCGGAAAGTGATAAGCGTAAAGCGCTTGATCTTTCGCCCGTATCGGAAGACTTCGACGATTTAACCGCCGAAGATACATAATACGGAAACACTAACTTAACACAAGAAAGGAATATACTATGATTGTTAAGATTAAAAACGCGCGGCTCGGTTTCGCCGAGTTGTTCACAGCGAAGGCCGTCAAGGACGGTCCCCCTACTCACTCTTGCGTCTTTATCTTTGAAAAAGGCGGCGCGAACCACAAAGCGATTAGATCGGCGATGAAAGACGTTGCCGTTGCTAAGTGGGGCGCTAAAGGTGAAACGATTTTGAAGAACCTTATGAAGAAAGAACGTGTTTGCCTCCTTGAGGGTAACGAAATGACCGATAAAGAAGGTAACGTTTATGACGGTTTCAAAGACAATATGGCTGTTCGCGCTTCTAACGCGAAACGTCCTATGGTTTTAGATCGCGACCGTACGCCGCTTACGCAAGCGGACGGCCGGCCATATTCAGGCTCATACGTTAACGGCTCTATTGAGTTGTGGGCGCAGGATAACCAATACGGACAACGCATCAACGCATCACTACGCGGCGTACAGTTCTACAAAGAAGGCGACGCTTTCGGTGGTGGTATTCCGGTATCCGAAGACGAGTTCGACGATCTAGGGGAAGGTGCAGACGACGACTTTGACGACGAAGAAGATTTCGACGACATTGACGACGTCGCCTAGAACGGCGAAAACTATGCGGGGCGGCTTAACGCCGCCTCGTTAATTTTAATTTAAGAAAGATATACACATGACTGTAGACGAGACACTTAAACAGCGGAACAAGTATTACGGCGACTTTAAAGAAACGTGCCGTATTGCTCAAAACATTAAAGCGGCGCTGCGTAATAGCCCGAATTGGGAATTACTCGACGACGTTAAAAGAGAAGCTTTGGAAATGGACGCAACGAAGACCGCGCGCATTTTAAACGGCAATCCAGAACATCACGATAGTTGGCACGATAAGATCGGGTATATGCGCCTTGTCGAAAAAGAACTCGAGCCGACGTTATTTTCGAAAGATCCTGAAAGGACTTAACTATGTCGCATAAAGTCGATAAAATGACCGGTACTGTATTAAGACGGCTTCGAGATCGGGCGGGGTTGACGCAAGAACGTGTCGCCGCTTCTCTCGGGGTATCTTATCAGCAATTACAAAAATACGAGACTGGAAAGAACCGTATTAGCGTAAGCCGGTTATTCGACTTAGCGGACGTTTTGAACACCGAAGCGAGCGACATTATCAAATTGGTAGAATACGAACTGGAAGGCGAGAACTTGTTATGACACGACTTATTATAAAATCTATAGCGGTTTGCGCCTTAACGATATTTTGCGTTTTCACAGCCGTAACAATTCTGCATACCGCTTTTGATCGCGAAATGGGTAGACAAGAAGAAGTATTGAAACAACGTTGCGCATCGCATGGCGCGGCCATAAATCGACATACGGGCAAAGAGATATGCCCGCCAACTATACACGGATAAAATGGCATATTTATATTGTGATACAGAAACGTATAGCGCAACGCCTATACGCAACGGACACTATCGGTACGCCGAAGACGTTGAAATAACGTTGTTCGCGTATGCGGTCGGCACCGACGGCGATATCGAGGTCGTGGATCTCACCTTCGGCGAGACGCTACCGGAAGATATACAATATATGTTAGTGGATCCCGCCGTCACTAAAGTTTTTCACAATAGCGCTTTTGACCGCGCCGTTATCCGCGGCGCGCTAGATATAGACATACCGGTGTCGCAGATACACGATACTATGGTGCAAGCGCTCGCTCACGCACTACCGGCAGGATTAAGTCAGTTATGTGTCGCGCTCGACGTACCGGTAGATCTTGCGAAAGAGAAGACCGGTAAAAGCCTTATCAATTTATTTTGTAAACCGCGGCCGAAAAACTGGACTTTAGATCGCGCGACGAAAGAAACACACCCCGAAGAGTGGGCGCAGTTCATAGATTACGCCGGTAACGATATCGCGTCTATGCGGTACATACACGGTAAAATGCCGAACTGGAACTATAAAGGTATGGAACGCAGACTTTGGGAACTTGACCAAAAGATAAACGACCGCGGGTTTGAAGTGGATCTCGAACTTGCTACGGCCGCGGTTAAAGCGATTAAGAAAAGCCAGAAGAAACTATCGAAAAGAACGCAAGATATAACCGATAACGAGGTCGAGCGAACCACGCAGCGCGACAAGCTTTTAAAACATCTTGTGGAAAGCTACGGCGTACATTTGCCGGATATGCAAAAAGCGACGATCGAAAAACGCCTACAAGATCCCGATCTACCGGTGGAAGTAAAAGAATTGTTAAGCATAAGACAAAAAGCGTCCACGACATCCACGTCTAAGTATAACGCCTTGATACGCTCTGTCGGCCACGACGGACGCCTCCGCGGTACGTTACAGTACGACGGCGCAGCAAGAACGCGCCGGTGGGCGGGGCGGATATTTCAGCCGCAGAACTTACCAAGGCCGACACACCGCAACGACGATATTTTACAAGCGATCGAAGCGGTTAAACTTAACGTTATTGACTTGATAGATCCCGACGACGTGATCGGGTTAATGTCTTCGGCGGTGCGCGGGTGTATTAAAGCTTCACCGAACAAGAAACTTTATGTATCAGATCTATCGAACATTGAAGGCCGTAAAGGCGCGTGGTTTGCAAATGAGAATTGGAAACTTCAAGCGTTCCGGGATTACGACAACGGAACGGGTCACGATTTATATAAAGTAGCATACGGGAAAGCCTTTAACGTTGATCCGGCGAGCGTTGACAAAGACGACCGGCAGATCGGTAAAGTCATGGAACTTATGTTACAATATGGCGGCGGTGTCGGCGCTTTCTTAACAGGGGCGTTGACTTACGGTATCGACCTTGACTTTCTGGCCGGCACCGCATGGCCTAAACTGCCGGGGGATATACAACAAGAAGCTAGGGCGTTCCATCAATGGCAGATGAAACAAGGCCGCAGCGATTACGGCCTGAAACCGCCTGTTTATATGGCTATGGACGGTTTGAAAAGATTATGGCGCGAAGCACACCCGAACATAGCGGCGCTATGGAAAGAACTCGAAAACGGCGCGCGCAAGGCGATTAAGAACCCTAAGACGAAAGTAAGAGTGCGCCGCGTTATCTTCTACCGTTCGGGATCTTGGCTGCGCTGCGTACTACCGTCGGGGGCGTGTTTGTGTTACCCGGCGCCGCAGATCGACGAGAAAGGCCAGATCTCGTATATGGGTGTACATCCGTATACGCGTAAATGGAAAAGACTTCGTACCTACGGCGGTAAGCTTTTAGAGAATATCTGTCAATCTAGCGCGCGAGACGTTATGGCGTGGCGTATGTTACCGGTCGAAGACGCAGGATACAATACCGTTTTAACGGTTCACGACGAACTTATTACCGAAGCGCCGGATACAGGCGAATATAGTCACGAACATTTAAGTGCATTATTAGAAACGAACCCAGAATGGTGTAAGGATCTACCCCTCGCCGCCGGTGGTTTTGAAGATTATAGATATAGAAAAGATTAAAAATGATTAGAGAACGAGACATAGAAGCTTATCTCAAGAAGCGCGTAAAAGAAGCGGGCGGGGAATACCGCCGCGTTTCGTGGTTAGGTCGTAACGGCGCGCCGGACGACTTCGTTATGCTTAACGGCGGTCACTGGACGGAATGTAAAGCACCTGGCGAAAAACCTAAGCCGCATCAATTACGCGAGCATGAACTTATGAACTCGCGCGGAATACCTGTGTATGTTTTAGATAGTTTTATAGCCGTGCATCGTTTCATAGGGAAAATAACCCGCAATGTCTAAAGATTTTATAGCGCACGAGTGGCAAGACCTAATTATCGCGTTCATACTCGATAACGCCCGCGGTAATGTGTGGGCGGGTATGGGTATGGGTAAGACGGTCGCCACGCTCACCGCTATAGAATATCTACGCCTCGCCGGTATCTTAACGCGTCCGGTTCTCGTATTAGCGCCGCTACGTGTCGCAGCGTCCACATGGCCTGACGAGGTGGACGAGTGGAACCATTTAAAACACTTGAAGGTATCAGCAATTATTGGCGACGCAGATACGCGTCTACGGGCTTTAAAAACGAAAGCAGACGTATACACAATAAATTACGAGAACATACCGTGGTTAATAGAACAATATTTTAAAATGCCGGAAAAGAAAGGCCAGAAGAGAAAACAGATCCGTAAATGGCCGTTCGGCATGGTCGTCGCAGACGAAAGCACGAAATTAAAAGGTTTCAGATTGAACCAAGGCGCAAAACGCGCACGATATCTTGCTTATGTCGCGCATAAATCCGCCCGGTTTGTCAACCTAACCGGCACGGCTGCACCGAACGGTTTGATAGATCTATGGGGTCAAAATTGGTTTATCGACGCAGGGGAACGTTTAGGGCGCACCTTTACAAGCTACCGCGATCGGTGGTTTCAACGCTCGTTTAACGGTTTCAGTCTGGATCCGCTCCCTCATTCACAAAAAGAGATAGAAGAAAAATTGCAAGGCGCTTGTATATCGGTTAAACCCGAAGACTTTTTCGACATCGAAGAACCTATAGTATCGCGCATAAAAGTGAAGCTACCACCGAAAGCGCTCAAAATATACAAGGATATGGAAAAAACCATGTTCGCCGAGTTGAACGATCTTGAAAGCGTCGAAGCGGTGAACGCGGCCGTTAAAACCATGAAGTGTTTACAGATCGCCAACGGCAGTATCTACACCGAAGACGGTAGTAAAAAGTACGAGACAATACACGACGCCAAACTGGACGCTCTGGAAAGCGTTATAGAAGAAGCGGCCGGTATGCCGGTGCTGGTGGCCTATAACTTCAAAAGCGATTTAGATCGTTTAAAGAAGCGTTTCAAGAAAGGCCGCGTTCTTGATAAGGATCCGAAGACGATAAAACAATGGAACGCGGGTAAAATACCGATATTGTTTGCACACCCCGCAAGCGCCGGACACGGCCTTAACCTACAACACGGTGGAAACATCTTGTGTTTTTTTTCGGTGAACTGGAACTTGGAAGAACACGACCAGATCATAGAACGCATCGGGGTTATGCGCCAACGACAAGCCGGATACGACCGCCCGGTGTTCTTATATTACATTACGGCCGAGGGTACGATCGAAGACCTCGTCCGTGAACGACTGGAAACCAAAGCTTCGGTACAAGATTTACTTATGAACGCAATGAAAACAAGAAAGGAAAACACATGACATATTTATTTTTCGATACGGAAACAACGGGTTTTCATAGTCCGAAGAAACACCCGGACGATCCGAAACAAGGTAGGATTTGCCAGTTGGCTATGATTTTGACCGACAAGAACGGCCGCACGTTAACAGAATTTTCAACGTTGATCGCGCAAAAAACGTCTTTAATGACGGAAGGCGCTTACAATATCCACGGTATATCCGGCGAAATGTGCGACACCTACGGCGTAAAACCCCGTATGGCGCTTCAAACGTTCCGGATCATAGCGCGCAAAGCTAAACTTATCGTAGCACACAATATAGATTTTGACTGGAAAATGATCGTCGGCGAGTGTAACGGCGAGGCGTTAGAGCCTCCGACAAGTGCGCTTTTCTGTACAATGAAAAACACAACGAACATCTGTAAAATACCAAAGAGTAGCGGCTCTGCGTACAAGTGGCCGTCACTCGCCGAAGGTTTAAAGTTCTTTTGTGATAAAGATATCGGCGAAGACGCGCACGACGCTATGGTGGATACGCGCGCCTGTAAAGACATCTTTTTCGCTTTGAAAGAAAAAGGGTATTTAGAAGCATGAGTTCTTTTCAAGAAAAACGAAACGCGCGGTGTAAAGAGCAATACGAAGTGCGTTTCGTTTCGTTTCAATTAAAAGGCGGACATGCGTTCTCGCCGTTATCGGTAGGCCTCGATCAAAAGGTCGAAGAATGGCATCTTGATTTACTACAAAAATTTATAGACGAAAAGCGGGCGGAACTCGAACAAGACGCGTTCGCGGATCTAGTTTAAATTGTCGTAATCGTCACGAGCGTATCTCTTATCGACTTTACCACTCCAACCCACATCGCGAGATCTCTCGTCGCTTTTACGACTTATCTCTTTTGCGGCCGTATCATACATTTTCAATCTGCCGAAGTCTTTCGGTAGCTTCGCAGCGAACCAGAACGTTACGACGGCACCTAAGACCATCCAACCTTCTTTCGGCATAGCTTGTAACGCTTGTGCACTCTCTGCGAAACCGTCCGGATCCTTTACCGCGTAATAGAAAAGCCAGATAGTACCAAAAGTCATTATCGGCCGTGGTAATCGGTTTAAACCGTCGATAAGACTATCCCACCACGTGCGAGAATGTCCGAACTCGTTTGCGAATTGTTTATATACGGCGCCGCGCGCATCGGCTTGGTACTCTTCGCGTTTCTCGCGGTTGCCGAAAAAACGTCCTAACGTTTCACCAATAAAGGGCATGTATTGTATCATAATATTTTCACTATCTCAAAATGTGGGTAATCTTTAAAGTTACGCCAATGGCCGCCCCAGCGCAAGATCAATCCGTGTTCTGCGGCCGCGCGAAACATTAAAGAGCCGGCCATAACAAAACGTGGTATATCAAGCCAGTCCACCGGATAAGGCGCAAGATCTACGGCGTGACCGTAACCGTCGTTTTGTGGAAGGTGTTTGCTGCGCATTGTCTGTGAAGCGCCGCGCGCGACAAGATCTTTCTGATCGTCGATTGTACGAAGGCCGCCGTACGGCACGACGGTAAGATCTAAAACACCGTAAGACAAGGCGGTTTCTGCCGTGTAGATAAGCTTAGGGTGGACGCCTTCAAGGCGCTTTTTCGAAGTTTCGCCGAATTTATACATGAGGTAGCAAGCTTGATAAGAATTTTACTACGATCGCGCCGATAGTACCGCAGGTGATGCCGATCGCGCTTAGAAACCCTACGCTGCGGTTTTTACTGTCATGCAACGCTTCGACTTTTGGGGTTATCTGATCTAGGCGTTTGTGCGCAGAACTTACCGAAGCTTCCTGCCGTATGGCCGCGGTTGATATTGTGCGAACTTGTTCTATCGTGTCGCCTGTAGTTGTGCGAATATGTTTTATATCCGACTGGATCGCGCCAAGCTGTCTCGATAGTTCGTCAATGTCCGCCATGTTTAAACCTTTCACAATATTAAGTATAACACAATTAAACAAAGAACGTTACGCAGTCCGCCGTTCGCGTATTCTGCGATCTCGGTTTCTTTTACTCTCTTCGAGGTAGCACGTTTCAGTTCACACCCGAAAACGTATGCGGCGGCTTTCACAACGCCGGTTAACGCAAACACACCGGCGATAAGATATTGACCGAACACTATAGACACGATAGCCGCCGGTAAGCCGACTAAGGATCCTGTCATAAACATACCGAACACGCAGCGCCAATATAGTTTCGCTTTTACGTTGTTCTCGTAATATTGTTTTTCTTCTTTTGTAAATTTGTGTTCGTGGTGGAAGTTTGCGCGCCAATCTTTACCGAAGAATAACGAAACGATTGGATCTACACGTTCTTTATGTTCTTTTTGTCCTACAAGTTTCCTCGCTAAAAAGTATTGCCCGTGGCCGGTTGCGATACCTACGACGCCGGTGTAGGCGAATAGTGCGTACAACCCGGCAAAAGGCGTACACGCCAGAACGAAGAAAAACATAATTAGACTGCGCTCTATCCACTCGGAAACTTTAACGAGGCCGCCTCCGTCGATACGGCCGTAGACCGCGCCGAGTAATACGACTTTGATACAAATTAAGATAAGAAAAAATGTCATTTTAAACCTCTTCTATAGATTATAGTAAGCAACTTGTTCAGTTGCGTACCTTGTTATGTCGTTATTATTGTGGTGGTACACGATAAGTTCCTGCACGGTGCCTTGGTATTGGGCTGTGGCGCCGCCGTTGGCCGAAGCACCTATGTAAGTCGCGTCCCCGACTTCCGAGTTTATAACTAAAGCTGCGGACGCACCGCTAACAGCACCGTTAACGTAAGCTTGACCGTTCGCCCCGGTTTTCTGGAAACCTGCTAGGTAACGCGTTGGGGGCGCCGTACCGAAAACGTCCGCGTTAACCCACAAAACGTCGCTTTGCGAACCTATGCTGCCGACAATGAACTGCGAAGAATAATAAGGTTCACTAAGATCGCTTTCCACTAAAACATAATTCGTCGCGCTCGGGGTTTCGGCACTTCCATACACTATGGCTATCTGCACGTCGGTGTTAGCAGATAGTTCGACCATATACCCGGAAGTAGCTAACCAATCAGAAACCCCGTCAAAATCTATAGCCGCTACCCCGCCGGCGGTTATTATACTCCCGTTATTAGCGATTTTAGGTTGTTTAGAGGTTATGGGTTGCGCCGCGTGAAGACCGTTACCGCTTTGATCGTACCAAACTTCTACGAAACCATCCCCGGCACCTATGAACAACCCGAGAGTGCCGTTTGCAACCTCCCCGGCGGTGAAGTCGCGGACTGTGTCGTCGCTACCGCGTCTAACCTTTACTACGTTAAAATTACCATCGTTATTCAGTTGCCGCAATGAATAGGCCGCGGCCGCCCCGGAAAATTTAGCCAGAAAAGGGGCTACACCCCCTCCCGGCATGTCATTACCGGGGTGTCTAACCCCTCGGCTCGCGCAAAAAGTACCGGTAGATCTAACGACCATTTAATTACCTTCTGTTTTAGGGTGTTTACGTTTAACTGCCGCCCACTGTCCGATAATGTTATCGAGATCTTGCGGAAGATCTTCGCCTTGAAACCGTTCGCTTGTTATCCATTTTAAGATCGCGTCTAATTGGTCGCCGATAGGCGGGTAAGAATCTTTTCGCGCCGCACGTATGCGTTCTTCCTGTTCTTGTTCTGTTTCTTTACGTATTGTAATAGCCATTCTAACCTCCATGTCCGTCAGGCTGCGAAAAATCGGCAGTCCATAGATTTCTATTTGTTCTGTCTTGGGGTATTTTTTCTTTCTTTACTATTAAAAAAGGAACCCCCTTAGGTACGTCTTTTATTGCTAGTTCTTGAATAGTGCCTTTAAAATGAGGACTTGGTATCAATACTGCAATACCGTTTTCTTTGTTTGGATATAATACTCTTTTATCTGTTACCATTATGCTAACTCCCCTAAAATTATAACATTTATTAATGCACAGTCGATAGGAGCGGTATCTCCACTTGCTGTGTGCACTTGACAAGAAGTTGTAGTAGTATCTGAGGTCGGGGTTAGAACTTTTGCACTAGGCCCGGTGTTATACGCAGCTTTTGCAGAACCCCCAACGACATAATCGGAGTTAGCCATTGTTATTGATAGGTTTAAAGTATAAAGACCAGTTCCATTATCTGTAATGCTAGATACATTATAACTATCCCGAATTGCTACAGTTCCCGTACCGTCAAAATTTACCCATGCTTTTGCTATACCGTTATGCGACTTCATAGTTGCTGCATCCGCGTATTTGTCTGCTGTTTCAGCAATAACTTCTGCGGGGGTGGCTTTTTCAACCGCGCCTTCTACTGTTGTAGAAGCGCTTTGTACTAGGTTATTCCATGCATCTAGGGCAGTAGAAGCGCCCGTACCACCATCGGCGATTGCAAGATCTGCGATACCGGTTATAGATCCGCCGGATATAGACACGTTGTTCGCAGCCTGTGTCGCGATAGTGCCGAGGCCTAAGTTTGTTCGCGCACCACCCGCAGTACCCGCACCGGTACCGCCGTCCGCGACGGCGAGATCTGTTATACCTGATATCGCCCCGCCGGTGATAGTTACGCTGTCCGCGGCTTGGGTTGCGATACTGCCAAGGCCTAAAGTTGTTCTGGCTGCGCTCGCGTCGCTGTCGTCGACTAAACTCGCGCCAAAAGTCGATATAGTGGTGTTCGCGGGTAGTGTTAGTGTTTTAATATCGGCGTCGACTTCGCTATCCATCAACGCACCGGCCGCGGTCACGTTCGCCGTGTCGGTCACGTCGGCGTTTGTTTCTATCGTATCAAGTTTGTTGCCATCCGTAGAGATATTACGAGTGTTTAAAGTGCCG
>Ga0136558_1001168_pt1 | contig 13682 bp, 7 predicted proteins | sample AntRauTorckE6833_FD_101391 | JGI IMG/M metagenome (GOLD analysis project Ga0136558, IMG submission 101391) | Saline lake microbial communities from Rauer Islands, Antarctica - Metagenome Torckler E6 #833 | ecosystem: Environmental > Aquatic > Non-marine Saline and Alkaline > Saline | place...
AACCTCTTTTTATTACAACTGCATCATCATTATAGACCGGTCCCAGATAGTCCGGTTTATCCAGATCTTCATAAACCAATTGAATTCCAAAAGCCGGTGGCGGCATTTCAAAATAGAGATAGATTTCCTCCTTCGTTTCAGTATGTTCGTGAGGCGCCCAACTGGTCCAATTTCCTTCATCACTGAATATTAACCCACAGAGGAGTCTTTTTGCGGGTACATTGTCGTCAATAAGACGATGAATCTTTCTTCTACACCCATCAAACCCCAGGTCTTCAGTAAGATGTTTATCTTCTTTTAAAGCATCAAAAGGAATATATACCGGGTCTCCGGAGGCGTCCGAAGGAGCTGAGCACTCAACAATATCCAGAGTAGAATCTGTTTCAATGGTTCCGGTTTTATTGATGGGAATAAACAGTGAATCGTATGGTTTAAAACTATATTCCAGGTCACCTAACCGAATTTTACCTTTTCCGTTCAGGCAAATTAATGCAACCTCATTCTCACCATTTGTGTAATCAATTCTAGAGATTTGACTGTTCAGAATAATTCTTGAATAGGCCAAAGAGTCCAATTCTGAATTCTCAGGGGTGATTATCCAATTTCTACCTGCTTTACTTCCTGTATTTTTAAAAAGAATCTTCTTTTTACTCATATGATTTAGATGCTTTTATTCACTTGGGATTCTATTTTTTCAGCGTAATCAAATGTTTTATTATCTATAAACAAAGGGGCGCCAGCTTTATAGGAATCCGTTGCAGCATGAGCAACTAAAAGCGCCAATATTCCATCATCTACAGAAATAGAAGGTTCAGAGTCTGTACTTGCTTTTTCTATAAAATCTTTAAGTTGGATGATATAGGATTTTTCAAAACGCTCCATAAAAAATGGAACTGTATCATGCATAACACCCTCCTTTTTCAGTATATAAATTGGAGTTTCACGCAAATAACCGATGTGAATAGTGCCTTTAGTGCCCATTATTTCGGTTCGGATATCATAACCATAGAGACCACTTCTACTCAGGTCTGTGTTACCTATAGTTCCGGATTCAAATTTCATGTTTACGATTGCATTATCAATATCGTTTATTGTCTTCATTTCAGGAAAAGCCAAAACATTACCGATACTATATACCTCTTCAACATCCCCCATAAACCATCTGGCCAGATCAAAATCATGGATGCCCATATCTAGAAAAAGTCCCCCACTCATCTTAGGATCTGCATATTCCAGACTTGGTCTATATGGATCTCTTGATGAAGCTTTAAACACGATAGGATCACCAATTTCATCCTCTAGAATTCGTTTTTTTGCTGTTGAATATCCGGGATCATAACGGCGCATAAATCCCATGTGAAAAAAGACACCACTTTGATCAATGGCTTCTTTCATTTGAAATGCATCATCCAATGAGATGGATAGAGGTTTTTCACAAAATATTTTTAATCCTTTTTTTGATGCATCAATTACGATTTGTTTGTGTGTACTGGTTGGACTCGAAATCACAATCGCATCTAAATCGGTGAGTTCGAGCATATCTCTATAATCTTTAAATGCATGTTTAATACCTCTATTTTCAGCAATATCCTTCGCTCTATTTTCATCTGTGTCAGATACAGCAATCACATTTGCTTTGGGTATTTGATAAGCCAAATACTCAACATATAGTGCTCCCAATCGACCCAATCCTACTATTCCTACATTTATCATTGAATTCATTTTTTCATTATTTATGATTTATTCATCAACATTATCCCGCGTGATGAGTTTTATCTCAACATTGATATTATTTGGTATTTCTTCTCCATTTAGAACTTTATATGCATACTCTACTCCTGCCCTCCCAATTTCATAAGGATTTTGTGCAATTGTAGCATGCATAACCCCTCTGCGAATAGCATCAACAGCTTCAACATGAGCATCAAAGCCTACGACGATAATATCATCCGGACCTCTTCCGCTGGATGCGATAGCTTCTACGGCTCCTAAAGCCATTAAATCGCTGGCAGCAAACACAGCTTGAACATCATTAAAAGATTGCAATATATTTTGAAATACAGTGTAACCCATATTTCTTTCCCAATTTGCTGTTTGAGATGTGACTATTTCAATTCCGGGATATTCACCAATTCCGGATAAAAATCCCTGTTGACGCGAATCGGCTGTCTCATGACCGGGAATCCCTTCCAAAATGGCTACTTTACCAACACCATTCAATTGTTCACCAACATAACGACCGGCTATTAAGCCGCCTTCATAATTATCGGAGCCTATAAATGTCGAAACAAATGCATTGTCACTGGCAAGCAAATCTGCATCTACTCGTGTATCCAGATTTATTATGGGAATATTATTTCTGTTTGCACTTGCAATCACGGGTACTACCTCTCTCGAACCACTGGGTGTAAGCATGATCGCATCGACCCGTCTCTGAATAAGATTTTCAACAATTTGTACTTGTTGTTCTACATCCACTTCCCTTTCAGCTGCCTGCACAATTAAGTTGATTTCAAGCTCTCTTGCCATCTCTTCGGCACCCGTTTGCATATCATTGAAGAAGGGGTTGTTTAGTGTCTTTACAACTAATGCCACTGTGGGTCTACCGGGAAATTCCTCTTTATAGCAACTAAATGAGGTAAACACCAAAAGAGTAATGAGTAGTAAAGCAGAAAATTGATGCGTTGTAATTTTTTTCATATTTGATCTAATTAATTTTTTTTCATTTTTAAGTTTGTATCCAAAAGGATGGCTCCTATAATGACTGAGCCAATTACAATCTGTTGAATAAAAGATGAGACCCCTAATAAGTTGAGTCCATTTCTTAACACCCCAATGATAAGTGCTCCAATAAGCGTACCAATCACGGTACCCTTTCCGCCAAAAAGACTAGTACCTCCTATGACAGTTGCTGCAATTGCATCTAACTCGTACATAATTCCGGCAATGGGTTGAGCGGAGTTGAGTCGGGCCGTCAGCATAACAGCTCCTAAAGCACTTAATAAACCTGCGATACCATAAATGATATTTAAATAGAGTTTAATATTGATACCTGATAAAACAGCTGCTTTTTCGTTGCCACCAATTGCATAGGTATATCGCCCCATTTTTGTTTTTGTAAGAATCAGATGAGCGATTACATAGACAACGATCATGATAATGACGGGAACCGGGATATAAAATATTTCGCCGGTAGCTAAATATCTAAAACTGTCATCAAATCCGGATATGGGTCTTCCATCCGTGAACCATAAACCGGCTCCACGGGCGATGCTCATCATGCCTAATGTGGCTATAAAAGGAGGTATTTTTCCATAGGAGACTAACAGACCGTTTAACAGTCCACACGAAAAACCAACGCCTAATCCCACAATGATGCCAATTGGAATAGGCAGACCTGCGTGTAAAACGGACGCCATCACTACACCTGAAAATGCCAATACAGACCCAACAGATAAGTCAATGCCGGCAGTGATGATAACAAAAGTCATACCTACTGATATAACTGCAATAATAGATGATTGTTGAGCTACATTTAATAAGTTAGAAGTCGTAAAAAAATAGGGTGATAGAATAGTAAACAGCAGACATAGAGCTATCAGGCCAAAAAAGGTGCCGAATTGTCTGATCTGATCTAAATTTTGATTATTAAAGAACTGCTTCATACGCCTCCCCTAATGCATAGTTCATGATTTCTTCCTGACTTGCTTCAGAATCTGATAATTCGCCTGCAATTCTGCCATTTCTCATTATCAAAATTCTATCACTCATCCCAAGTATTTCAGGCATTTCAGATGATATCATAATAATTGCGACTCCTTTAGCTACTAATTGGTTCATTAATTGATAAATTTCTGTTTTTGCACCTACATCAATACCCCGAGTAGGCTCATCAAAGATGAAAATTTTTGCATCAGAACAGAGCCATTTACTCAATACAACTTTTTGTTGGTTTCCGCCACTCAAAAAGATTGCTAGTTGATTTCTTGTCGGTGTTTTAATGTTAAGTTTATCGATATACTGATCGACTGCTTGATTTTCTTTTCCTGAATTAATCCACCCATTGGTAATAAATTTACTCATATTGGGCAAGCAAACATTTTGTTTTACAGAAAGATCTAAAATCAAACCTTCATTCTTTCGATCTTCAGTTACGAGTCCTATTCCTGCATTTATTGAATCTCTTGGGCTGTTCATCCGAACCTCTATTCCATCCACAGTGATTTTACCGCTCACAATTCTTTCTGCTCCAAACAGTGTTTTAGCCAGACGGGTTCTACCTGCACCCATTAATCCTGCGATACCTAAGATTTCACCTTTTCTTAATTTAAATGAGATATCATGAAGTCGGTCTTTCACCGATATATTCTCAACTTCCAAGACCACATCACCAATATCAGCTTTCACTTTTGGTATATGATTATCCAGGTCTCTATCCACCATCATTTTAACCATTTCATCTTTGGTAAGATCAGATACAGGTTTAGTGTTTATATATCTACCATCACGTAATACAGTAACTCTGTCCCCTATTCGAAAAATCTCCTCTAATCGATGAGAAATATATATAATCGCTACACCCTCAGTTTGTAGTTTTTTAATGGTCTTAAAAAGGGCTTCAATTTCATTATTAGAAAGGGATGCCGTTGGCTCATCCATTATTAGAATACGTGCATTCAATGAAAGAGCTTTAGCAAGTTCAACCATCTGTTTCATTGCAACCCCCAGCGTCTCAACAATTTGTTTTGAATCTATGTCGACGTTAAGTGAATCCAATAATTCTTGTGCATCTCTGTATATTTTTTTCCAGTCAATAATACCGGGTAAAATGGTCGGTTCTCTACCCAAAAAAATGTTTTCAGCGACGCTGAGATATGGGTTTAAATTAAACTCCTGATAAATAATACCTATCCCTAGCTCTTGAGCATGAGACGGGCCATTAATTTCAGTTTTATGTTCATCTATAAATATGTTGCCTTCATCTTTTACATAAGCACCACTCAATATTTTCATAAGAGTAGATTTACCGGCTCCATTTTCCCCTAGAAGTACATGAACTTCTCCCTTAAATAAATCAAACTGGACGCTATCCAAAGCCAAAACTCCCGGAAAACGTTTACTGATATGTTCCATTCTTAGCACGCAAGATTTATCCATCAGTAATTCAGAATTTCCAAAAGTTTAAAATTTAATTGAAGATTTTTATGTACAATGATTTAAAAAATCAGGACAGAAATATAAGAGTATGATAAAGTTACGTATCACAGAATTTCGATCCCATTTTACCTCACAATAGCCATTGTAATAACGATTAGATGAAAACGTTATCATATTATTATTTTACTTAAATTATGAGGTATTGTCAAACCTGAAAAGAAAATAAAATGGGAACTTTTTGAGACTGAATATCGATGAATTTATTAGTTTTAAACCATTATTTAAGAAGAGAATATATCAAATAGATTATATCACAATGAGTACCTTATTTATTCTTTAATTTTGCACTACAAATAATATCCAATTATGCTACAGTTAAAATCATAATTTATCATTAACTATATTTCCAAAATGAATCATCTATACATAAACAATAATAAGAATTCACTTTTTCCATATTTTCTCTTTCCCTTCTTATTAATCCTCTCTCTGGGTGCTTGTGAAAACAAAACGGACTATGAATTAACTGTTGAAAAAGAATTGAATCGTTCAGAAAGAGCAGATTCACTGTTCCTCGGTTATTATTTTGGCATGACTACCTCTGATTTCTTCGCTCACAGCAGGCAATTAAATAGTGATGGTGCTGTGACTGGCCAAACCACCATTCATTATACTTTTGACTATCAGGGTAATACTGTCACAAAATATTTCTACCCTTCGTTTGAAGATGATAAAATATACAGAATACCGATTGAAGCTTCTTATGACGGATGGGCACCCTGGAACAGATCTTTTTTTTCTGACTCATTAATGGTTGATTTAATGGATCTCTATAATAATCAGTACGGTGCTGAATTTTTTCTGACTCAACTTCCTGATAAAGAAGAAAATGTTTGGGTAAGTGTACAATCAAATCGTAGAATTGTACTCAATAAAAAGGACGACATGATCGTACAAATTGAATTTCTTGATCTGACCGTCCAAAATCCATAATCAGAATCAACTCTCCTTTTTCATGTTTAAAAAATTCAACCGTAGCCTTAAACTTATCTCATCGATTTGTGTAGGTGTCTTTTTAGTGAGTTGCAGTCGGGAGAGTAAACCCACCCTATTCGATGCACTGCAATCGGAAAATACCGGAATTACTTTTAAGAATACCCTGCTATCTGAGCAAGATTTTAATATCTATACATATCGTAATTTTTATAATGGTGGCGGTGTTGCCATTGGTGATCTGACCGGAAATGGTCTACCCGATATCTATTTAATCGGAAACAGGGTTCCTAATAAACTGTATGAAAACAGGGGTAATTTTACATTTGTGGATATCACAGTTGAAGCAGGGGTCGCCGGTACTAAACCATGGAGTAGTGGAGTAAGCCTTGTAGACATCAATAGCGATGGACTGTTAGACATTTATGTAACCAACGCCGGTATTTTTAGTCAAGAGGATCATAAAAACGAACTATTTATCAACAATGGTGATGGTACATTTACTGAAAATGCATCCGGTTTTGGATTGGATGATCCGGGTTATGGAATACACGCGCTATTCTTTGATTATGACATGGATGGCTATATGGATATGTATCTAGTCAATAATTCTAATACATCAGTAACAGATTTTGATATAAATAACAATTTCCGGCAAGTCAGAAACGATTTGGGCGGTGACAAGCTCTTTCGAAATGATCAAGGTTATTTCAGGGATGTTTCCCGGGAGGCCGGAATTTACAGCAGCGAGATTGGCTTCTCTTTAAGCGCTTCTATTTCCGATTTAACCAGAGATGGGTACCCGGATATCTATGTAGCTAATGATTTTTTTGAGAGAGATTATTTATATATCAATAACGGAGATGGCACGTTTAGTGAAGTTCTCGAAGATCAATTTGGCAGTATCAGTGCAGCTTCAATGGGATCAGATATTGCTGATTTGACAAATAACGGATGGCCTGATATTTACATCTCAGACATGCTTCCTATGACAGATAGCCGAACTAAAATGATTACTACGTATGAAAATTGGGAGCTTTTTACAGATAAAATCAAAAATGGATATCATAAGCAGTTAAACAGGAATACACTGCAACTTAATAATGGAGATGGTACTTTTTCTGACATTGGCAGACTTACAAATACAGATAAAACCGATTGGAGTTGGGCGGTTTTAATGGCTGACTTCGACCTCAATGGTCATAATGATATTTTTGTAACCAACGGTTTGGTTCAGGATATAACCAACCTTGATTATATTGAAGTTGTTTCTTCACCGGATATGGTTCGTTCCATTGCATCCGGGTCAGAGGTTAATTATAAAAGGCTTATTGAGCTCACTCCCTCTACTCCTATCAATAATGTTATGTTCTCCAATCAGGGTGATCTTCAATTTAAAGATGTGAGTCTGGATTGGGGAGTCGGTGAACCGGGGTTTTCCAGTGGGGCCGCTTGGGGTGATTTAAATAACGATGGTTCACTTGATCTGGTAGTCAGTGATGTCAATGGTGGTGTTAGAATTTACAATAATAGGGTTAATGAGTTGTATCCGGATCGAACCTGGTTACGAGTATCATTTGAAGGTGACAATGCAAATACTCAGGCTATCGGAGCTCAATTGGAAATTTGGGCTGATGGAAAATATTGGTACCGAGAACACATGCTTCAGAGAGGGTTTCTAAGCAGTGTAGAACCGGGTCTGCATGTAGGGTTTAATGATATAATCAAAATAGACTCTTTGAAACTGAGATGGCCTGATGGCCGGGTTACAAAGCAGAAGGGTATAAATTTACCAACGGAATTAGCACTTTCACAAAGTGATTCTGAAATAGATACCCATCCAATATCACCACCCCTTCCGCTTATCACAGGAGATAAACAGGTAGAAACTATAAAGGGTCCTCTGTTAGTTGACATATCAGATCATTATTCAATTGATTGGACACATACAAAATATGAATACAATGAATTTAATCGAGAATCCTTAATGGTTCATATGAGATCAACTGAAGGTCCGGCTATGTGTAAAGGTGACATAAATGGGAATGGGCTTGAAGATATTTATATTGGCGGGGCCAGAGATCAAGCCGGAGTTTTGTTGATACAAACATCAGAAGGTGGAATCACAGAATATCAACCCGATTCGATTCAATCTGATTCAAGATCAGAAGATACGGATTGTGTTTTTTTTGATGCAAATGGAGATGGATTTCTTGATTTATATGTAACAAGTGGAGTAAATTCATTCTCAACCGGTTCATCCGCACTCATTGACCGGCTATATTTTAATGATGGAGCAGGTGAATTTACCAAGGCATCATCAGATTTTATCAAATACCCCGGTATTTTTTCCAGTAACTCCACCGTTTCCGCCTCTGATTTTACAGGTGATGGTTATATCGACCTTTTTATTGGTGAACGTCTAAAACTTTTCTCTGTGGGTTTACCGGCTCGTGGTATTCTTCTTGAAAACAATGGTAATGGACAATTTACTGATGTAACCTCAGAATGGGCAACAGGTTTTAACGAATTGGGTATGATTACCGATTCAGAGTGGCTTGACTGGGACGCTGATGGTGTTCTGGAGCTGTTAGTAGTAGGTGAATGGATGACTCCTCGTTTATTCAAAAACAGTGGGAATCGATTCGTTGAAATTACTGACGAAGCCGGACTCAATAATTTATATGGTTGGTGGAATTCAATACATGTGAATGATTTTAATAATTCCGGTTATCCGGATTTGGTACTGGGCAATCATGGTTTAAACTCCCATTTTAAAGCTGATCAAAAAAACATTGTTAAGATGTGGGTATCAGATTTCACAAACAATGGAGTTTTAGAACAGATTAATTCCTGGGCTATAGATGGTGAAAATTATCCCGTTGCACTTCGGCATGATTTATTGGAACAGTTTCCTGAATTAAGAGAAAAGTACCCTGATTATGCTTCCTATTCAGGTCAAACGGTTCAAGATATTTTTACAGAATCTCAATTGAATAAAGCAACAAACTTACAAGTAAATAGACTTACCAGTGTTAATGTCTGGAATAGAGGAGGACTTGCTGAGATCTCAAATCTACCATTAAGATCCCAGTTCTCTCCGGTATATGGAATATGGAGTGGGGACTTAAACGGTGATACCAATATTGAGATTATTACTGTAGGTAATTTGAATGAAGTTTTGCCCATTGCCGGTCCCTATGATGCAAGTTATGGTTCTGTACTTAGTATAATTGATGAATCAATAAATTCAATTCATCCAAGACAGAGTGGTTTCACTGCAAAAGGTTCTTCACGAAAAGTGATAAGTATACTCACAGAAAAAGGAGAAAAGCTTTTAATCATTGCACGAAATAATGATAAACCACTTATTTACAAAGTGAATTAGTGGAATTAAGCTTATAGATGGGCTACAATTACAATGATTAGAAAAATAAAGGACAAAAAAAAAGAACCATGTTTACCATGGTTCTTTTTTAGAATGGAATTGTTCAGGACTAGTACCCGGGATTCTGTACTAAATTTGAATTCGATTCCAACTGTACTCTCGGAATCGGCATCACGTTCCTGAAATCAGCAGATACTTCTTTAAACTTCCAGGCGTCATTATATCTTGTAGCACCTTGAGTACCTGCAAATCTAATTTGATCAGATCTTCTCATCATCTCATAAAAGAATTCTCTCATTCTTTCATCAAGAATTTTGTCTGCATCCAACGATGTAAATGGCGCAACACCGGCACGAGCTCTAACTTGATTTACAAGTTCTAATGCAATTGAACCACCACTGTTCATTCTCCATAGTGCTTCAGCCTTAAGAAGTAAGACGTCAGAGTATCGGTAGATGACAAAGTCATTACTCATACCCAATGCTATTCCCGCTTCAAACTCATATTTACCGACTCTGGCTCCACATTGACGACAACCTTCAAACTGTGCATCGTTGATAAAAGGTGTAAATGTAATGTCAGTACCATTGGTAAGACCTACACCATACTCACCATCGTCTTTGAGTCTTACACCCGATGCAGAGAATTGTGGACCGATAATTAAATTACCAATACGGACATCTTGAGTACCCTGAATACGATCTAAACCGGCTTCATTGTTAACCGGCATGATACCCCAAACTTCGCCCTGAGGACCTGGATTCTTGTCAGCATCAATGTATGTCTCATACAATTTTTGCGTACCAGACCAGCCATTCCAGGGTTGAACCTGAAAGTTATATGTAGCCTGACTTGCATAGTGGAGAGTCATAACATGAAGGTTAAATCCGGGCAGAAATACTCTGTCAAACGGTACAACGAACATGTTTTCGGGAGATCCGGAATTGTTAATTGTAAAGTTCTCAAAATAATTTCCTGCTAAGTTATAATTACCTGAATCGATAATTCCGTCCAGATAAGTAATAGCATCTGCCCATCTGGCTGTACCTGTATATACTTCTGCATTCATATAGAGTTTAGCGATGGCCATATGTGCTACATATCGGTTCATACGTCCATATGTAGATGGGACATCTGTACTCAATAGAGGTATCGATGCTAACAGTTCTTGCTCAACAAAGTTGAATACAGCTGTACGACCTTGTTGAAAGTTAGAGCTGGGTTGAGAAGGGTTTTCTTCAGCATTAGCAAAACTGTCGACAATAGGTACGTTTCCATATATATCGAGCAAATTCAAATAATAGAATGCTCTTAATGCTCTCAATTCTGCAATGATTGGATCTGCTACTGCAGCATCTGCAGCCCCGGAAGCAACTGCTTCTTCAAATTGAAAGATTAATCGATTCGAATTATTAACACCTGAATAAAGAAAAGTCCAGGCACCGTTAAATTCGTTCGGTGTCCAAGTGTGACTCAGAACTCTGAACCAAAAACCGCCCTCAAACCAATCCTGCTGTCTGGCCGGAATAACGATTTCATCAGATGTTACCTCGTTAGCCTGGCTATAACCTCCGCCATGAATACCTGTTAGGGTTCCATATGCATCTCCAAGTGCAGACACAAATTCTTCTTCAGTCTGAAAGAAAGTGTCTGCTGTTACAGAATCGCTGATATTCTCCGTAAGATCGGTACAGGATGCTGCAATGAAAGCGAATGCAAATACCAGAGTTGCAATGCTCTTTCTGTTTTTTATGATTTTATAAAACATAATATTTATGAATTTTAGTTGTTTCTATTAAAAATCAAGATTGATACCGATGTTTACCGATCTGGTTGTAAACCAGTTAGGTCTTCTCTCAATACCAGGGGCTAATGCACCACCTAATGTGAAACCCTGATTAATTTCACCGGGATTTATATCTGTGTGTCTTACTTCAGGGTTAATACCACTGTAACCTGTGATTGTGAATAAGTTATTACCGGACACATAAACTCTAAGTCTATTAATCATCTCACTGTTTAGCGGAACGGTATAACCAACGGATAGATTTTGTAATCTTACAAAATCTGCGTCCTCAACCTGAAAACTTGAAAACTGTGGACTGGCTGTAAGCTCAGGTATATCCATGGCTGTCTTAAGAACGTTATAAGAAGACATTTGAGCCGGAGCTTGATAAAACAGAGACGGTAGATTTACTAACTGATGTCCAAATACACCTCTGAAAAACATGCTCATATCAAAGTTTCCAACATTAATGTTGTTTGACCATCCTAATTGAAATCCCGGTAAACCATTACCAAGAACTCTACGATCATCGGGGGTTAATGCACCAAATCCAACTTCATTACCATCTTGGTTCAGATATAACCACTGACCTTGCTCACCTATTCTTGAAAATTGAGGTCCCCAAATCTGACCGATTGGCTCACCTTCCTTAATTCGAATCAATGTTGTACTGTTTTGTCCGGGAGAACCTGCAGTTGCAAGCAGTCTAACTTCATCCGATTCAAACTTATTCAACATTGTCTCACCGAAAAGGGTCAAGTTTAATTGAGTTGTCCAATTAACACCGGATGTAACTGATTGAAGTGCATCATAAGCTAATGAGATTTCAACCCCACTATTCTCAATTTCACCGACGTTTCGCCATGTTTGTCCAAACAGGTTTGGTGGAACGGGCACACCAACAGAAAAGAGTAAATCACTGGTAATAGAGTTATAATACTCAGCAGAACCTCTTAATCTGTTTTCGAGCATTTCAAAATCAACACCAACATTCAACTCTGTTTTTTCTTCCCATTTCAGATCAGGGTTTGCATTACTGATAGGTCCGAATGATTGAATAAATCTGCCATCTACAAAGAAGTTGCCCTGTGGTGCAAATTGCTGAATGGATATTCCTGAAAACGGTGCATCCTGACCTGTTTTACCCATACTAACTCTTGCTCTCAATACTTCAAAGAAACCGAGATCTACCAGATTTGCAATATCCACACCTGCACCTAATGCCCAAAAGTTACCCCACTTATTATCCGCTCCGAATCTTGAAGAACCTTCACGTCTAATACTGGCATTTAAGAAATAGGTTTGATCAAAGTTGATATTTGCACGTCCAAAAACTCCTATAATCTTATTTTCATTTCTGAAGCTATTTACACTACCTAAACCTTGATTAAAATCCTGAGCAAACTGGAAGTTATTAACACCAACAGCGTCCGTTACAAAATCACCACCGGCAGCAGAAAACCCGTCATTCGTAGTTTGATTGTATGAATAGCCAACAAACGACTCAAACGTCAATCTTTGCGTTAAATCAGCAATGTAGTTTGCGGTTGCTTCAAAAAGCTCAGATTGAGTATCTACCAAAGATTGAGATGCACTACCTGGCCCAAGTGCTGCTTGCGTTGCTCCACCAAACTGATTATTAGTTCTGGAGTAGAAGTTTTGTTGCTTTACACTTCTGTTATCAAGTGAATAGAAGGCAGATGCACTTAAATTTGGGATCACATCATTAAAATCATAGTCTGCTCTAAGTGAAACATTATAACTTCTTATTTCACGATCTCTAGTAGCCGTTTCGATCATGTTAACGGGATTTTTATAATCAAATAGGTTTTGATCAAAATATCCGCCCAAGTTTTCAAAACCATCAGCTCGAACCGGAGCAGTTGGGTTGAATATCTGAACAAACTTGTAAGCATCACTATGTCCAAGGGCTTCATCTCTATTAGTGACAGCTACATTACTTGTTAATTTAAGTTTACGATCCAATGCCCAATGTGATAAATTTAAACGAGCACCGATTTGCTCAGATCCGGTATATTTCTGAATACCCTCTCTATCACGATAATTACCGGACAGTCTGTAATTCATGTTTTCAGTTCCACCGGAAACAGCCAAACTATGTACATTATTACTTCCTGATTGTGAGATTTCATCAAACCAATCTGTATTTGCACCAAAGTCTTGAATGGAAATTACTACTTGCTGCGAGAAACTGCGATATTCATCTGCAGACAATACTTCATTCCTATTTTCAACTGTTTCAATCGTTGTATAGGCATTATAACTTACTGACAGATCTTCACCGGATCGACCACTTTTTGTTGTAATCAAGATTACACCGGCAGAACCACGCGTTCC